>Ga0210400_10000815_pt1 | contig 32765 bp, 28 predicted proteins | sample IncBWH26MmetaG_FD_155456 | JGI IMG/M metagenome (GOLD analysis project Ga0210400, IMG submission 155456) | Forest soil microbial communities from Barre Woods Harvard Forest LTER site, Petersham, Massachusetts, United States - Inc-BW-H-26-M | ecosystem: Environmental > Terrestrial > Soil >... | reverse complement strand
TATGCCGATCGCGTTACTTTTTATAAACCACCCCACCCTTCATCACAAACGAAACATTGGCTAAAACCGAAACATCCTGTAACGGATCTCCCGGTACAGCGACCACATCGGCAAAATATCCCGGCTCCAAAGCTCCTATCTGCCCATCCCATCCCAGCAGTTTTGCCCCATGCAACAAATCGGCCTGCAACACCGCGAGCGGAGTCATCCCATACTTCACCATCAATACAAATTCGCGCGCCTGTGTTCCATGCGGAAACGGGCCCACATCCGATCCCACAGCCATCGGCACGCCTGCAGCAACCTGCTTGCGAAATTCCTGCACCTTCACATCCAGCATTTCCCGCTCATGCGCAGCTTGTGCCTGCGACTCGGCATGGTTGGCAAAATATTCAAAAATGGTAAAAGTAGGCACGGCAAAAATCTGCTGCTCTCGCATTAGCCGCATCGTTTCATCGCTCAGTTGATTCGCATGATCGATCGACGCCACACCGGCCTGCGCCGCAAACAAAGTTCCCGGCTCACCCGTAGCATGAACCGCGACGCGCTTGCCCAACCGCGCCGCCTCCTGTACAGCCGCACTCAATTCCACTTCCGTGTACTGATAAATCGTGGAAAACTTTCCGTCCTTCACCACATCCGGACCAGTCTCGTAAATCTTGGTGAAATCCGCGCCTTCCTTATATTGTTCGCGCATCACCGCGGTTAATTCATCTTTATTGTTCGCATAATCGGCATTGGGCAAAACGTGTTGTGCCGGATTGAACTTGATCGCATCTTCATGGCCGCCCAAAATGTTGATCGCGTTCCCGCTCATCCTCATGCGCGGTCCCGGCGACAAACCGTCATCAATTGCATTGCGCACTGCTGTATCCGCCGATCCTGCGCCTTCAGTTCCCATGTCCCGCTCAGCCGTAAACCCGGCCATCAAATCATCGCGGGCCGCGAACAGAGCCTGAATCGTGCGCTGCGGCACCGATTCTTCCACCGTCTGTAAATCCTCAGCCCCGGGATGCAAAAACAAATGCACGTGGGCATCGATCAAGCCGGGCATGAGCGTACGATCGCCGAGATCGATTACCTCCACTCCGTTGGGATGTTCCACCGACGTACCGATTTCCGCGATCTTCTCGCCTTGCACCAGAACTTCGGCAGGCTTCACGATCCGGCCATTTTTTATGTCGAGCATTCGGGCGGCGTGGAGAACAATTGGATGTGCAGGGTTTTGTGCGGGAGTTTGAGATAGGCCGTAGGAGGAGAGAAGAATCGTAGACAGAAGCAACAACGATAAGTCGGATTGTTTGGTCATGGTGGACCTGGAATTTATTTTAGGCTGCTTCGACGGCGACTTAGTTTAGTTCAATGCCGATGGCCTGCGGAAAAAATATGGGGCTAAAGCCCAGCTCGTTTTTTGCTCGCATTGCGCGGCGCTTAAGCGCGGCTCTTTCACGGTGGTCCCTTGCGGAGTAGCGCTGCCGCTCGCTTTCATTTTTGCCGCTCTTCGGCTCTCGAGCTATTTCGCTTTTGAGAAATCTTCCACAGCGAACAGCTGCCCGTCACGCTCCACGACCCCGACGCCAATCGAATCCGTGTCCGAATCCAAAATATTCGCTCGATGCATCGGAGAATTCAAAAACTCCGCCGCAATCGCTTCCACCCTTGCTCCCAAGCACACATTTTCGGAAAGCGAACTGAACTTCGCTCCCGCCTGCGTTGCACGCGCCGCCATGCCCGGCTCGCCCGGAAATCCGTGCTGTGCGTCGCCGTGCTCGGCCATCACCCGCGCATGTTTCCGTGCCGCAATGGCCAGTTCATTGCTCCACCGCAAGCCGGGCAGACCCTGTTTTTCCCTTGCTCGGTTCACTGACTCCAGCAGCTTCAACTCCGCCTCACTACGGCCACTCTGCGCTTGCGCCTGCAAAGCGATTGAAGATGCGACAGCAACGAACAGCATCAATGAAATAAAAACTCGCATAACAAGAATTCCTGTGGGGACGGCCGCCTTCGGCGTCCCAAACTCAAATCTCACTTTATTTCACCGGCTTCGGCTCCTGTGCCGGCTTCTCAAACCTTGAATCATCCACCGGCAAATTCTCCTTCACATCGCTTACTTGAATCGTGAATCTTCCGCCCGCCCGCGCCAGCGTCCAGCGAAACGGAATCCTTACTCCGCCCGCGTCGCGATAATCCGCATAATCGATCTGCGTCGGCATCCGCCCCAGCGGGGTCTCGCCAAACCGCACCAGTCTTACCAACAATCCGGATTTCTCATCAAAATAAAGCCGCAGCGGAGTCTTGCCCTCGCGCTGTCCCACTACAAAATAAGCGTCGCTATCCCCGATCTTCTCCGTCCCGCGAACTTCCGCTTTGCTGAACAAGTCTTTCAAGTGCGCCGCAAAGTGTAAATCCGCATCGATCGAGGCCCCGTCAATATCCGGACCATGCATGCCATGCATCGGACCTTTGGGTGAGCCTAACCATCCTTCATGCCCGTTAAATCCCGTAACGCTGTCCCCATCCGGAGTATGCGTAATCGAAACCCGTTTGTCCGGATCTTTCGAATAAATATCAATTGGCACATTCCGGTCGCCGAACGTAATCGTCCCCTTCATTACCCGGCTGTTAATCTTCTCTACCGCAGCCGCGCCACCAACCGCCTTCAAATATTTATCAAACAACTCTTGCGCGGGCGGCCCAGCCGCGTGGTGTTCCTCCTCATCGGCAGGATGCATTTCTGGCATCTCCGCCGCCATCACCACGGGTATGCCCACCGGATGAGCATTTCCCTGATGGCACGTGTAACAAGTCACCTCACGATGCCCTTCAAAATTGTCTTTATTAATGGCAAACATCATCTCCATCATCTTGCGCGCCGTTTGCTTGGGCTTCTTGTCGTCTTTTTCGAATGCTCCCTGTACATGGCAGAACTCGCACTCTTTGCCCAAGGATGCAGTAATGAACTGCATTGCCGGAATCAAGTCATCGGCTGGAATATCTTTGAGAACCTGAATATTTTTAAACTGCTCGGCCGCAGTCTTCGGACCGGAAGTGCCAGTTTGAGCCGCGCCGGCCTGCGCCCTGGCATGATCGATCACGAATGTAGAAACAACTAAAACCATCGCCGCTCCGGACATTAATACCCGGTTTCTCCTCATCATTTATCCAGCCTCATGTGGAATCTCGAAAGTGTAGCAAATTGTTTCGGTGCTTTGTCATTCCGATAGCGAGCGAAGCGAGGGAGAAACCCACTGTTAGCAGGCAAGAAGCACATACTCACTGCCTCACAAAAAACTTCCACTTATCCATTCCCGCCGGAACGACTACATCAAAAAATCCCACCATCATCTCTTCCGACGTCTGATCGCCCCACGTCACCCATTTCTCCGGATCAGGATTATGCGGATTCTTCTTCGAATTGTCATACCATGCGACCGCACGCAACTTCGTGCCTGCCTTTAACAGGCGCGGCTCCGCCAGCTTATAACTCAACTGCCAGTGAAAGTGATAATTCACCCGAAGCAGAGTTTCCAACTTTCCATCGTCATGCACAATGTCATATTCAAAGCGTTTTCCACGCAAATGCATATGCGGAAACAAACTCAGCAGCGTGCAATCGTTTGGCAGCGTTCCCTGCACCTCCACGCGAAAATCTTCCGCCCTCGGCGGAATCATCAGCGCATGTTGATTTAATTGCAAAGTTATCACGCGCTGCTTTGGCGGCATCTTCGCAAATACCATCCCCACGCTACTCTCATCGTGCGCCGCTTCGCCGTTGGTTGTGTAGTGCATCTGAAAAACCAGATCCGATCCGGCTGGTACAAACTTCGCCATTCCATCCGCGAATTTATCCGCAGCACTTCCCGGCGCATACACCAGAAGCAAATCGCTGGTGGTCTCATGCGCCTGCCGTCGCTCTGTGGGATCACTCAAATCTGATGCGGTAAACGCTTCGCCTACGGGAGCATGTCGCAGCCAATCTGCACCCGGAGGCCGAATATATACCACCGCATGATGCACATGCTCCGGCGACGAAGGCCGCACCTCAACCATCTGCACCCAACGGTCCCCGGCAAATTGCGTAGGCACAATCTCGTATGTATACTCGACCTCACCATGCGCCGGAATGGGCACCGGCTTCGGCATCTTCACAACCACATCCGGCAGCGGAATATTCCATCCCTCGGTCCACTGACGTGGTGCAGGCGCATCGCTAATATTCCCCGCGGGAGCGCCAGCTTTATCCCACGCCGAAATCCTCGCAATCTCCTCAGCCGTTAACGAGGGATTATTGGCAAACTTTCCATACCGCGGATCGGCAAACCAAGGCGGCATCGCCTTCAATTCCACCGCAGCCGCAATCTTTCCCGACCATTTCCGCGCCTGCTCGTAAGTCACCAAAGCCATTGGCGCAGGTTCTCCGCTCCTATGGCAACTCTGGCAATGATTCTGCAAAATGGGAAGGACATCCTTGTAAAAGGTGGGAGTGGCGCTTTCAGCTTTTCGATCCTCTGGCAATAGCATCAACGCGGAGCAAAATATAACCATCAAACCAAGCGCAAGGGCGGTCTTAACGACTTGGCAAGCAATATCGATATTTCTAAACGCACCCGGGGACGATCCAATTCCCAAAGAATAACCCTGTATTCCTCGGTGTCCTCCGTGGTGAAGCTTCCCCAGCCATTGCCGAAGCGCCATCCAAAAATGCTACAGTAATCGCTCCATGTCCGCACCCGATTCCAAGTTCGTGCGCGCCTGTAAATCACAGGCAGTCGAGCGCACCCCAGTCTGGTTCATGCGCCAGGCAGGGCGTTACATGCCCGAATACCGCGCCGTGCGCAAACAATATTCGTTGCTCGAAATTTGTAAAAAGCCCGCGCTGGCTGCCGAAGTCACCATTACCGCCGCAGAAATTCTCCAGGTTGATGCCGCCATCATCTTCGCCGATCTTCTGCTTCCGCTGGAAGTCATGGGCCTGCCCTTTCATTTCTCGGCCGGGGAAGGCCCGGTCATCGAAAAGCCGATTCGCAACGCCGAAGATATCGCCCGCCTCCGTACCGACCGCGCAGCGGAATTAGGCTACGTATCCGAGGCCGTAGGCCTGGTGGCAAAACACTTCGCCGAAACAATCCCGGTAATCGGATTCTGTGGAGCTCCCTTCACCCTGGCGAGTTACATGATCGAAGGCGGCGGCTCACGCCATTATCTCCACGCCAAAAAAATGATGTACAACTCTCCTACCGCCTGGGACGAGTTGATGCGCAAGCTGGTCGAAGTCACCACCGAATATTCCGCCGCGCAAGTTCAGGCCGGAGCCGACGTTATCCAAATCTTCGATAGCTGGGTTGGCTGCCTGAGCGTAGACGATTACCGCCGCTATGTTCTTCCGCACGTTACGACAATGGTGAAGCGCCTGCAAAAAACTGGCGCGCCCATTATTTATTTTGGCACGGACAGCGCCACGCTCCTGCCCGCGATGAATGAAACTGGAGCCAATGTAATCGGCCTGGACTGGCGCATCCCACTCGACCAGGGCTGGAGCACGCTCAACCATGGTTGCGCTGTACAAGGCAATTTGGATCCCGCGCTGCTATTCGCCGATTGGAAAGAATTGAAGTCGCGAGCTGAAAGTATCTTGCGTCAAGCCGCCGGACGCCCCGGCCACATCTTCAATCTGGGCCACGGCTTCCTGCCCGAGACTCCAGTAGAGAACGTAAAAAATCTCGCGCGCTTCGTGCAGGAATACTCCTTCCCGGCGTCCGGCTCCCGGAAGCCGGAACCGGGAAACCGGCTCCCATGATCCGCATCGCAATCATCGGGGGTGGCATCTCCGGGCTCTCCGCCGCATTCACGCTGGAACAACTCCGGAGCGAAATCCCAAACGACTACACTCTTTACGAATCTTCCCCGCATGTAGGCGGCGTGCTGCGCACGGAGCACATCGACGGCTGCGTAATCGAAGCCGGCCCCGATTCCTTCCTCACCGAAAAAACGTGGGCGACAGATTTCTGCCGCACCCTCGGTCTCGGCGATCAACTCATCACCTCAAACGACGCCGACCGCAAAACCTACATCCTCGTCAACGGATGCCTAATCCCGATCCCCGACGGCCTCATGTTCCTGGTCCCAACAAAAATCCTGCCCACCGCCTTCTCGCCTCTTTTTTCCTGGAGCACAAAACTTCGCATGGCGCAGGAATTTTTTCATCCTCCACTCGTCGCTGACTCCGATGAAAGCGTAGCCGCATTAGTCAATCGCCACTACGGGCCGGAAATGGTCGACCGCCTCGCCGACCCGCTGCTCTCCGGCATCTACGGCGGAGAAGCCACCAACCTCAGCGTCCGCGCCGTCCTTCCGCGCTTCGCCGAAATGGAGCGCACCTATGGCAGCCTTGGGCACGCCATGTTGGCCGCCCGGAAAAAAAGTCGCGCAAACCACCAACCGATCTTCACTTCGCTGAAGAACGGAATGCAGCAACTCGTCGAAGCAATAGCTTCCCAGCTCAACTCAACTTCAGTGCTTACAAATACTCCTGTGCAATCCATCCAGCCGGAAGCAAATGGTTGGACGGTTTCCTCTCCCGCAACCTCCGATAAATACGACGCCCTGATCTTGGCCACTCCCGCACATGTCACTGCAAAACTTCTTTCGAGCTCCACTTCCGAACTTTCCGCCGAGCTAGCCGCCATTGCTTACAGCTCTTCTATCACCGTAGGCTTGGGCTATGATCGCGAGGTCCGCCGCTCGCTCCCGCCCGGCTTCGGATTTTTGGTCCCACGCAGCGAAGGCAGGCAACTGCTGGCCGCAACTTTCGTCCACAACAAATTTCCCTGCCGCGCCCGCGATGACCGCGCAATTCTGCGCTGCGCCTTCGCCGGATCAAATGCGGAAAACATCTGGCATCTCTCCGACGACGCCATCATCCATCTCGTCCGCAACGAGCTACAGGGAATCCTCAACCTGCGCGCCACGCCGCTCTTTGCCCGCGTTTACAAATGGAAGTCTGCCATGGCTCAATACGGAGTGGGCCACGTGGAACGACTAGGCCGAATCGAGCGCCTGCGCCAGCAACTCCCGGGCTTGGCCCTGGCTGGCAACGGCTACCGAGGCATCGGCATACCCGACTGCATCCGCTCGGGCCAGCAAGCCGCCAAGCAACTCCTGCATCTCTAAGTTCTGTTGTAACAGTGTGGTCGGGGGCGCTGCGCCCGAAAATACGAAGAGAAAATTACTGCTGAGATTGGTGGGCCCTCCAGGATTTGAACCTGGGACCAATGGATTATGAGTCCACTGCTCTAACCGCTGAGCTAAGGGCCCAAATTGAAAGCAGGTAAATCATTCTACAGGACTGAGTGCGCGGTACAGAAACTTCGCGTGGAGCGGTTTGGCCGCCGGTGGCTGTTCTGGCAGCATGGGTTAAGACACGTTTTTTGGCCTTCAACCAAGTGATACGATTCGAGGATTGTGAAAACCATACTGCTACTTATTTGTTCCAACATCTTCATGACGATTGCATGGTACGGCCACTTGAAGCACCGTAAGGCTCCGCTTCTCGCCGCAATCGTCGTAAGCTGGCTGATTGCGTTTGCTGAATACTGTTTTCAAGTTCCTGCGAATCGGCTTGGCTATGGTGAATTCACGGCATTTCAACTGAAAATCATCCAAGAGGTAATCACTCTCTGCGTGTTTGTCGTCTTCGCATGGTTGTATCTCGGTGAAACTATCAAATGGAATCATGCCGTATCGTTCCTGTTTCTGATCGGCTCTGTGGCGTTTGCCTTCTGGGGGAAGCTGTAGTTTGGAAGCAGAAGGGGTCAATCACAGGCACAATTACTTAAAAGCCCCGCTAGACCGCGATTTTGATTAGTAGTCAGTTTCCTGTGGGAGTTACTGCATGCGAATTCCGAAATACTTACGATGCGCGGTTTTTGTCGGGTTGGTGGCATCGACGCTGTGGGCGCAGAAATTTGTTGCCGTGCCGCTGACCGATCTTGGCGCTGGCAAGTACAAGGGGTTTCAGGGCGGATTGTATGAAAACGGAACGAATGAGGTGCCGCACGATCATGCGGCTGACGGGCTTGCGCTGGCTGCACAGGTGAAACCGATTCGCGGGAATTTTGTTTTGCTGGCAATCGGTATGAGCAACACGGTGATTGAGTTCCGCGGATTTCAGGCGCTGGTGAACAGCGAAAATCGCGTGAACCATGCGACGATGGTGGTGTTGAATGGGGCGAAGGGATCGATGACCGGTTGCTTTTGGCGGTTCGCCACGGAAAATCCGATACTGGGCGGATGCCGCGCGCCGCGCTTCATTCATAATCAATACGACCGGATTCGCGATGAGGTGCTGACGCCCGCAGGACTGAGTGAAGATCAGGTGGAAGTGATTTGGGTCAACAATGCGAATCCCCGGCCAGATGTTGCCTTGCCTGCTTCCGATGCGGAGGCATATGTGTACGAAAAGCAAATTGGAGAGATGGCGCGGGCGGCGCGGGCACGATATCCGAATCTGAAGCTCATGTTTATTTCCAGCCGTATTTATGCAGGATATGCCAGCGTACCGCTGAATCCCGAACCGTATGCTTATGAGTATGGTTTTTCGGTGAAATGGTTGATCCAAGCGCAGATTGAGCAGATGCGCAGTGGGAAGGTGGATCCGATTGCGGGCGATCTCGATTATAAGAAGGGTGTCGCGCCGTGGATTGCGTGGGGACCATACTTGTGGGCCGATGGGACTGTCCCACGGACCGATGGATTGACCTGGAAGGCCTCGGAATTTCAGGAAGATGGTACGCATCCGAATAAGGATGGAGTGGATAAGGTCGCGCATTCGCTGGAGGATTTTTTTATGACTTCGGCGTACGCGACGTGGTTCAAGAAAATAGACAAATAAGGTTGCAGAATTGGGCGCGTCTTAGCTCTTTATCTGTATCCTTACAAAATCTTTATGCCCTGTTCGATACCATTCCGACTGTGCCACGCTTCACCGAGGAACGGATTAAACGGCTGTGCGGTGAAGCGATTACCGCTAAGACACAAGAGGACCTCGATTGCGTAATAAAAGAGCTTCGTATCGCTCTTGAGGAACACATCCGGCTGGCCAAAGAATCTTTAGAGTGCAGCGCCATCGCTCTTCCCTCGCTCAACTCCGGGAAGAGGAGGCGTGGCTAAAGCGATGCCCTGATACGAATTCTTTGTTCAAACTGCCCTAAATTTTGCCAAAAAATCACCCCAAGCAAGGCTCAAAGGTCCCATCCTAAGTTTCGTGGTTTCGAATCCTCTCGTTGCGCCGGTTGGGTTTTCATTGTAAATTCGAGCTAGGGCTTAGGAACTATCATGCGGTCGATCTCGAAGCGAGTTGCGTGGCTGTCGCTACTGCTGACGTTGTGGTCGGCATTTGCGTTTGCTGTGCACCGGCATTCGAGCCAGGATGAATCCACCACTTGCCAGGTTTGCGTTGCGGCGCACTCGGCGTCGCCGGCCAGTCCATCGGTTGCACCCAAGCCGGTATTTCGCCGAGTGGTTACGTTCCGACCGCAGGCCAGCCGCGCGAAACAACACCTCGCTATTTTTGCCTTATACGTTCGCCCGCCTCCAACCGTCTAAAGATCATATTCAAGCACAGGCCCGGTTCATTTTCTGGAACCGTTTTCTTTGATCTTTTGACCGAGAGCATCTCTCAATGAATCGAAAAGGCATTCCGCAGGGGCTAAAGCCCGGCAACTTATTGGCTTTAGACGGTACGGCTGAAGCCGTGCCTCCCGGTTTTTGCCGCGTGTCTTTGCCGAGCGGTTTATGAGATAGCTCCATATCTTATGGAGGAATCATGCGGGTTTTTTATCGGGAGTCGCAACGGGCGGCTCTGACGGTATTTTTTCTTTCAGCTTTAGGCTTATACGCATTCGCGCAATCGGGTGGTTCTTCCGGCACGGTGAGCGGCACGGTGCTCGATCCCACAGGCGCGGTGGTGCCTAATGCCACGGTGGAAATTCATAACCCGGTGAGCCATTTTGACCGGTCGGCTGCTACCGATGCTGCGGGGAACTTCAGCCTTCCAAATATTCCCTTTAATCCTTACCACATGACGGTAAGTGCGGAGGGATTCGCGAATACGGCGCAAGACGTGGATGTGCGGTCGGTGGTGCCAATTGCGGTGAAGATCAATTTACAAGTCTTAAGTTCCACCACAACGGTGACGGTGGAGGCGGGCGGAGATCTTGTAGAGAATGATTCGACCTTTCATTCCGACATCGACAGGAACTCGTTCGACAAGATTCCACTGGAGAGCGCTACTTCTTCTGTGAGTTCGTTAGTGACTCTTTCGACCCCGGGGATTGCCGCCGATTCCAACGGCTTGTTCCATGGACTTGGAGATCACGCGGAAAATTCGTTTTCGGTGGATGGGCAACCGATTACGGACCAGCAGAGCAAAGTATTCTCCAACCAAATTCCACTTGATTCGGTGCAATCGATGGAAGTGATTTCGGGCGCGCCACCGGCGGAGTATGGCGGCAAGACCAGCGTGGTGATTGTGGCGACAACGCGCTCGGGGCAAGGCGTGACGAAGCCGCATGGCAGCGTGTCGACTTCTTACGGGTCATTTGGATCTTCAAACATAGCCGCCGATGTGGCGTATGGCGGAAAGAATTGGGGAAATTTTATTTCCGCGAGCGGGCTGAACACAGGGCGATTTCTCGATCCTCCGGAGTTTACGGTATTGCACGACAAAGGCAACCAGGAAAATGTATTTGACCGCGTGGACTTTCAACTTTCCAGCGTGGATTCGATTCATTTGAATTTCGGCTACACGCGAAGCTGGTTCCAGACGCCGAATTCGCTGGATGCGCAATACGCAACCGCGTGGAGCGGGCTGGGCGGAGTGGATGCGCCGGATGTGAATAATTATGGCGGCGTTGCTCCGAATGGGACGATCGTCGGAGCGACCGATCAGCGATCGAAGATTGGAACGATCAACATCGCGCCTTCGTGGACGCGGCTGATGGGCGCCAATTCTGTATTTACGCTGGGCGCGTATGTGCGGCGCGACAATTACAACTACTACCCGAGCAGCGATCCGTTTGCCGATTTAGGACCGCCTAGTCTGCAGAGGCAATCGGTGGGGCAGTATCGGACGCTTACCAATGCCGGGCTGCGGTCGGATATTTCCCACGTTAAAGGGGTTCACAACATCAAAGCAGGCGTCACGTACGGTCAAACATTTCTCAATGAGAACGACACGCTGGGGATTGTCGATCCAACTTATAACGCACCTTGTATCGCTTTTTCCATCGATCAACAGCGATACGTTGCTGCGCCAGCGGCGGGAGTTACGAATCCCGCGCAGTGTACTGGCATCTACGAGCCGAACATCGCGAATAATCTTAATGCACCCGCTTCCGCGCTCTATCCGAACTTCAATCCGGTCTTGTTGCCTTACGATTTGACGCGCGGCGGAAGTTATTATGATTTTGTTGGCCACACCGACGTGAAGGAGCTTGCGCTTTACGTGCGGGACAACATCACGAAAGGAAACTGGTCGTTGAATCTCGGTTTGCGCGGGGATTTGTACAACGGCTTGACGATTGCGCGGCAGGCCGAGCCGCGCGTGGGAATCGCTTACAACGTTAAGAAGACGAATACAATTCTGCGGGTTTCCTACGCGCGCACGCTGGAAACCCCATTTAACGAGAACCTGATCCTATCCAGCGAAGGATGCAGCAACGCAGTTTTGTCGCCGCTGCTACTGTGCACGCCAGGAGCCACGGGACAGCTGAATCCGGGATTCCGCAACGAGTTTCATGCGGGACTGGAGCAGGCGTTCGGGAAATATCTGGTGTTTTCCGGCGAGTGGATTTCGAAATATACGCACAATGGATACGATTTTAGTGTGCTCGGGAATACACCGATCACTTTTCCGATTGAATGGCACAACTCGAAGATTCCGGGATATGCAGGGCGCGTGAGCGTTCCGGAGATTCATGGATTTTCGGCGTTGATGGTTTTCTCCAGCGTGGCGGCACGGTTCTTCCAGCCGCAGATTGGTGGGGCCGGTGCGACCGTTGCGACTTCCGCCGGACTTCCGTTCCGGATTGACCACGATGAAAAATTCAATGAGACTACGCATCTGCAGTATCAGCCATGGAAGCGCGGGCCGTGGATGGGATTCAACTGGCGGTATGACAGCGGGCTGGTGGCGGGAAATGCTCCATGTTATGGCGTAGGCGTGAGCAACGATTGTCCGCAATCGGCTACGCTGAACGGGCAACCGGCGGTGCTTTTGCAGGATGCTTTTGGCAATCCACTGAGTGCCGATCAGGAGTACGAAGCCGGGTTTACGTGCAACGGGGTTCGCGCGACGCCGACGGCTCCGCTGCCTTCGCCATGTCTGGCATCGCAATTTGGAACGGGCTTGATTAAAGTGCCGGCGATTGGGACGGAGAATGACGATCATAATCCGCCTCGGATCGCATCAAGGCAGCTGTTCGATCTCTCGGTGGGCCACGATAATCTTTTTCATGGGGAGAAATATAAATGGAGCGCACAGTTGACCGTCATTAACCTGGCAAACAAATATGCGCTTTACAACTTTCTCTCGACATTCAGCGGCACGCATTATGTGACGCCACGGACGCTGACGGCTGAGTTGGGATTTCATTTTTAAATGAAGCTGGTCGAGGCCGCTGCGGGCTCCCGCAGCGGCTAAAGCCGGATTTCTTAAATAAGTGCTTATCGCAGCGCTGAAGCGCTGCGCCACCCAAAGGCAGAACACCCCTAAAAGCAGAAACCCATTCAAATCAAAACCATTCAAAATCTAACCGCTAAAAATCGCCTACTCAAACTCTATAGCGCACTCAGTGCCGCTAGGTTGTTTCTTGGGATTGCCGAATAAAGGCTTGCAGGTTTGTTTCGAGGATATTCTTATTTGCTTCAGGCAGGTCGATGAAGCGAAAGGGTTGCAGCCATCCTTGGGTAGCCCACATAGGAAACAGCATTTCGGCTTTTTCGCGGATGGTAGTTTCGCCGAGATGGAAAATCATCTCCACTTTAAGTTTTTCATCGAGCGGCTTGTCGACGTTCAATAATCCGCCGGTAATGGAGAGCTGGTGCAATTTACCTCGGACCTGGCGGCGATTGGGTAATTGGACCAGTGCCAGGATGGAGCCGCGAAGCTTTACGCGAAACGGGCGCGGCGTAACAGTTGGCGCTTTGCCCGATGGGGCTGGGGCTACCGAGGGTTCTGAAGTTTGCGACATCGTTCTTCTATTATGGTGCCGGACGAATTACTCGACGAGGTTACGAAAGAACGGAAAGATGCAAGACCGTTCGCGTAAGTGGGAACGGTAAAGTTTTTTGGCTGCTTTGAAGCCTGGCGCGCGAATTTATCTGCTTCCGGCAGGCGTTCAGCGATGGGCGGAGGCGAGGTTATATGGCCACGCGGTTCTGCTCTTTTTGGCAGTACCAGGACTCGACCCGCTTGCGGCGGGGATCTTAGGATCCGCGGCGCAATTCCAATCTTCGGGCGGATCGGCGATACCCCACACATTGCCATGATTGTAGAGCGAGATGCCGATCAGGAAATATTTGCCGTCGTTGCCGAGAGGCAAACAGTTTGCCACGCGGCCGGACGCGGTTGTACCGTTAGGCAGATTGCCAAGCAGGACAGGGGTTTCAATGGGCAAGGCTTGCGATGCGCGCAGTCCGCAGCCTTGCGGGCTTACGACCAGAGCGACACATTGCGCCGAGAACGGATGCCTGCGATCCATGCTGGTGAGGAGCAATGAAATTTCTACGCGCAGGCGCGTGCTGCGGCGGGTTGTTTTGGGTGTGAAAACTTCCATCCGGGATCTCTCGAGTCCTTACGTCTAGTTTGACAGAAGCTGCACATCGGACGTCGCTAAGAAATTGCGTGGCATAGTGACGGAGGTAACCTGGGATCGAGGTACGTTGGTCCTGTTAAGATGCTCGGCATCTGTGAATCTCCCGACAAAATCTGCTTCCGACAATCCCGAATGGAAGTTGTTGCTGGCTGCGATTTCGGGTGTACCTTCTGACCGCGAACCTGTGCGGAACTTGCTCGACAAGCCGCCGGACTGGAATAGTCTACTGCGCCTTGCGGACCGCCATGGCGTGTCTTCGCTGCTTTATCAAAAATTTCTGAAACTTGCAGATGCCATTCCGGCAGCTGCACTGGCTTGGTTGAGTCAGGGTTATGAGCACAACATTCATAAATCCCTTTTTCTGACGCGCGAGTTGGTGCGGATTTTGGATTGCGCGGAGGGCTTGGGGATCACGGTTATTCCGTACAAGGGCGTGGTGTTGTCGGAGATTTATTACGGCGATATCGCGATGCGGCAGTCCGGTGATATGGATTTGCTGGTGCGAGTGCGGGATGTGGCGCGGCTGAAGGATGCGATTCGTGCGCTCGGTTACACAGAACGCGTGATGATTCCTGAGAATGCGGAAGCTCACTACATCAAGTCGGGATACGAGTGGACGTTCGATAGTGCGGCGGGGAAGAATTTGCTCGAGATCCAATGGGCGCTGCAACCGAGATTCTATGCCGTAGATTTCGATATGGAAAGATTGTTTGAGCGCGCTGTAGGTGTAACGGTTGCGGGGCGACGGATGAAAACGCCTTCGCCGGAGGATTTGTTGCTGGTGCTTTCTCTACATGCGGCGAAACATGTCTGGGCACGGTTGATTTGGCTTTGCGACATTGCGCAGATTTTGCAACGGGAGTTGGATTGGGAGTGGATACGGGATCAGGCGAAGAAGCTGGGGATTGAGAGAATTTTGCACGTCACTTTGATATTGGCAAATCGATTGGTGGAGGCGAAGGTTCCGGGGAAAATAGAAAGTGCAATTCAGGCAGATCTTGCTGCGGGGGAATTTGCACAGCAGATCGCTATTTCTATTGCCGGTGGAGTTGAGTACGAGGAACAGAAGATTTCGTATTTCCGTTTGATGATGGGGCTGCGGGAGCGGAAGATGGACCGAATGCGATTTTTCATGCGGCTGGCTTTTACTCCGGGGCCGGGGGAGTGGGAAGCGGTTCGGTTGCCGCAGGTGTTTTTTCCTTTGTATCGCATCGTGCGGATTGCCAGGCTGGCTGGAAGGTTTGTTCGAGAGTAGGAAATTTTCCGGAAAGTACGCAGGGGCTGAAGCCCTTAATCCAGCAGAAGTTTATCGCAGCGCTGAAAGCGTTGCGCCACCAAAAAGCTCCACATCCCAAAAGCTTTACATCATTATCCTCAACGGCTGGCTAAGCCTCCGGCCGTTTCACCGCCATCCATGGTGTAGACGTGGCCGGTGGCGTAGGCTGCGTCGTCGGAAGCCAGGTAGGCGAATAGTGCGGCTATCTCCTCCGGCTTGGCGTGGCGGCGTAGAGGAATTTTGCGGTTCACTTCGTCGAGCATGGCGTCGGTATATTCGGCGCGCTGCATGGGTGTGAGCACGTATCCCGGAGCGACGGCGCAGACGCGAATTTTGGGGGCGAGCTCCAGAGCCATGGAGCGCGTGAGTTCGATGACTCCGGCTTTCGTCGCGTTGTAGTCGGCATAGTAGGGATAGCCCATGATGCCGTTGGTGGAGGCGGTTTGCAGGATCACTCCACTGCCGCGCTCAGTGGTGTAATTTCCTATCATGTGGCGCGCGGCGGTTTGCGCGACATAGAAGACGCCAGTGAGATTGACGGCGATGACTTTGTCCCATTCTTCGGGAGTGATGTCGAGGAAGTTATGGCGGATGCTGATGCCGGCATTGTTAATGAGGACGTCGACTCGGTCCATCACGTGGACAGCATTGGCAAAGGCAGCTTCGACCTGCATGAGGTCGGTGACATCGGCGATGATGGCTTCGGAGATTTGGGGAAGCTGCCGGCGGATGGCGGCACAGGCCTGAGCGTCGCGGTCGAGGATGCAGACCCGCGAACCTTCTTCGAGAAAGCGCACGGCTGTGGCCGCGCCGATGCCGCTTGCGCCTCCGGTAATTAGAACTCGTTTATCTTTTAGGCCGCGCATAGTCAGTTGTCAGTTCTAGTTCAAGCTACGCTCAATGGACGGCCGAGGGCGGCTATCCCTACATGGGTGTTGCGATTGATGAATTCTATTTGAGGTGAACAGCATCTTAAGTTCGTGACGCAGATCAGTGTAGATGCCCATCCATCACCCGGTCCAGCCGGACGGAGCGATTTGCAACCATCCCCGCCAGCGACAGACATTAAATCCGCGCACGTGTGGCTGATGGCATTTTGTGTAGGCGCTGTGGTAGCGAATATCTATTATATTCAGCCACTGCTTTCAACGATTGCGGCGACGTTTCGCATTTCAGTGCCGAAAGTTGGCTCTGTGGCTATGCTCACGCAGCTTGGCGGGGCGTTGGGGATGTTAATTTTTGTTCCGCTGGGAGATACGAAAGAGCGGCGGCGGCTGATTGTTAGTCTGCTTTTGGCCGAGTGCGTTTGTTTGGCATTAATGGCTACGGCGCAGAATTTTGTGTGGCTGGCTTTGGCTGCATTCGGCATTGGAGTTACTACGGCGACGGTTCATGTGGTTGTGCCCTTTGCGGCGCAGCTGGCTTCGGCGGCGCGGCGTGGGGCTACTGTTGGTGCGGTTTTGTCCGGCTTGTTGTTTGGGATTTTGCTGGCGCGGACTTTCAGCGGTCTGATGGGCGCGTGGCTGGGATGGCGTTCCATTTACTGGGTGGGATCGGCATTGATGTTGCTGCTGGCTGTGCTGATTCGATCCGGGCTTCCGGAGAGCCGGCCAGAGTTGCAACTCTCGTGGTTGAGTTTGATTCGCTCGACATTTGGATTGATTCGCAGCCAGCCGGTGCTGCGGGAGTCGGCTGCTTTGGGCGCGATATTGTTTTGCTCGTTTAATGCGTTTTGGACGACGCTCGTTTTCTTTTTGCAGACTCCGCCTTACCATTATGGCAGCGCCGTGGCTGGGTTGTTTGGGCTAGTTGGAGCGGTGGGCGCGTTTTGCGCGCCATTCGTTGGACACATGGCCGACCGGTATGGGGCGCGGCGGAATGTTTTGGTTTCTCTGCTGGTCGTGCTGCTCTCGTTTGTTGTGATGTACTTTTTTGGCCGGCACTTGAGCGGGCTGATTGCGGGAGTGATTTTGCTCGACATCGGCGTGCAGTCGGGCCATGTGTCGAACCAGACGCGAATCTATGGTCTGCTGCCCGAGGCGCGAAGCCGGTTGAATATGGTCTACATGGTTTGCTATTTCACGGCGGGGGCGCTGGGGTCGTATGCGGGATCGGTAGTGTGGCAGCGGTTTGGGTGGGCGGGGGTATGCGTACTGGGATGTGCGCTGTTAATGATCGGATGCGCGATTTATGCCGGGGCCGGACGGGATTCAGCATTGTCGAGCGGAGAGTTTCAGGGCTCGAGTCGGGTTTAATTGCCCGTTTTTCACGAAGAATGCGAGCAAAGGGGCACCACACAACTTTGAAAACCTATTTCAAAGTGAGAAGAAACGCATTGGTCTGGCCATTGATTGTACCGTTCCCCACGATCTGACCGAAGATGTTGATTCCGGTTGCGTTGGTGAGTGTCCATCCGGAGTCAGGCGGTAACAGGGTATTGAGATCGATCATGCCAGTGCGTTTTGTCCAGACAAATGCACGATTGACTTCGAGGTCGCTCGACGTCGATGTGCCAACTACAATATCGAAAACATTGAGCGCGGAAGCGTAGCTTGAGGCATCGCCGGGAAGCGTTCCCAAGTCTTCCATACCGGTCCCCCGGTTCCATAGAAATGCGTGGTTCTCTCCGTTGAAGCCAACGACGTCGCCGAAAAAGTTGATGGCATTCGCCTGTCCAGGACCCAGGTCCTCAACTTTCTGCGCTTTATTCATGAGAAAGGCGTGACTGGTGTCGCCATTCCTAAAAAAGAACCCGACCGCTTGCCCGTGATCGTTGATGCCGTAGACAATGCCTTCCGCCAGGAGCGAGTACAAGTTCGTTATGCCACCATTCTGCGTCCACACAAAGGGTTGCGGAGGCTCAACGCTAAACTGACCTCCGATCTCATCGAAGTTATTGATGGCGAATCCTCCCTGTCCATCGCCCACAAAAGTCGCTTCCTGCATCCCTCCCTCGGGTGTCCAGAGGAAAGCAGCATTGTCGGATTCATCGATCCAGGAGACACCGGTCACGTGGCCGAGGTCGTTAATGGCATTCGCCCCACTACAGCAGAATAGCGATCCCAGGTATTGGATGCCTCCCTGCTTTGTCCACAATGAAGCGCCAGGTCCTCCCGTTCCTGCAACCTGACCGAAAGCATTTACACCAGTAGCCGTCATGGCCCCGATGTCGGTTATGGTGTAGTGCTGCGCAGACGAAACCGAAGCGAAGAAGAGACAGAGCGGGAGCAGCGGCAAAACACGGAGAGAAGCGAAGCGGCTTGTTTTCATGTTTCCTCCCACAGAACGGGTGAGTACGTACCAGGCTCAGGGCGCGCCTTCTAAGAAGGCAATCACCGGAAATTTCGGAGCGGAGTCAACAAAAATTGAGGGGGAAGAACCTGTCTGCGAGAGCAGCATGGCTCAAGTACAGATTAATTGTCAATCAAAAACTCAAGCGGGAACTGGAAAACTAGATGGGGTGGCCGCGGAAGAAGAAGATTAGTTCGATGATCAGGATTACTACCACCATCAATTCGAGGACGAAGGCGCGGCTCTGGTTGAATTCGTCGATCATGAAGCGGTAGAGTTCTTCGGCGGTTTGCAGTTTTTGCTGGACTAAATCTTTGTAGTCGGTGACGCCGACTTTGGAGGCGGCTAGTTTGTAGAGACGGGCGGAGAACATGTCGCTGAGGAACTTGATGGCGTTGTCGGCGCGCTCGGTGAGCTCGCTTACGTCGAGCAGGACGGTGTGGAGTTTGGAGGCGGCGCGGGCGGTGCGCCAGCGCGACCACATGCCGCGGCCACCCCGCTCGAGGAAGTCGTAGACGTCTTCCAGTTGGCGGGTGAGCAGTTCGTCGTAGTGGCGGAACTCGAGCAACTGCGAATTGGCGTATTGCAGTAGTTGGATGGCGGTTTCCGCTCCGCTGGGGCTGTCGTAGATGAAGGCGGCGTTCCAGCCGATTACGGCCAGATCGTTGGGGTAGTACGAGATGCGGGACTGGAGGATTTCCTGGCGCTCGCCGTCGGAGAGCCGCTGATTTTCGCCGCGGACAACTTGCGAGATGCAGTCGGCTTGCGAGGCGAGAAGGTCGGTGGCGGAGGGGGAGCCGGCGATTTCGCGCAGGTGGAAGATGAAGTAATCCTCCTTCAGCCACTCGGTTGCGTTGACGTCGTAGGGCTTGACCAACGCCGGACGCACCTGTTCGAGCTTTTGTTTGACGATGCGGGTGGCGAGGCTTTCGAAGTTGGTGTCCGAAACCCAGCGGCTGGAAAGTTGGACTAGCTTGTGCCAATCGCCGGAAAACGGGAGCTCGAAGACTACGCTGACGACACCGTAGTCGAAGTACTTGATTTCGCCTTGGAGGCGCTCGCCGCTTTCAAGGACCAGCGGCTCTAGGGCTTCTTCCACCGGCGGACGTTGGAAGCGGACGTATCCGGGGGCGGAGTGTTTGAAGCTGGCGTCAGCGGTGCGGGCTCCGAGGATTTGGCGGAGCTGGTCGAGGCGGATTTCTTCGCAGACATCGAATTGGATCAGGACCAGGACCGAGCCGCAGAGGGGCGCGTCGGAGGGTTTGACGGCGACCAGCGTGGGCAAGGCTTCGGCAGGGACTTTGCCGATGGTGGGAACGGTGATGGTAATTTCACGATCCATATTTCAGCGACCAGAATTCAGTCAAAAGACCTAACAAATCGCGGACTAACAGGCGAGAGCTATATTGTCCCAGAATAACGGTCATCTGGCGAGAGCTACGGTGTGTCTTTGGTAAAATATTTAGAATCAGTGTTTTACATGAAATTAAGCTCAAATTACTGCCCGCAGCTCATGCTGCCCAAAACCTAATCCGGTACGTTGCAGCTATGTAATGCCATCTGGAGAACTTCTGCCAGGTGCAGGGCATGACGTGAGGTGCCTTGTGAGATTTGTTCGCGGCAACTGAAGCCGTTGGCGATGATGAGCCAGTCTGCTGGAGCCCGGCGGACAGCCGGGAGGAGTTCGAGTTCGCCGATAGCCTGGGAGATTTTGTACTTGTCGCGTTCGAAGCCGAAGGAGCCGGCCATGCCACAGCAGCCGGGGGCTGGGGATTGGAAGTCGATGCCGAGGCGGTGCAGGAGAGATTCTTCGGCGGTCATCTTCATAATAGATTTTTGGTGGCAGTGGCCGTGGAGGATGGCTTTGCGGTGCAGCGTGGGTAGCGCGACGTTCCGTGCTTGGAGGAATTCGCTTAGCAGGAAAACCTGGCGCGACAGGGCTTGGGCGCGAGGGTCGTTGGGAAAGAGGTTGAGGAGTTCGTCGCGGAAGACAGCTACGCAACTTGGTTCGAGGCCGACGATGGGGATTCCAGCTTCGATATCGGTGGAGAGTTCGTCGAGGATTCGGAGCAGGAGCGATTGGGCACGGTCGATCATGCCGTGGTCGTAGAGCGGGCGGCCGCAGCAGAGATTGGCTTTTGGGATTTTGACACGGAAGCTGGCGGCTTCTAAGACTTCAACTGCGGCTTTGGCGGTGTTCGGTTGGAAATAGTTGTTGAAGGTGTCGGGCCAGAGTAGGACTGTTAGCCGATCTTCAGGAGGGATGTTGGAGTCTTGGCAGGCTGCGGAGCTACGCTCCGCGGGACAGCCAGGGGCGGCTGTCCCCACATGTTTTGCTCGACTCCTGCGATGGAACCATGCTTTGAAGGTCTCTGGAGCGAAGGCTGGGATTGAGCGCCGGTGCGGGATTCCGGCGATGAGTTTTGAGATGCTGCGCAGGAGTGGGGTTTGCGTAACGAGGTTCGCCAGGCCGGGAACATGCGAGGCGGCGCGGGCCCAGAGGTCGATGTGGCCGAAGGCGTAGGCGCCGCGCGGTCGGAGGCGGCCTTCGTAGTAGTGGGAAAGAAATTCAGCTTTGTAGGTGGCGAGATCGACGCCTACGGGGCACTCGCTTTTGCAGCCTTTGCAGGCTAAGCAGAGGTCGAGCGATTTTTTTACTTCTTCGCTGCGCCAGCCGTCACGGATGACTTCACCCTGCGTCATTTCCCAGAGCAGGTGGGCGCGGCCGCGAGTCGAGTGTTCTTCTTCGCGCGTGGCGCGATAGCTGGGGCACATCAGGCCGCCTTCTTCGCGGCGGCATTTGCCTACACCGACACAGCGCAGCGTGGCTTCGGCCAGGCTGCTGTGATCTTCGGCGAATTGGAAATGCGTTTCCGGTTGCCACGGGGAGTAGTCCGCGCCCAGGCGTAGATTTTCGTCGAGCTTATAGGGATCGATGAGCTTGCCGGGATTCATCTTCCATTCGGGATCCCATGCCGACTTGAAATCGCGGAAGGCTTGCATTAGTTCGGGGCCGAACATTTTTGGAAGAAGTTCGCCTCGTGCCTGACCGTCGCCGTGTTCGCCGGAGATCGAGCCGCCGTAGCTGACCACGAGATCGGCGGCCTCTTCCATAAATTTGCGGAATTTGGCGATGCCGGCTTTCGATTGCAGATCGAAATTGATGCGGGTATGAACGCAGGCGTGGCCGAAGTGTCCGTAGAGCGAACCTTTGTAGCCGAAAGCGGCAAACATTTTGCGGAGGTCGCGGAGATAGCTGCCGAGTTTTTCGGGTGCGACGGCGGAGTCTTCCCAGCCTTCCCAGTTGATGGGCTCTCCGGCAACGTGCGAGGTGACACCGAGGGCGGATTCGCGGACATCCCACACGCGTTGTGCTTGCTGCTTATTCGTGTACAAACGCACGGTGGGAGGGTTTGCGCTGCGGTTGAGCGATTGCATCAAAGCGTGGGCTTGAGATTCGGCTTCCAGTGCGGTGTTTGCGCCGAACTCGACCATGAGCCATCCGCCGCCTTCGGGCAGGAGAGCGAGTCCTTCGGTGTTCCTGCCTTTGGCGCGTGTGTAGTTGACGAGAAGGTCGTCAATGCCTTCGAGACCGATGGGCTTGTGAGACATGATTTCGGGGACGTGGTCGGCGCACTGATAGATGTCGGGATAGGCGATGACTAGCAACACTCGTTCAGGCGGGCTTTCGACAAGACGGCAGGTGGCTTCGAGAATGGTTACGCAGGTGCCTTCGGAGCCAACGAGAGCGCGGGCTATGTGGAAGTTATTTTCGGGAAGAAGCCAGTTCAGGTTGTAGCCGGAGACGCGGCGGGGAATGTTGGGGAAGCGCTCGCGAACTTGATCGGCATATTGGTGGGCGATTTGTTTCAGGGATGTGTGGATTTGATTTGTGCGGTCTGATGCGCTGTAGCTCGATGAACCCGAGTCCGTGGACAGCCGGGGGCGGCTGTCCCCACATGGTTCTGTTGCGCTGTCCGGGCGGACGAGGGCGTCCGCCCCTCCATGAGCTTGTATGAAATTTTCGCCTACTTTCAGGTGCAGGCCGTCGTAGGTCATGACTTCCAACGCTTCGATGTTGTCGTCGGTCTTGCCCGCCATGACGGAGTGGACGCCGCAGGAGTTGTTGCCGATCATGCCGCCGAGGGTGCAACGATTGTGCGTGGCTGGGTCGGGAGCGAAAGTGAGGTGATGTTTTTCGGCGGCGGCCCGGAGATGGTCGAGGATGACTCCGGGCTGGACGCGGGCGATGCGGCGGGCGGGATCGATTTCGAGGATACTGTTCATGTACTTCGAGAAATCGAGGATTACCGCGACATTGCAGCATTGTCCGGCTAGCGATGTTCCTGCGCCGCGGCAGAGTAGCGGTGCGCCATGTTCGCGGCAGAGGGCTACCGCGGCTTGGACATCATCAGCGTCTTTTGGGAGGACAACGCCGATGGGGACTTGGCGGTAGTTGGAGCCGTCGGTGGCGTAGAGGGCCTTTGCGCTGTTGTCGAAGCGGACATCGCCCGAGATTTTAGTGCGGAGGGATCGCTCAAGTGATGCGGCGTCGAGCTGCGCGGATTTTGAAGCGGGCGCCAGTGGTATGAGTCGGTTTGGCATTGGGCGTTCAAATACCCTAGCGGCTAAAGCCGCTTTTCCTTTTTTATAGCTGTGCGCCTGAAGGCGCGCCCTGATACGAAGCGTTAATCGCAATGCTGCTGCGCTGCGCCACCCCAAAGCAATACGCCTTGCGGAGCAGCCAAAGCTGCTCTTTTCAAAACACCCCGCGCGGGATTCCCCGCTAGTTTCGAAGACAAATCGGGATTCCCTCCCGCGCTAGTTCGAAGACGAATCGGATGTGGCTTTGCGAACGTTGGTGATCTGAATTTTTGTTTTGCCGCCTGCGGATTCGATGTTGATGGTGACCATGCTGTTGTGCTCGTTGGAGATGATGGTGCAGCGGCCGGATTCGGAGGTGGTCACCATGGCGTTCGGGAATTTTGTTTTGTAGAAGCTGGAAACTTTATCGACCGAGTCGGGGGTTTCGGATCGCAGTGACGAGGTATGAACTCCGCCGAAGGATGCGGTTGCCGAGCCATTTTTCATGACTTCCGCGCCGGGGTAGAGATCGACTCCCAAGTTGCGCGCGGCTTCGGCGGGATCTTTTGTGGTTTCCACACTGCCGAATGGGGTATCGACTTTCACGTTGTCGCCGTCCTGGTGGATGTGGGCGTGGTGTGCCATGTGCCATGCGAAGAATCCAGCGGAAGCGACACCGAGGATTCCCAGAAAGACGATAACGCCGGCTATGACCAAAATCACTTTCAGCGCGCTGTTGTTGCCGGGAGCGGGAACTGGAGGCGCGGCCACTGCAGGCGGAGTGGCGGTGGGTGCGGCACCGGGAAGTGTAGAAGCGAGTATGGGAACGCCGCATTTGTTGCAGAAGCGGGTTCCGGCGTTGAGCGCTGCGCCACAGGAATTGCAGAAAGCCATGAATTACCTCGTTGTTGAGGAAATTGGGGATGGCGGGAGTATAGCGCGGAACGGGGGGAAAGTGGAGGTAGTGGTGCAGTTGGCTTACGCATTAGACCAGTTAAGCGGGAGATCCTTCGCTGCGCCTGAAAAAATGGGTCCGCTCAGGATGACAGAGTCGTATAAAAAACCAAGCTGCATACTACCAAAGTGGAGCGCGGGTGGTTATAGGGATCCTTCGACTACGCAAGCCGATCGCTTCGCTCTCGGCTTGCTCCGCTCAGGATGACAAACTGTTAGGGTCTTCTTAACTCCACAGGCGGGTGGCGTAGTCGGCCATGGTCAGGCCCAGCAGTAGCATCAGGAAAAATATTGCAGCGACTACTACCAGCTTGGTGAGTTTTTCGCTGGCATGGTAGACGTGCATGAAGAATAGAGTGACCAGGGTGGCTTTGATGGTGGCGATGATAAGCGCCACGGCGGCGTTGTAGGGCGCGAGGTCGAGCGTGGCAGCCCAGACCGTAATGCCGGTGCCGATCAGCAGTGCGATCCAGACTGCGAAGTAGCCTTTCAGCGGCGATTTGGTCGATGAGTGTGCGGACATTCGGGCCTCACGGATGACGGTCAATCAGGTAAAGCAACGGGAACAGGTAAATCCAGACGATATCGACAAAGTGCCAGTACAGGCCGCCGATCTCGACCGGGGTGTGCCATTCGGGCGTGAAGCGGCCCTTCCATGCCATGATCAGCAGCCAGGTGAAAATGCCCAGGCCGATGATCATGTGGATGGCGTGCAGGCCCGTCATGACAAAGTACAGCGAGAAGAAGATTTCGGCGTGGCGCGGCACGGCATACTGGCCGGGATGGCCGGGGATGGGCTCATGGTCGAAGCTGAACGATGCGCCGGGAACGTGGTGCTCGACGAACTTGTCGTGATACTCGACGCTCTTAATGCCGAGGAAGGCGACGCCGAATATCATAGTGAGGATCAGCATCGCGATCAGCAGGCCTTTACGCGCGGTTTGCGCCCCCCAGATTGCCAGGACGACCGTCAAGCTGCTGCAGATTAGGACGGCGGTGTTGATCGCGCCCATCTTCATGTCGATGGATTTACTGGCGGCGGCGAAGTCCCCGAAGTACCAGCGGCGGTAGATTAGATAGGCGCAGAACAGGCCGCCGAAGAACATGACTTCGGTGGCGAGGAAGACCCACATGCCGAGGCTGGCGGAGTTGCGCTGCTGCTCCTCGGTGGCGAAGTGATGGAGCAATGCCGGATTGTGCGCAGCGTGCGCTTCGCCCTGATGGGCATGGACCGGAGTCAGCGAACTATCGTGCAACCGGCACCTCCTTGTGATGAGGCGCGTCCAACTCCTCGTAGTTGTAGGCCTCCCAGGTCACGACGGGTTCCTCATCAAAATTAAATGTGGGCGGAGGCGAGGCAGTTTTCCACTCGAGTCCGGCCGCGTTCCAGGGATTGTCGGATGCGGGTTTGCCGTAGCGCATCGACCAGAGAAAATAAACCATGGGCAGAAGATATCCCACGCCGAGCACGGTCGCTCCGGCGGTGGAGAGAACGTTCAACACCTGAAATTCCGGCATGTGGCTGTAGTCGTAATAGCGACGTGGCATGCCCATGTAGCCGAGTACGAATTGCGGGAAGAAAGTTAGATTGAATCCGATGAAAACGATCAGAGCGGCGAGTCGAGCCCAGCCTTCGGGATAGAGGCGTCCGGAAATTTTGGGCCACCAGAAATGCATACCGCCGAGATAGCCCATGACTGCGCCTCCGACCATGATGTAGTGGAAGTGGGCGACGACGAAGTAGGTGTCAGTGACGTGGACGTCGATGCCGAGCGCGGCGAGAAACAATCCGGTGAGGCCTCCGATGGTGAAGAGGCCAAGGAAGCCGAAGGCGTAAAGCATCGGGGCGTCGTAGTGGATGGATCCCTTGTAGAGAGTGGCGGTCCAGTTGAAGACTTTGATCGCCGACGGCAATGCGACGGCGTAACTCAGAAACGAAAATACGAGGGCCGAATAGACGGAGATTCCGGCGACGAACATGTGGTGCGCCCAGACGAGGAATCCGAAGACGGCGATGGCGATCGACGAGAAAGCCACGAAGCTGTAGCCGAAGATGCGCTTGCGCGAGAAGCAGGCGATGATCTCGGTGATGACGCCCATCGAGGGCAGAATCATGATGTAGACGGCGGGATGGGAGTAGAACCAGAACAGGTGCTGGAAGAGAAGCGGATCGCCGCCGAGTTTGGGATCGAAGATGCCAAGGTGCAAGGCACGTTCAGCGGCGACCAGAACGATGGTGACTGCAATCACCGGAGTGCCAAGTAGCTGAATAATGCTGGTGGCATAGTGTGCCCAGATGAATAGCGGCAGACGCGACCAGGTCATGCCCGGCGCTCTCATGCGGTGGATGGTGACCACGAAATTCAGGCCGGTAAGAATCGAGGAGAAACCGGCAATGAAGATGCCGAGTCCGGCTTCGACAATGTTCGTGTTGGTAAATGTGGTGCTGAAGGGAGCGTAGAAGGTCCAGCCGGTATCGACGCCGCCGGTCAACATGCAGTGCAGCATCAGCATGCCGCCGATGATGTAGAGATACCAACTCAGCAGGTTGATGCGCGGGAAGGCGAGATCTTTGGCCCCAATCATCATGGGGACGAGGAAGTTGCCGAGCACAGCAGGGATGGACGGGATCAGGAAGAAGAACACCATGATCATGCCGTGCTGGGTGAAGAGCTTGTTGTAAGTGTCGGCCTGAACCAGATCGCCCGCCGGCGTGAGCAGTTCGAGGCGAATGAGCAGCGCGAAGAAGCCGCCGATGAAAAAGAAGAACGTGATGGAGAGAAGATAGAGCAGCGCGATGCGCTTGTGGTCGGTGGTGAGCAGCCAAGACCAGACGCCATACTCCTTGTTCAGGTAGTTCTCGCGTTCAGCGGATTGTGGGATCGCGGTTGGCATAACTTAATCGCACCTACTTACTGAACCTGCTTATTTGCTTATCGAGCTTGCTTCCGTTCTATGGCCTGGGCCTGCATGTTGTTATCCACCGGCTGCGCCGCGCTGGCGCTGGTTCTCGCGCCATTCGCCGTTTTAGCATCGGAAATCGATTTTATGTAGGCGACCAGCGCGTTGACTTGTTCTTCGCTGACCAACCCCTGGAATGTCGGCATAATGGGCTGGAACCCTTTTACCCGCCTGGCTCCAGGATCGAGAATGCACTCGCGAAGATAATTTTCGTCGGCGGTAACGGTGCGGCCATCTTCAAGTTGCACCGGCTTGCCGAAAACTCCCTGAAGGTTTGGACCGCGGCCTTGCGCGTCCGCACGATGGCAGGTGGAGCAACCGAGTTCGGAGAACATCTTTTCGCCGGAGGCCGAAAGCGGTCCGGTGGAACCGCCGTTGATCCAGGCTTCGTACTGTGCGGGCTCCTGGACCACGATGTCGCCGACCATGCCGGAGTGCTGCGTGCCGCAATATTCGGCGCAGAATAAATGGTAGACGCCGGGTTTGGTGGCGCGGAACCATTCCACCGTGTAGCGGCCGGGCAGTACGTCTTGCTTGATGCGGAAGGCGGGAATGTAGAAGCTGTGAATCACATCCTGCGAGGTCATGATGAGCTTGACGTCGCGGCCCACCGGAACGTGTAGTTCGTTGATCTCGCGCTGGCCTTCGGCGTGTTCCACCTTCCACATCCACTGCTTAGCGACTACGTAGACTTCGGTGGCGTCGGTAGGCGGAGTACGCTCTTTGAAGAAGACGACAGCGCCCCACGCGAAGATGACCATGAACACGAGGAACGGGATCACGCTCCAGGTAATTTCCAGCTCGTTGGAGCCTTCGATTTGCTCGGCAGGGACGCCGGGGCGATAACGGTAGCGGGCCGCGAAAAAAATAATGCAGGCAAAGACCAGAGCTGCCATCATCCCGGTGACGATGAGCAGGAAAATATAGAGCGCGTCCACGTGCCCCGCCATCGTGGAGGCTTGCTGCGGCCATAATGGAAAATTATTAAGCATACCGTGTCTTCGTTGCGGTTTTTCTTGACGCCGCTTTGCTGGTGGCCGCGCGATCCAGCCGCCATAAAATGAAAATTAATCCGCCTAGCAGAAGAATGGTTGCGCCCGCGGCAAGGCGCAAAATGTTTCCGACCAGGGCACCGTATTTCCCCGTCTCGGGGTTGTAGTGATAGCAGTAGAGCAATACGGCGTCGACGGCATTGCCGATTTTGCCCTGCGAAGCTTCCACCAGGCCCATACGCAAATCTTTCGGCGGAAAATCCACGCCATAAAAGTAGCGCGAGATGCGGCCTTCGGGCGTGAGCACCATGATGGCCGTGGCGTGAGCGTACTGGTTGCTCTTTTCGTCGTATTGATATTGAAAGCCGACTGCCTTGGTGAGTGCGTTGATGGAATCCGGCTGGCCGGTGAGGAAGTGCCAGCCAGCCGCGGCACTGGCGCGGCCGTAGCGCTTCACATAATCGATCTTTTTAGCGGCGGCCATCTCAGGCGTTTCGCGGGGATCGAAGCTGACTGTGATCACGTCGAATTCATTGCCTACGTCGAATTTAATCAGGCGCATGGCGCTGGAGAGTCCGGCGAGCGCTTCACCGCAGAGCATGGTGCAGTTGTAGTAGACGAGATTCAGGATGAGCGGCTTGTGGCCGAAGTAGTCGCCGAGTTTTACGGTCTTTCCGGTTTCGTCGCGGAAGACAAGATCGGCGGGAACTTGCGCATCGAGGTGTTGTTCAATGCCGACGTTTTGCAGACGCGGCGGTCGCGTGTTCGCGGGCGGGGACAGGACTCCGTTGTTCATTCCACCATTGTTCATTTGGGCAAGGGCGGAGATAGACAAGAGCGCGGCGGCTAGGACGGCGCAGGCGATGCGGGTCGGATTGAGATGATTACGGCGCAATTCGATTTTCTTTCGTCCCTACGGGACTTGTTCCAATCTTCCTTTTCGACCCAGCGCTTAAGCGCTGGGCTACTATCGGTCGCCCTCCGGGGCTTTGCTCGCACTCAGTACCACGCCTTACGGACTTTTACTCATTACTCGCTGCTAGTCGTCGCCGCTTCACTTCCCTCGCCTTTCGCGGCTTCCTGCTGTGGTCGGACTGGCAGGCCGCGTTCTATTAATAAATCCATTGCACGTTCGATTGGGATGCGCACCGTTCCGGCTTGCTGATCGACCCAGCCGTAGCTGTAGAGCTTTTCCTGCTCCGCCCTGCGAATTCCGTTCAGCTGATTGCGCTCGTCTTCTTCCAGCCTAGGATCGGGGAAAGCGGTTTGCGGGTAGTGAGGCGCGACGTGGCGCGTATCTTCTGGAACGTTGGTGACCAACGGGCTGACCGGAGGCTGCGAAGCTTTCTCGCGCTTATCGAGAAAATCGTAAACCCCGCCGATCATAACCACGCAGACCACGGTTCCCACCGCCAATACGAGCAGGAAGTACAGGATGCTTTTCGGCGACAGATCCTCGCGCTCGAAGTCTCCGTGTCCTTCCGGGTTTCCGTGTTGGGTATCGTCAGCCATTTGTCGTAATTCGTTCTCGTTCTTCTTCAGTTCTCGTTCCTTAATGTCCTGCGCCGTGCTCAAAAACTTCTTTGGCTTGCACGTCATACATCGGCAACAGCGGCAGCGAGGCCAAATTGCGGAAGAAATAAGCCATCCACAGGCAGCCGATCGCGACCGATACGACGATGTCGGCAACGGTCACGCGAAACGTGCTCGAGAAATTCGGCTCGATGATCCAAAATAAATCGAGCCAGCGGATAAAGAGGATCCATACGGCCAGCCATACCAGTTTGCGAATATCGCGCTTGAAGGGCCGCGAAAGCAGCGTGGCGAACGGCGCGGCAAAACCGAGAAAAGCCAGGACGAGGGCGATCGTCCCCCAACCACCCTGAATACGTTTCAAATAGAACGTGATTTCGTTGGGCAGGTTGCCGGCCCAGATGATGAGCCATTGCGAAAAGCTGAAGTAGGCCCAAACCATCGTGAAGGCGAGCAACCACTTGCCGTGGTCGTGAACGAAGTCGGGCTTCAGCAATTCCGACATGGGTTTGCAATCGAAGAGGATGCGTTCGACGACCACCGCAAAAGCCATGGCGGAGAGCACTTCACCGATCAGGATGATGAGGCCGAAGATGGTCGATATCCATGTGGGATCGAGCGACATGATCCAGTCGATGGCGGCGAAGGAGATGGTGAATCCGTAGAGAATCAACCCCGGTCCGCTGACGGCTTTAAAGCGGTCAGAATTGTCGCGGGCTTTGGGCGAATCGCCTTCGATCGACCACTTCGACAACAGGAATGAGAGAACATTCCAGATGACAAAGTAGATGATGGCGCGAATCAGGAAGCCGTGGAAGTTCAGATAGCTTTGCGTGATGAAGCTGTGTTTAGTGAGGTGCTCGCGGATGTGCTCGTCAGAGACGGATGCCAGCGGCATGGCCCAGGGATACATTCTGCCCTGCGCCACGGCGATCAATATCGGGATAAACAAAATACTGAGGCCTGGCAGCGTGCGCATGGCCGCGCCCTGCAGCCGGCGAATCACCACGCCCCAGCCGCCGCCGGTGAGATGGCGGATCATGATGATGGCCATGGAGCCGAGAGCTACCCCGAGCCAGTCCATGAAGCCGAGCAGGTAGGCGGGGAAAAACTGGTCGGGATTCGCGAAGGCGAGCCACGCCGAGATGAGCGCGAAGACAACGCCGACGATCAACAGCCGTTGCGAAAGCTTCTTCAGCACCGGCGGTGGCGTCAGGTCGAGATGCGTTGCGGTTGCGCTCATTTCGATTTTTCCTTCATTGGTCCTGGCGCGCCCTCGGAAGACGCGGCTTCCGGTGCGATTACGGGAAGCGTCGCTCCCGAACCCGGCTCGCCGCGAAACCTCGGCGGCTGCGACGGGAATGCCTGACCCGCGGGAACGTCGGCGCGAGTGGCGTTTTGGCTCAGTTGCAGCGCTCGGATATAGGCCACGATATTCCAGCGGTCGCGCGGCGGAATCTGCGAAGCGTAGTCGGGCATAATGCCGAAGCCGTTGCTGATCACGTCGTAGAAATATCCCAGCGGCGCTTTTTCGAGGCGCGGGATGTGGTACGACGGCGGCTTGCGCGAAAACCCGCGAGAGGGAATGAAGCCGTTGCCATCGCCGACGATCGAGTGGCAGGGAGCGCAATAGATGTTGTAGCGCTCGCGGCCGCGCTCAAGAACTTCTTTGGTGACGGGGAACGGCATGTAGTCGCCGGGATTGGGGCCGACTTTGCCGGTGTAGAAATATGTGTCGGCGCGAAGATCGCCGCGGGCGACTGTGCCTTCGACTAACGGGCGTGCGCCACGCTGGTCGGGGAAGAAGTCGCTTTTCGCCAATGGATTGATGCGGGGTTGCTCGTGCATGTCGAGACGGCAGGCGGAGGTGAGCGCAATCATTGCCAGCAAGGCTAAAACCGGCACTGCTTGCGGCCGGGGAATCCTACCTTTGCGCGTAAAACCCTTTTGAGACGAGAACAGGCCTAGTACACGCGCAAAGATGCGGTACCCAGCTTTTTTCTCAGGCATCGGAAACATGCGGAGGTATTGCATTTAGCTTGGTACCTCCGAAATGGAGCGCGGAGAAAAGGCTTCCAGAAATTTGCGCGTGCCAGCTAGATCGTATTTTGGATCGGAGGAGAACACGATCAGAAAGAAGCGGTCTTTCGACGCCATGGCGAAGCGCGGAACATTGAATACCGGGTGATACGGCATGGGCAGGCCGTTTAGAGCCAACATGCCAAAAACAGCGCCGATGACGGCGAACAGCACCGTCATTTCGAAGGTGATGACAATGAACGCCGGCCAGGAATGGTACGGCTTGCCGCCGATGTTCAGGGGATAAGCGATCGCCGAACACCAATACTGCAAGCCGTAGCCGCTGAGTCCGCCAATGATGCCGCCGATTAGAACCACGAGTGGAACTTCGTCGTGGTGAAAGCCGATGTCTTCGGCAAGGCCTTCGATGGGAAACGGGCTGTAGGCGTCGATTTTCTGGTAGCCCGCTTGGTGCGTGGCCTTCGCGGCATCGACCAAGGCTTGCGCCGAGTCGAACTCCGCCATCAGTCCGTAGATGGGTTCGCGTTTCATATTATGAAACCCGCTCCAAATCCTGTCCTTCACGAAATTCGACTTGTCTGCCGACTTTCGAAAAATACTTTGCCGGCGTCACGATTGCCATTACTCTTTGACCTCCGCTTCCGGCAACAGAGTGCGCATTTCGAAGATGGAGATCGAGGGCAGCAGCCGCAGAAACAGGAACATCAGCATCAGGAACATGCCGATCGTACCGATGTACGTCATCCAATCCCAGCGCGTGGGGTAGTACATGCCCCAGGATGAGGTGAGGAAGTCGCGATGCAAACTCATCACGACGATGACGAAGCGCTCCAGCCACATGCCGACCAGGATCACGCCCGAAACAAAGAACAGTGCAACCGGACTGGTGCGCAGTTTGCGAATCCAGAGCAACTGCGGGATGAAAATGTTGCAGATCAGCAGCATCCAGTAGGGGATGGCATAGGGCCCGTGCAGGCGATTCCAGACGGTGAAGGCGTCATAGCGGTCGCCGCTGTACCAGCTCATAAAGGCTTCAATACCGTAGCCGTAGGCCACGATGAGGCCGGTGGCCAGCATGACTTTGGCGGAATTCTGCAAATGCCTCTCGGTGATGAAATCTTCCAGGCCGTAAATTTTGCGGATGGGAATGGCCAGCATCAGCACCATGGCGAAACCGGAATAAATCGCGCCCGCGACGAAGTAGGGCGGGAAGATGGTCGTATGCCAGCCCGGCAGAACCGCCACCGCGAAGTCGAAGCT
>Ga0210400_10000814_pt1 | contig 32777 bp, 31 predicted proteins | sample IncBWH26MmetaG_FD_155456 | JGI IMG/M metagenome (GOLD analysis project Ga0210400, IMG submission 155456) | Forest soil microbial communities from Barre Woods Harvard Forest LTER site, Petersham, Massachusetts, United States - Inc-BW-H-26-M | ecosystem: Environmental > Terrestrial > Soil >... | reverse complement strand
CTTTGTCGTTCGCAACGATATCGTTTCTGTTTTGTTCTCGCAACAGTCAAGCTAGACGGCCGCGGTCACGTCGCCGGCGTCTCGGCGTCGATCTGGGCGAAGGTCATGCCCTTGGTCTCGCGCGCCCGGAGCGCTGAGAAGGCGCTGATCACGCCGGCGATCGCCAGGTAGATGGCGATCGGGACCGCCGAGTGGGTGGCTTTCAACAGCGCGAGCGCGATGATCGGGGCCAGCGATCCGGCGAAGATCGAGGTCGCCTGATAGGCCAGGGACGCGCCGGAATAGCGCATCCGCGTGGGGAACAGCTCGGCGATGAACGCCGCCTGCGGCCCGTACATCGCCCCGTGCAGCACCAGGCCCACGATCACCGCGATCAGCACGTTGGGCGTCAGTCCGGTGTCGATCATCCGGAAGAAGGCGAAGCCCCAGATCGCCATGCCCGCCGCGCCCACGAAATAGACTGGCCGGCGGCCGATCTTGTCCGACAGCCAGGCGAAGACCGGGATCGCGCAGCATTCGACGGCCGCGCCGGCCAGCATGGCGTTGAGCGCGAAGCTGCGGCTCAGGTGCACGGTCTCGGTCATGTAGCTGATCGAGAAGGTGGTGATCAGGTAGAAGGAGATGTTCTCCGCGAGCCGGAGGCCCATGCCGATCGCGATGCCCCCGGGCCGGCGGCGGATCGCTTCCAGGACCGGCGCCTTGGCCACGCCCGCGTCCTCGATGGCCCTCTGGAACAGCGGGCTTTCGGCCAGGGTGACGCGCACCCAGTAGCCGACCGCCACCAGCACCGCCGACAGCAGGAACGGGACCCGCCAGCCCCAGGCCAGGAAGTCGTGCTCGCTCTGCGCCGCCGACATCACCGCCAGGACGGCGGCGGCCAGCAGGTTGCCCGCGGGAACGCCCGCCTGCGGCCAGCCGGCCCAGAAGCCGCGCCGCTTGGCGTCGCCGAACTCGCAGACCATCAGGACCGCGCCGCCCCACTCGCCGCCCACAGCGAAGCCCTGGACGAGCCGCAGCAGGACGAGGCCAAGCGGTGCGAACAGGCCGATCTGCATGAAGGTGGGCAAGAGGCCGATCAGGAAGGTCGAGCCGCCCATCAGGACCAGGCTCAGCATCAGGAGCTGCTTCCTCCCGATCCGGTCGCCGAAATGGCCGAACACCAGCCCGCCCAGCGGCCGGGCCACGAAGCCCAGGGCATAGGTCGTGAACGCCAGCATGGTCCCGGTCAGGGGGTCGGCCTTCGGGAAGAACAGCTTGCCGAACACCAGCGCCGAGGCCGTGCCGTAGAGGAAGAAGTCGTACCACTCGATGGTGGTGCCGATCATGCTGGCCAGGATGACCTTGCGCAGGCCGGTGGCGGGCGCGGGCGCAGGCCCGGCGGTGATCGTACTCAAGCTCTCGCCCTCCCCAAGCGGCCCGCTCTGGCGGCGGGTTTGGAGGGACAGTGGAGCGCGGACGGCGCGCTTACAAGGGCGCCCTCCTCTCCCCCGAGCGCAGCGAAGAGAGGGAGAGGGCAGGGAGAGGGCGGCGCAGGCAGCTCACCCGGCGCTTCGGGTTCAGCCATGACGCATGAAAGCGGGGGCCCTTGTCTGACCATCGGCGTGGAACGGCTCGGCGAGCCGCCCTCTCCCTGCCCTCTCCCTCTCGGCTTCGCCGGGGGAGAGGAGGCTTCAGGCGAAATCCTTGGCCAGTTCCGCGCGGGTGGCGGGCGTCAGGCCGGCCAGGTGGCTGTAGGCCTCGTGGCCGCAGCCGATCAGGATCTGGGTCGCCGGGTCGCGGAAGCGGGCGATCTGCTCCGCCGTCAGCGGGAAGCGCAGGAAGTGGACCGAGGAGGTCTTGCCGTCCTCCCGGGTGCGTTCGACGTCGCCCTCGGGGACGCCCGGCGCGCGGCTGTCGCCCACCTGGATGAAGAAGGTGTCCTCGACGCCGCCCAGCCGCGCCAGGGTCGCCTCGCGGCGCACCGGATCGTCGATCTCGAACATCACGGTCGCCACCAGTTCCGCGCCCTGCGGGATCAGCGGGTTGTAGGCGGCGAGTTCGTCGGGGACCTGCCCGGCGCCGCCCTTTTCGGTGAGCAGCATCTCCTGCACCTGGAACAGCATGGTGTCGTAGGATTCGAAGATCACGGTGCAGATCGGACCCAGCGCGACCCGGCGCAGGCGCTTGATCGGCAACAGCGCCGCACGGCGGTCGCCACGCTGGCGGGCGTAGTCCGCGTCGGGGATCAGGTCGGCCGGGGTGATCTGGCGGGCGCTGGGCGGCATGGGTCTGGCTCCTTCAGAACGCACCGTAGGCGCGGGCGAAGATCTCGATGGGATGGGCCTGGCGCGGCGCGGCGTGCGCCTCGGGCCTGGTCTCGGCGCTCAATAGCTGGCCGAGGTGCTTGCAGGCCAGCGGGCAGTCGGAGCAGACGGTCTCGGTCCCCTTGCTCGCCACTTGCCGCGCGGTGGGCCGGCCGACCTTGTTGGCCACCTGGTGCGTGGCCTTCATCACCCCGAAGGTGCCGCCGTGGCCGGAGCAGCGCTCCACCAGCTCGACGCGGGTCTCGGGGATCAGGCGCAGCATCTCGGCCGACTTGGCGCCCATGTTCTGGGCCCGGGCGTGGCAGGCGTGGTGCAGGGTGATCCCGCCCTCGACCGGGGCGAGGCCCGGCGCCAGGCCGTGGGCGCGCTGCAGCTCGACGACATATTCGCAGACGTCCCTGGTCGCCGCCGACAGGGCCACCACGTCCTTGCTGTCCGGCGAGATCAGCGGCCATTCGAACTTCATCATCAGGCCGCAACTGGCGGTCAGCGCCACGACGTCATAGCCCTCGGCGATCAGCGGGGCGAAGACCTTGGCGACGCGCGCCGCGCGGCCGGCCACGTCCTTCAGGTCGCCGGCCTCGAGCTGCGGCATGCCGCAGCATTCCGGGTAGACCAGCTTCACCTCGCAGCCCTGCAAGGCGAGCACCCGGGCCGCCGCCACGGCGGTGTCCGGCTCGTTGTAGTCGACGAAACAGGTCGCATAGAGAGCGACCTTCCGGCGGCCGAACGCCGGGCCGTCCGGGTTGGGCGCCAGCGGGGCCTTCAGCCGGTCGGTGGCGGTCCTGGAATGGTAGGTCGGCAGCTCCGCCTCGGCGTCGATCTGGGCGATCGCTTCCAAGAGCTTGCGCAGCGGCGTGTTCTTGCGCGCGCTCATGGCGTTGACGACGCCGGCGAAAGGCTTGGCGAGCTTGCCGTTGCGGTCGGTCCTGCCCAGTTGCTCGCGCACGAAGTCCTTTTCGCCGGCGCGTCGCCTGGCGGCGCGGTAGCGCAGGATCAGGTGCGGGATGTCGATATCGAAGGGGTGCGGCGGGACATAGGGGCACTTCGTCAGGAAGCACATGTCGCAGAGCGTGCAGGCCTCGTCGATCTTGGCGTAGTCGGACTTCGCGACGCTATCGAGCTCGCCGGTCTGGCTCTCGTCGATCAGGTCGAACAGGCGCGGGAAGCTGTCGCACAGGTTGAAGCAGCGGCGGCAGGTGTGACAGACGTCGAACTGCCGCTCCATCTCGGCCTCGACCTTGGCCAGGTCGTAGTAGGCCTCGTCCTGCCAGGCGATGGGATGGCGGAACGGCGCATCGAGGCTGCCCTCGCGCGGCGGGCCTGCCGAGCTGTTTACGTCGTCACTCACCGGTCACCGTCCCGAAAATTCCCCGTCATCCCGGCCGGAGCGCAGCGGAGAGCCGGGACCCAGGGGGGCCAGCCCAAGCCGGCCTGGGCCCCGGATCGGCCTTGGCAGGCCGTCCGGGATGACGAGCTTTGCTGAGAAGGAGATCAGTCCAGCGTGTCGAGGGCGCGCTGGAAGCGGCCGGCGTGGGACTTCTCGGCCTTGGCCAGGGTCTCGAACCAGTCGGCGATCTCGTCGAAGTTCTCCTCGCGAGCGGTGCGCGCCATGCCCGGGTACATGTCGGTGTACTCATGGGTCTCGCCGGCGATAGCGGCCTTGAGGTTCAGCGACGTGCCGCCGATCGGCAGGCCGGTGGCGGGGTCGCCGACGGCTTCCATGAACTCCAGGTGGCCGTGGGCGTGGCCGGTCTCGCCTTCCGCGGTCGAGCGGAACACGGCGGCGACGTCGTTGTAGCCTTCGACGTCGGCCTTCTGGGCGAAGTAGAGGTAGCGGCGGTTGGCCTGGCTCTCGCCCGCGAAAGCGGCCTTGAGGTTGTCGAGGGTCTTGCTGCTGGCGAGGCTCATCGTCGTCTCCCTGGGTTGTCGACCGCCGGCCTGCGCCGGCGCGAGGTGCTTCCAATGACGCACTAACGCCCTTCGGGAAAATAGAGCTAATCGTTTATTTCTATTGAGAAGATAGAGTTCATCTATTCGGAACCGGGGGCGCCGGCCTTGGGTTACGCCCTTCAGAGGCAGAGGAGCGCGGCCATGACCGGCAAGGACAGGATTCAGGGCGAGGGCGACTACGACGCCGCCCGCAAGTTCGACACCGAAGAGCGCGCCTTCGTGGAGAAGGGCGGGATCGAGGAGAAGGCCAAGGCGGCCGAGGCCGCGCTCGACGGGCCGGAAGGCGCGGAGCTGGAAAAAGCCCGCAAGGAAACCGGCGAACGCGGCCATATGGACGAACGCTAGGCCCCGCCATTTCACCGGCGAAGGCCAACTCAGGCTTGCCGCCGGCCCATGGCCGACCCTTAGCTGGCGCCGATCGACGCCAGAGCGAAGGGAAACGCCATGTCCATCGACTTCGAGATCCCGCCGGACGCCAAGGCCGTCCGCGAGCGCGTGCGCCAGTGGGTGCACGACGAATGCATCCCCGCCGAGGCGCGGGTGGTGGACAAGGAGAGCTACAAGACCGTCCTGGCGGAGCTGCGCGGCAAGGCCCGCGCCCAGGGGCTGTGGCTCCCCTTCGTGCCCCAGGAATTCGGCGGCATGGGCTTGGGCCCGCTGGCCAACGCCCTGGTGCAGATGGAGCTGGGCGAGAGCCACCTCGGCGCGCTGTCCATGAACAGCCAGGGGCCGGACGACGCCACCATCCTGACCCTGCTGGCGCACGGCACCGACTACCAGAAGGAGAAGTTCCTAAAACCCCTGCTGAACGGCGAGAAGCGCGTCTGCTACTCGATGACCGAGAAGGCGTCCGGCGCCGACGCCACCGGCATGCAGACCCGCGCGGTCAAGGACGGCAACGAGAACTACGTCCTGAACGGCGAGAAGTGGTTCTCCTCGGCCGCCAGCGCCGCCGACCTGGCCCTGGTCATGGCCATGACCGACCCCGACGCCCCGCGCCACCAGCGCTATTCGACCTTCATCGTCGAGCTGCCGGACCCCGGCTACCGCATCAAGCGCGACATCCCGACCATGGCCCTCGAAGGGCCGCTCAGCCACATCATGGGCGGCGGCCACGCCGAGATCGAGATCAAGGACCTGAAGGTCCCGGCCGAGAACCTGCTGGGCGGCGAGGGCCAGGGCTTCAACATGGGCCAGCACCGCCTGGCCTACGGGCGGCTGCGCCATGGCATGCACAATATCGCCCTGGCCCAGCGGGCGCTGGACATGGCGGCCGCGCGCATCACCGACCGCAAGACCTTCGGGTCGCTGCTCTCCGACCGCCAGGCCGTGCAGTTCATGATGGCCGAGTGCGCGACCCAGCTCTACATCTCGCGCCTGATGCTGCTGCACATCGCCTACAAGGCGGAGAAGGGCCTGGACCTGCGGCAGGAGAACTCCATCGCCAAGGTCTACCTGGCGCACATGGTCCACCATGTGGTCGACACGGCGATCCAGTTGCACGGCGCGCTCGGCTACAGCCGCGATACGCCGCTCGCCGCCTGGTACACCCACATCCGCTCCCAGCGCCTGGTGGACGGGCCCGACGAGGTCCACCGCTGGACCGTCGGCCGCAATGTGATCAAGGCCTTCCAGAAGGACGGCAGCACCGCCGCGGCCTGCGGCGGGGATCTGCTTTAGGGCCCAGCAGAAAGGGCCGCCCGGAGGGGAGCGGCCCTTTCGCCTCATCAAGACCTCCGGGGGGAGGAGCGCTCTTGGACGGCCTTAGCCGGCTTTGAACTCGGCCTCGATGGTGAGGGTGACCTTGTCGCCGACCGCCGGCACATAGGCCTTGATGCCGAAGTCCGAGCGGACGATCTCGGCCGTGCCGGCGAAGCCCAGCGAGTACTTCTTGTCGAGCGGATTGACGCCCGCCTGGTTGAAGACGGCGTGCACCACCACCGGCTTGGTGATCCCGTGCAGGGTCAGGTCGCCGGCGATGTCGGCGGTCTTCTCGCCGGTCTGGGTGACCCTGGTCGCCTTGAAGGTCGCGGTCGGGAAGGCCGCGACGTCCAGGAACTCCTTCGACTTCAGGTGGGTGTCGAGCGCCGGGTTCAGGGTCCCCAGCGAATTGGCGTCGACGGTCACGTCCAGCGCGGTCGCGCCGAGCGCCTTGGGGTCCAGCTTCAGGGCGGCGTCCACATGCGAGAACTGCCCGATATAGGTGGAGAAGCCGAAGTGGGTCACCGACCAGGTGATCTTGCCGTGGGAAGAATCCAGCTTGTAGGTCCCGGCCTGCACGGCGGCGGGGACGGTGGTCGTCTGGGCCTGGGCGGCGCCGGCGGCGGAGAGCGCCAGGACGGCGGCGAAGGCTGCGGATTTGTAGAGGTTGCGCACGATGCGGGGCCTTCCGGTTGGACTGGGCGAATGGGGTTGGGCGATCGTCCGCCGACCGCACCGCGCAAACTTAGCCGTCCCTGGGCGAATGATAATCGCCCGCCGCGGCCCTAGACTCTTTCCAGATGAGAAATTATCGGGCCGGCCCCTCGCCGCGGAAATTGCGGAAGGTGATGGAGTAGCGGTGGGCCTTCACCGGCGGGATGGAGTGCTCCCAGACGCTGCGCGCCTCGCCGGTCATGGCGTAGATCGAGCGGGGTTCGAGCTGGAGCGCCGTGCGCTCGAACCGGTCGCCCACCGCGCGCCTCAGGCGGAAGTTGCACGGCGCGAGGAGCGAAATGCCGACCACCTTCTCGAACATCGGCCGGTCGCGGTGCCAGCCGATCGGCGCGCCGGGCAGGTACTGGTTCAGGAGGCATTGCTGCAGCGCCTGCGGCTCCAGGTCGACGAAGGCGGCCGCCCGCTCGCGCACGGCCAGCAGTTCGGCCGGCATATCGTCGGCGCGGGTCAGGTGGCTCCGCGTGAAGTCGTATTTCCAGCCGAAGGAGACCACGCGCCGCTTGCCCTCGTAGGCGCGGAACTGGAAGGCCTCGAAGGGCAGGGTGGCGAGCCAGGCGGCGAGGTCTGCCTCCTCGGTCCGCGACAGGAACTCCGGACGGTAGGCGAGGCCCTCCGGCAGGCGGGGCTGCGGAGTGGCGTCGAACAGCGAGGGCTGGCGGGCGAACGGCATCGGCGTCCATGTAATGCGCATGGCCCGCCTGTGGGAGCCGCCGCGACCCCTTGCCACCAGCGCCCGCATCCGGCGTTGATGGCGCATGCAGCTTGAGTGCTTCACCACCGGCGACAATCCGCCCCGGCTGGTCCCCGGCCATCCGGACCGTCCGTGGATGGACGCCTTCGGCGGGCGCACGCCCTACCGCTGCCTGCCGCTGACCATGGCCAACACCACCGGCTGGCAGATCCTCTGCCCCTTCGGCTTCACCGCCGAGTGGAACGGCGGTGACGCCACCGGCGACATCGCGATCATCCCCGATGCCCCAGGGCTCGAGACCGCCGGTTTCGTCATGTCGCACTTCGCCTATGCGACGCTCACCTTCCACACCGGCTACCTGTTCCGCACGCCGCCCGGCTGGGCGCTGGCGGTCTCCGGGCCGCCGAACCACATCAAGCACGGCATCCAGGCGCTCGACGGCCTGGTGGAGACCGACTGGCTGCCGTTCCCCTTCACGATGAACTGGCTGTTCACGGCGCCGGGCCGGGTGCGCTTCGAGAAGGACGAGCCCTTCTGCTTCATCAATCCCGTCGAGCACGGCCGGCTCGACCCGATCGCCCCGATGATCCGCACGCTCGACTCCGAGCCGGAGCTGAAGGCCCAGTACGAGGCCTGGTCGAGCTCGCGCGGCGAGTTCAACCGCAAGCTCACCGAGGGCGATCCGGCGACGTTGAAGGAATCCTGGCAGCGCCACTACTTCCGCGGCGCCCCGCCGGAACGCGGCGGCCCCGCGCCCGCGAGCCACATCAGCAAGCGCCGCCTGAAGACCCCGAAGCCTGAGATCTAAGCTGTTCCGCTCGTCAGCGGATTGGGGATCACCCCAGCGTCTCGATCGCCTCCACCACCGCCGCCGTCTTCTCCACCGTGAGCATGTGGCCGGCCTCGGGGATCGAGACCAGCCGCGCGTCGGCGACGCCCTTCTTGAAGGCGTGCGCATAGGTGGGCGAGATCAGCCTGTCGCTGTCGCCCCAGACGATCACCGTCCTGGCCTTGATCCGGTAGAGCCGCTGATGGAGCCCGCGTTCCGGGATCGGGAACAGGATGCGGCCAGCCATGCCGAGCTGGCGGGCGTTGGTCACCAGATAGGCCTGCAGGAAGCCCGGGTCCTCGACGTTGCGTCCGGCGGTCAGGATGGCCGCGCCGGCTTCCGCGTCGTGGAACAGCAGCGCCGGCATCTCGAAAGGCAGGGTCGAGAAGATGTCGGCCACGGGATGGGCGTCGTCCCAGAGGCCGGCCGGGGCGATCAGCGCCAGGCGGGTGACGTCGTTGGGCGCGACGGCGGCCATCTCGGCCGCGATCATCCCGCCCATGGAGTGGCCGACGAGGATCGGGTCCTTCAGCCCCAGGGCCTCGACCACGTCCCAGGTGTGGAGGGTGAAATCCAGCATGTCGCGGATCTCGGGCGCCTCTTCCGAGTCGCCGTAGCCGGGGATCAGCGGGGCGTAGACGCGATGCCTGGCCGCGAGCGCGTTGAGGAACGGATCCTCGGCGGTGAGCCCGCCGGCGCCGTGCAGGAAGACGAGGTCCGGCCCGGCGCCGCCCTCGAAATAGCGGACCGGGACATGGCGGGTCTGGACGGTCTTCAGTTCCATGACAGGCCCCTTCTCACGCGTAGGTCTTGGCGAGGTCGGCGGCGGTCGGCGCTTCCTTCGGCAGGCGACCGGCAGTGACGCGCTTGTCCAGCGGGGTGGTCCAGAAGCGGTTGTCGTCGGCCCAGTCGGGGAACATGCCGCGCAGCTTGGGCATCACCTTCTCGGCGAACAGCTTGGTGGAATACATGCACTTGTCGGCCGGCATGTTCCCGACGTGCATCAGGCAGAAGATGTTGCCGACGTTGAGGTTCTTGCAGAGGTCCTCCATCCGCTGGCGCACGGTCTCAGGCGATCCGGCGATCACGTGGCCGCCCTCCACCAGCTCCTTCCAGGTGAGCGTCGCGTAGCCGCCGCGCGGCGGGGCGTACTGCGACAGGGCGCCGGACTGGATGGTCTTGATCGTGCGGTAGCCCGGGGCGTCGGCGAAGCCCGGATAGACGTGCAGGCAGCGGTTGTAGAAGTAGCTGACGTGCTCGGCGTAGAGCCGCTCGGCCTCGGCGTCGGTGTCGGCCACCAGGATCGTCTGGGCGAAGCCGGCGCGGTAGGGGCTCCTGTCGACGCCGCGCTCCTCCACCCGCTTCCAGTAGCCGCTCATCAGGGCCTGGGCGCGCAGGTAGCCGGAGAAGCTGAGGTAGGAGTAGCTGTAGGTGTTGTCGATGCAGAAGTCGTAGGTCTCCACCGACCCGCCGCCGGGGATGTGCACCGGCGGATGCGGCTGCTGGATCGGGCGCGGCCAGAGGTTGACGTGCCGCAGCTTCGAGTAGCGGCCGTTCCAGGCGAAGGGCTCCCGCGTCGTCCAGGCCTTGATGATCAGGTCGTGGGCTTCCTGGTACTTCTCGCGCGTCAGGCTGGGGATCTGGCCGTAGCAGTAGTTGGTGTCCATCGAGGTCCCGACCGGGAAGCCCGCCACCAGCCGCCCGCCGGAGATGCAGTCCAGCATGGCGAACTCCTCGGCCACCCGGATCGGCGGATTGTAGAGGGCGATGGAATTGCCCAGCACCACGATGGCCGCGTCCCTGGTGCGGCGCGCCAGGCCCGCGGCGATGATGTTGGGGCTGGGCATGATGCCGTAGCCGTTCTGGTGGTGCTCGTTCACGCCCACGCCGTCGAACCCGAGGGCGTCGGCGTATTCGAGCAGGTCCATGTAGGTGTTGTAGACCTCGTGGCTCTTCACCGGGTCGAACAGCTTCTGGTCGATGTCCACCCAGACCGAACGGTTCTTCTCCCGGAAATCGTCCGGCAGATAGGGCCACGGCATCAGGTTGAACCAGGTGAACTTCATGGGCCGACGTCCTCCGGAAGCCGCCTCTGGCGAGCGGTCAGGTGAACGACGATAAGCCTTCCTGGTCGGGCGCCAACCGAGGAATATGGGCGGCATGGCCGACCCGAGACATTTCTATACCGGCTGGCTGGTCGACGAGGCGGACCGCGCGGCCCTGCTGGCGCGCTTCCCGCCGCGCTACGCCGTCGTCGTGGCCCATCACGTGACGCTGAAGTTCGGGGACGAGGCGGCCGCGCCCCCGGCGGCCACGGTGGGCCAGATCGTCGGCGAGGCGGACGACGGCGCGGGCGTCCACACCCTGGTGGTCGCCATCGACGGCAGCCCCGCGCGGCCGGACGGCGGGACCTTCCACATCACCTGGTCGCTGGCCGAGGAGCGCGAGGCGCGCGAGAGCAACGCGGTCATCGCCGAGCGAGGCTGGCGGCCCGTGGCCCCGCCGATTCCGGTGCGCCTGCAGCCCAAGCCTTAGCAGCAGGGACGCTTGTCGAGTGCTAAGATACTGATTTTTAGCAACTTATTCTCGAATCAAGCGTAGCTTGTCCTGCGTGTTCGTCGCGTTTTGGGAGCCACCATGCTGGCCTCGCCCGAATTCCGGAAGCAGATGGAAGGCTACGGCTTGACCACCGCCGAAATCCTCTATCGCCTGCCGGACCATCCCGCTCTGCTGCAGAGCTACATCTGGCAGGACTATGACCTCTTCCCCGACTTCCCGGTGCTGAAGGGTTTCCTCGACTTCTGGCGGCGGACCCTGGATGGGCCGCTGTTCAAGGTGACCGTCGGCCACTGCCGGCTGATCAAGCCCGCCGAACTGCGCGCCCTGGACGGCGAATTTCACCTGCACTGAGACGGGGACGCGGCTTCGCTCCGCCGCCCGCCCCGCCTGCGCGACCGGGCCTAGCGGTATTCCCAATGGCAGACGCGGTGGGTGTTGTTGTGCTTGGCGTACTGGTGGCCGGCCACCGCGCCGACGCCGGCCCCGATGAGGGTGCCGCCGGTCTTGCCGCCGCCGTGGGACAGGGCGTTGCCGAGCAGGCCGCCGCCCACGGCGCCCACCAGGGTGCCTGTGTTGCGTGCGCCGCGGCTGCTTTCGTCGCGGCAGACTTGAACTCTGTGGCGTTCGGCCTGGGCCGCCGTGGGAAGGGCGGCGGTCACGGCGAGGGCCGAGCACACCAGGGTCGCGATAAGCTTGTTGCGCACAGATTGTCTCCTAAGGGGTCGCGGACACGCTCGGAACTTAACTCGCCGCCACGGCGAAGGTTGCAGCCTGGCCGGCGATTATGTCGACAAGGCGACGGGTGTTGCGGCGTGGCGCAGGACGAACTTCGGAATCGATGAGGACACTAGCCGATCGGCACACCCACCACGGCCTTGACGATCCAGCGGTCCTCCGGCCGGCCGTAGCCGTAGCCGATGCCGAAATTCAGGTCCCACTTGCCGAATCCGCGATCGATGACCGCGAAGGTCTGGTTGTCCTGCCGGTCGAGATTGCCGATCTGCCGGGTGGTCCCCAGGCCGTTGTAGGTCTCGATCCCGACAGAGGTCTCCTTGTCGAGCGCGTAGGCGACCTTGATCGCCGCCTGCAGGGTGGGCGAGGCGCTTTGCTCGGGGCCCTGCACCACCCAGTCGACGTTGAGGTTGGCGGCCAGCGTCCAGGGGCCCTTGCGGGTCCCCACGATACCCTTCAGCTCGGCGTTCCAGGGGTTGATGTCGATGTCATGGCGCACCCGGCCGATCTCGAAATTGAGACCCCAGAACCAGTCCTGGTCGGCGGGCCGCGGCGCCACCCACTTGATCCGCGCCTTGGCCCCGCCCAGCTCGACCTGGCCGTCGCGCGTGATCTCGGCGAGCGGCAGATAGGCCCCGAGTTCCAGGTTGGGGCTGAGCGCATAGCTCCACTCCGGCGTGATCCGCGTGCGCCCGCCGGAGGCTTCCTCGCCGGGAAAGTCCGGGGCCACGCGGCCCGAGGGGACGTAGTTCAGGTGGACGTCGAGCCCGAGCGCATGCACCGGCCCGATCTCGTCCATGTAGACCTGGATCTCCTCGTCCGCCGCCCGGGCCTGGCTCGCCGACAGACCAGCCGCGCCCACGAAGGCTGCAACCAACACGCGTCGCAAACTGGACGAGAGCCCCCGCATGGCCATCTCCATGTGAAAGCTCGACGCTAGCCGACCGCGGGTTGAGTCGCGACAGCTATGCCGCCGGCCAGGCGATCGGGGCGACCTTGCGGATCATCGCAGCCCAGCTCGCGGCGCCGGCGACGGCGATCAGCCCGGCGACGGCGAAGGCCCAGGTGAACTGGCCGGTCCGGTCGACCACGGCGCCGGTGACGATCGGGGCGACGATGCCCGCCAGGTTGCCGATGCAATTCTGGAAGGCGATCCATTTGCCGCCGCCGCGCGGGCCCCCCAGCGTCTGGCCGATGGAGTAGAGGACCGGGCTGTTGAAGCCGAACGCGACGCCCGCCAGGAACAGGCTGGCGATCGCCACCGGCGCGCTGCCGACCATGCAGCCGAGCATGGCCAGGGCCGTCAGCAGGTGGCCGGCGATGACGGTCGACTTGCGCACCAGGGTCACCGAGCCGCCCGCCGCCAGCCACCGATCCGACAGCCATCCGGTGACGATCGAGCTGGCCGCATAGAGCACGTAGATCAGGCCCCCGAGCTCGGCCATCTGCGGCACCGTGAAGCCGCGGGTCTTCACCAGGTAGAGCGGCAGCCAGGAGATCACGAAATAGAAGGCGTAGTTGTTGCAGAAGTGGCCGATGCCGGCGCCCCAGGCCTCGCGCCTGGCGAGGATCGCCCGGAACGGCGGCGCCCGGTCGACCTTCGGCTCGTCATCGGCCCGGGAGAGATGCCGCGTCGAAGCGAGCCACGGCCAGAGCCAGAGCAGCGAGGCCAGGCCGAAGAACAGGAACAGGTTGCGCCAGCCGAACTGGGCCATGAACAGGCCGCCGGCGAAGGTGCCGAAGGCGGGGCCCAGCGACAGCCCCATGGCCACCAGGCCGTTGGCCACCCCCAGGCGGTGCTGCGGCAGGTGCTGGGCGATCAGTTGCGAGGAACAGGGGAAGGCCACGCTCTCGCCGACACCCAGCAGCAGCCGCAGCGCGATCAGCATCGAGAAGCCGCCGGCCACGCCGGTGAGCGCGGTCGCCACCGACCACAGGGCCAGGCCGAGCGCGTAGGTGCGGTAGGCGTTGATCCTCTCCACCAGCCACCCGGCCAGGATCTGGCCCGGCACATAGGTCCAGAAGAACACCGAGAGCAGCAGGCCGAGCTGGCTGGCCGACAGATGCAGCTCATCCTTCATCAGCGGGGCGGCGGTCGCCAGGTTGCCGCGGTCGACGTAGTTGATGAAGATCGCCAGGGCCAACAGCACCACGACGCCGTTGCCGAACGTCACGGGCCGAGGCGCCGCCTTGATGCCTATCGCCGCCACGCCGTTTCCCCGAGCTCGCTTCGGCGGTCAATGAACGATGTTCTGGACGGCCTGACAAGCGGCCGTCGACGGTCAGTCGGCGGCGATCCGGTCGGTCTCGACACGGGCGGCGATCAGGGTCTCGGCGTCCACCTTGCGCCCCCGCTCGGCGATCTCCAGGTGGATGTGGTCGGTGATGCCGAGGGGATAGCGGCGCTGCAGGCTGTGCGCATGGCCGATCGGCTGGCCGACGGCGACGGTGTCGCCCACCGCCACGTCCGGATCGACGTAGAAGGCCCGCGCGGTCAGGTGCAGGGCGGGGTTCTCGATCTCGACGAACTTCAGGGTCTGGTCGTCGGGGTAGGCGAAGCCGATCTTGGTGACATAGCCGCTGATCGGCGCGTCCACCGTCTGGCCGGCGGTCGCGATGTAGTCGACGCCCTCATGGTCCCGCGCTCCGCCGTCGCGCGAGGCGTGGAAGCGGCCCTCGCCATAGGCGTCCTCGCCGCGTGGCGCCTGGCCTGTGGGGTTGGCGATGTCGGCCCGGCCGTCGCCGTCCAGGTCGGCGCCTTCCCACACGAGCCGGGTCCTGACGGTCAGGGCCGCCGGCGGGGGCGCGGAGGCCGGGGCGGTGGAAAGGGGGTGTCCGTCCAGGGTTTCCGCGCGGACCGCCGCTTCGGCGATGCCGAGGGAGACGATGGCTGCGCCGATCCCGATCATCAGAACAGCAAAGCTTCTGCGGGGGAGGTGGGTCTGGATTGGATGTCTAGCGACCGTCGCTGTGAGTTCAGACGCAAATTTCATTACGGGGTGTCTTTACCGGTCCGGGCAGGAATTCAGATTCGATCGCTCCGAAGGTCGGGATCGGCGGCGATCATGGCGCGGGCGTTCTCAAACCATTGGAATTTGACTTCGATGTGGCGAGGCGGTTCACACTCCGGGGTGGTCGCCCGCGGGGGCTGGCGAGCCGCGACGCCGGTCAGGACGCGCCCATGATCCGTTCGACCCGCCGGTCGGGAATGAACCAGATCGCCGCCACCACCACATAGAGCGCCAGCGAGGCCACCGGCTGGACGAAGGCCAACCCGATGGCCACGGCATAGAGCGCCAGCGACGCCTTGCCCTTGCGGTCGCGGCCGAGCGCCCGGGCCAGGGCCGAGTCCGGCCCCTCGTGGCGCGCCAGCAGGGCCGTCAGCAGGGTGAAGGCGATCGCGTTCATGAACAGGACGCCGCCGTAGAGCGCCACCGGGACGGTCGCCAGACTGTGCTCGCCCATCCAGGCCGACGCGAAGGGCACCACGGACAGCCAGAACAACAGGTGCAGGTTGGCCCACAGGATCGGCCCCGTCACCGACCGGGCCAGGGCCAGGAAGTGGTGATGGTTGTTCCAGTAGATGCCGACGTAGATGAAGCTCAGCACATAGCTCAGGAACGCCGGCAGGACGGGAATCAGGTCCGCAAGGCTCGCGCCCCGCGGCGCCTTCAGCTCCAGCACCATGATGGTGATGATGATCGCCACCACCCCGTCGCTGAACGCCGCCAGCCGCTCCTTGCCCATCAGCTAAGCTCCCCCGCTCGACGACGGACCTTAGGGCGTCCATCCCGCCGCCGTCATCCTCGGTTCCGTCGAGACGCGATCCGGGGGCCCGGGCGCTCACCCCGGTCTCGGGCGCGATCAAGGTCGGGCGGCGCCCGCGCCCGGGCCAAAACCGTATGGCGCCGGTGAAAGATATTTCACTGGCCGCCCCCGGCCCGGCCGATATTTTTCAGGTCGCTCAGCGGCCTCGTCCGGCCAATTGAACTCCTCAAATCGGCGACCCCCTTCATGTTCCAACCATCCCAATCCACGGGCGGCCCACCCCCCCAAGGCCGTGCGTGGATCGGCGGCTCGTCCAGGACGATCCGCCGCGTCGCGGCCAGCCTGTTGATCGGCGTCACCTCTATCGCCGGCGTCGCAGGCTGCGCCTCGGCGGGGCCCTACAATCCGTCGGACCTCGCGCCGCGCCAACTCAGCCAGGTCCAGCAGATCTGCCGCTCCGTGATGGGCATTCCCGCCGGCATCGGGCTCTCGTCCGACTGCGTCGCCAACCTCTCCAGCTCCGCCTTGGCGCTCAGCCAGGGCCGCGCGCAGGGCGCCGCGCTGGACGAGGCCCGCCACGCCTGCCTCGGCAAGGGGCTTACGGCCGGCGACCCGAAGCTTGCGGTGTGCGAACTGTCCACGGTCGCCGACCGCGGGGCCCCGGCGCCCGATGCGGCCGCGGCGCGGTTCGACACCGCCGGCCTGGCGACGCCGGCCGGGTCCTACTTCAACGCCTCCTTCGGCGAGGTCCGTCGGCGTGAGCAGATGGCCTGCGCGCGCCTGGGCTACGATCCGATCAACGGCGGGTTTGCGAAATGCGTCGCCAGCCTGGATTCCGCCCTGTTCGCGTCGCAACATGTCATGCAATGAGGGGCTGGGCCCTCGCACGGGGTCGGAGACCGATATCCGGTCATGCATGTCCTCGACATCGCCAGCCTCAAATCCGGTTTTCCCGTGCCTAGGATCCTGGTGATCGAGGACGACCCGGCGACGGCCGACGAGATCGCGGCCTGCCTGACCGCCAGCGGGTTCGAGTCGCTGAAGCGGTTCGACGGGCCCACCGGGCTCGAGGCGGCCATGAGCGAGCGGTTCGATGCGATCACCCTCGACCGCATGCTGCCGGGCCTCGACGGCCTGGACCTGATCAAGGCCCTGCGGGACGCGGGCTCCGAGGCCCCGGTCCTGATGGTCAGCGCCTTGAGCGACGTCGACGATCGCGTGGACGGCCTGCGCGCCGGCGGCGACGACTACCTGATCAAGCCGTTTTCGCCCAAGGAGCTGGTGGCGCGCCTGGAGGTGCTGCTGCGCCGGCGCCGAACCTCCGGCGCCGAGGTGCGGCTGCGCGTCGCCGACCTGGAGCTGGATCTCGTCAAGCACGAGGCGATCCGCGGCGAGCGGCGCATCGAGCTGTTGCCCATGGAATTCCAGCTCCTGGAGTTCATGATGCGCAACGCCGGCCAGTTGCTGACGAGGCGGATGATCTTCGAGAAGGTCTGGGAGTATTATTTCGACCCCGGCACCAACCTCATCAACGTGCACGTGGGAAAGCTGCGCAGGAAGATCGACGGCCCCGGCCTCCTGCCGCTGATCAGAACCGAGCGGGGCCAGGGCTACATGCTGTATGCGCCTTAGCGAGGTCTGGCGGACGACGACCTTCCGGCTTTCGCTGCTCTACGGTCTGCTGTTCGCCACCGGCGCCGTCGCCCTGCTGGCCCTGGTCTATGTGCGGTCCGCCGTCTACCTGACCGAGCGCGTCGACCGCATCCTGGCCGCCCAGGCCAGCGCGGAGATGACCCTGCCGCCTTCGGCGCTCAGCCAGACGATCAACGACGCCCTGATCGTCAATGGCCGCGCCAGCGTCTTCGCCCTGTTCACGCCGGACGGCGCCAGGCTGACGGGCAACCTGCCGGCCCTGCCGCCCGGCCTGAAGCCGGACGGGCGGCCCGTGGAAATCGCCGCCACGGCCGAGTTCCCGGCGAGCGCGCGCCTGCTCGCCCGACGCTTGCCCTCCGGCGACATCCTGGTGGTCGGACGCGACATCAACCAGCTCCGCGAGATCCGGCGGATCCTCGCCTCGGCGCTGATCTGGAGCGGGGTGTTCATCATCGTCGCCGGCCTGGCCTGCGGCGTGGCGCTCAGCATGGGCCCCCTGCGCCGGCTGCGGGCGCTGCAGGACGCCGGCCACGACATCGCCGCGGGCGACCTCAAGCGGCGCATGCCCTCCAGCGGCCACGGCGACGAGCTCGACATGTTCGCCGGCACGGTGAACTACATGCTGGGCGAGGTCGAACGGCTGATGGCCGAGGTGAAGACCTCCAGCGACACCATCGCCCATGACCTGCGCACGCCCCTGACGCGCGCCCGCGCCCAGCTTCATCGGCTGGAACAGTCGCCGAGCGTCGATCCCGCCGACATCGGCCGCGTCACCGCCGAGCTCGACGAGGTGCTGGAGCGGTTCATCGCCATCCTGCGCATCTCCGAGATCGAGAGCCGGGCCCGCAGCGCCGGCTTCGCCGCCACCGACCTGGGCCGGATCGTCGAACAGGCGGGTGAGCTCTACCAGCCGCTGGCCGACGAGGCCGGGGTGCAGCTCTCGGTCTCGGCCGCCCCCGCCGTGGTCGTCGAGGCCGACCCCAAGCTGCTGTTCGAGGCGGTCAGCAACCTCGTCGACAACGCCATCAAGTTCACCGGCGCGGGCGGTCGCGTCCGGCTCGAACTGGACGCCGCCGGCGCACGCCCGCGGATCATCGTGCAGGACAACGGTCCCGGCGTCGCGGCCGACGAGCGGACCGCCGTCCTGCAGCGTTTCTACCGCAGCGAGCGCGACCAACTGACGCCCGGCTCGGGCTTGGGCCTGAGCATCGTGGCGGCGATCGTGCGGCTGCATCGCTTCGGCCTGGAACTGCAGGATTCCGCCCCCGGGCTGCGGGTGATCATCGATTGCCGAACGACGGCCTAAGATCTGGATTTCGCGAGGGAAAATTCCCTACATCGTGGTGAAATTTTATTCACTCGATCAGGCCGTTCATCCCACTAGGGTCCGCTGCGCGTCAGGCCTTCCACCGTGCGGTGGAGAGGGACCGGCGCGTTCAACCGCGGAGTGTCCTGGATGCTGGCGATCGTGCGGCTCGCTTTGCGGCGTCCCTACACCTTCGTCGTCCTGGCGATCCTGATCCTGCTCCTGGGTCCGCTGGCGGCGCTGCGTACGCCGACGGACATCTTCCCCGAGATCCGGATCCCGGTGATCGCCGTGGTCTGGACCTACCGCGGCCTGCCGCCGGACGACATGTCGGGCCGCGTGATCTACTACTACGAGCGGCAGCTCTCCTCCTCGGTCAACGACATCGAGCACATCGAGAGCCAGTCGCTTCCCGGCATCGGCATCGTGAAGATCTTCTTCCAGCCGACCGTCGACATCCGCACCGCCACGGCGCAGGTGACCTCGCTCTCGCAGACGGTGCTGAAGCAGTTGCCGCCCGGCATCACGCCGCCGCAGATCCTCAACTACAACGCCTCGACCGTGCCCATCCTGCAGCTCGCGCTGTCGAGCCCGAAGCTGGGCGAGCAGGCGCTGTTCGACACCGGCCAGAACCTGATCCGCCCCGCCCTGGCGTCGGTGGCCGGCACGTCGATCCCGTCGCCCTACGGCGGCAAGGAGCGGCAGATCCAGATCGACCTCGATCCGGTGGCGCTGCAGTCAAAGGGGCTGTCGGCGCAGGACGTGGCCAATGCGCTGGCCGCCCAGAACCAGATCATCCCGGCGGGCACGGCGAAGGTCGGGTCCTTCGAATATTTCGTGAAGCTCAACAACAGCCCCGAGGCGGTCGATGCGCTGAACGACCTGCCGATCAAGACGGTGGACGGCGCCACCATCTACATCCGCGACGTGGCCCACGTGCGCGACGGCTATCCGCCGCAACGCAACGAGGTTCGCGTGGACGGCCGCCGCTCGGTGCTGATGAGCGTGCTGAAGAGCGGCTCGGCCTCGACGCTCTCGATCATCTCCGGGGTGAAGGCGCTGCTGCCGAAGCTGCAGGCCGCCCTGCCGCCCTCGCTGCACATCGCGCTCCTCAACGACCAGTCGCTGTTCGTGAAGGCGGCCATCTCCGGCGTGGTCAAGGAAGGCGTGATCGCCGCGGCGCTCACCAGCCTGATGATCCTGCTGTTCCTGGGCTCCTGGCGCTCGACGGTGATCATCGCGACCTCGATTCCCCTGGCGATCCTGTCGTCGATCGCCGCGCTGTCGGCGCTGGGCCAGACGCTGAACATCATGACGCTGGGCGGCCTGGCGCTGGCGGTCGGCATCCTGGTGGACGACGCGACCGTCACCATCGAGAACATCAACTGGCACCTGGAGCAGGGCAAGGACGTCAAGACCGCCATCCTCGACGGCGCCGCCCAGATCGTCACCCCGGCCTTCGTCTCCCTGCTCTGCATCTGCATCGTCTTCGTGCCGATGTTCTTCCTGCAGGGCGTCGCGGGCTTCCTGTTCGTGCCGATGGCCGAGGCGGTGATGTTCGCGATGATCGCCTCCTTCGTCCTGTCGCGGACGCTGGTTCCGACCATGGCCATGTACCTGCTGAAGGCCCACCACGGCGGCCACGTCGAATATCTGATGGAGTCGCACGGCGGCGCGCCAGCGAAGGGCTCGCGCAATCCGCTCATCCGCTTCCAGCATGCCTTCGAGACGCGCTTCGCCAGGATCCGCGACGGCTACCGCGGCGTCCTGGCCCTGGCCCTGACCCATCGGCCGAAGTTCCTGCTGGGCTTCATGGCCGTCGTGGCGGCATCGTTCCTGTTGATGCCGATGCTGGGGTCCAATTTCTTCCCAAGCATCGACTCCGGCGCGATGATCCTGCACGTCCGCGCGCCGGTGGGGACCCGGCTCGAGGACACCGCCGCGGAGTTCGACCGCGTCGAGCAGGCGATCCGCCAGGTCGTGCCGCCCAACGAGCTTTCGACCGTGGTCGACAACATCGGCCTGCCGGTCAGCGGCATCAACCGCGCCTATTCCAACACCGGCGGCATCGGCCCGCAGGACGGCGACATCTACATCACCCTGGCCGCACACCACCGCCCGACCGCGCAGTTCATGGCGGAGCTGCGCCGCACCCTGCCGCAGCGCTTCCCGGGCTCGGTCTTCTCGTTCCTGCCCGCCGACATCATCAGCCAGATCCTGAACTTCGGAGCGCCGGCGCCGATCGACGTCCAGGTGGCCGGGCCCGACCGGGCGCGGAACGAGGCCTACGCCGGCGAACTGCTGCAGAAGCTGCGCGCCATCCCCGGCCTGGCCGACGTGCGTCTCCAGCAGTCGACCCATTATCCCCAGCTCAACGTCGCCGTCGACCGCTCCGAGGCCGACCGCCTGGGCCTGACGGAGCGGGACGTGACCAACACCATGGTCACCTCACTGGCCGGCAGCTTCCAGACCTCGCCGGCCTTCTGGCTGAACCCCAGGAACGGGGTCTCCTACCCGATCGTCATCCAGAGCCCGCAGCAGGACGTCGATTCGTTCTCCAAGCTGGAGAACATGCCGCTCGGCGCGGGCAAGGCGGGCGACCGGCAGATCCTGGGCGGGGTGGCCACGCTCAATCGGGGCGACGCGGACGCGGTGGTCTCGCACTACGCGATCCAGCCCTCGTTCGACATCTATGCGACGACCCAGGGCAGCGACCTCGGCGGGGTCGCCAAGGCGATCCGCGGGGTGCTGAAGGCCACCGCCAAGGACGCCCCGAAGGGCGCCACGGTCAGCCTGCGCGGTCAGGTCAGCACCATGGACTCTGCCTTCATCGGCCTGGGCCTCGGCCTCGTCGGGGCGATCATCCTGATCTACCTGCTGATCGTCGTGAACTTCCAGTCCTGGGCCGATCCGTTCGTGATCGTCACCGCCCTTCCGGCGGCGCTGGCCGGGATCGTCTGGATGCTGTTCATCACCGGCACGCCGCTGTCGGTGCCGGCGCTCACCGGGGCGATCATGTGCATGGGCGTGGCCACCGCCAACTCGATCCTGGTTGTCAGCTTCGCCCGCGAGCGCCTGGCCGCCACCGGCGACGGGCTGGTGGCCGCGCTGGAGGCCGGGTTCACCCGCTTCCGCCCGGTGCTGATGACGGCGCTGGCGATGATCATCGGCATGGCGCCCATGGCGCTGGGCCTCGGCGAAGGCGGCGAGCAGAACGCCCCCCTGGGCCGCGCGGTGATCGGCGGGCTGGTCTTCGCGACCTGCGCCTCGCTGCTGTTCGTGCCGGTCGTCTTCAGCCTCGTTCACCGCAAGGCGCCGGCCCCGGCGCAGAACCCCGCCCCGGACCGCGGCGCGGACCCAGGAGAAGCCTATGCCGTCTGATACGCCGACGCGCCCTGCCGGCGAGGCGGCGGCGAACGACCACTGCACCCCCGAGGCGCTGCGCCACGGACGGCTGCGGTGGCTGAAGCCGGCGGGCCTGGCGGCGCTCGCCATCGCCGCCGTCGCCGTCGCGGCCGGCGTGGTCACCCGCGGCGTCGCCAGGGCCTCGCTCAAGACCACCGCCGCGGCCGCGGCGCTTTCCACCGTCGACCTGATCGCGCCCACGGCGGATACCTCCGCCGAGCCCCTGGTCCTGCCGGCCGACGTCGAGGCCAACGACGTGGCCGCCATCCATCCGCGGGTCAGCGGCTATATCCGCAAGTGGGACGTGGACATCGGCGCCCATGTGAAGGCCGGCCAGCTCCTGGCCGACATCGACACGCCGGACCTCGACCAGCAGCTCGCCCAGGCCAAGGCGGCGCTGGCCACCGCCATGGCCAAGCAGGGCGTCGCCAAGACCTCCGCCGACCGCTGGGGCCGTCTCCTGGCCAAGAACGCCGTCTCCCAGCAGGAGACCGACGAGAAGACCGGCGACTTCGTCGAACGCTCCGCGGACGTCCAGGCGGCCAAGGCCGATGTCGACCGGCTGCAGGCGCTGGAATCCTTCAAGCGCATCGTCGCGCCCTTCGACGGCGTGGTGACGGCCCGCACCGCCCATGTGGGCGCGCTGGTGGCCGCCGGGACCCCCAACGATCCGGGCCTGTTCACCGTCGCCGACGTCCACCGCCTGCGCATCTATGTCCACGTGCCGCAGGTCTATTCCGCGCAATTGACGCCGGGCATGGCGGCCAGCGTTACGGTGCCGGAGCTTCCCGGCCGCCAGTTCACGGCCAGGCTCGCCAGCACGTCCGAGGCGGTCGGCGCCCAGTCCGGCGCGCTGCTGGCCGAGCTGCAGATCGACAACCCCGACCCGGCGCTGAAGCCCGGCGACTACGCCCAGGCCGCCTTCAGGCTGGCGCCCTCGGGGGCCGCCACCCTGCGCCTGCCGAGCAGCGCCCTGATGTTCCGCCAGAAGGGCTTGGCCGTCGGCGTCGTCGACGCCCAAAGCCGCGCCCATATCCGCTACATCACCATCCGCCACGACCTGGGAACCAGCGTGGAGATCGCCACGGGCCTCGGCGCCGGCGAGCGGGTCATCGACAACCCGCCGGATTCCCTGGAGGACGGTGAGAAGGTGCGCATCGCCACGCCGCCGCCGGCGGGCCGCGGATGAGGCCGCTTCGCGCGCTCCTGACGGCCGCGTCGGCCGCGGCCCTGGCCGGCTGTTCGCTGGCCCCGGCCTACCGTGCGCCGGAGGTCAGCGTCCCGGCGGCCTTCAAGGAGGCCGGCCCGTGGACCGAGGCCGCCCCGGCCGATCAGGCGCCGCGCGGCGCCTGGTGGCGAGCCTACGGCGACCCGCTGCTCGACCGCTATGAGGCGCAGCTCCAGGCAGAGAGCCCGACGCTCGCCGAGGCTGTGGCGCGCTACGACACCGCCCGCGCCCTGGCCCAGGAGGCCGCCTCCTATGGCTTGCCGAGCATCGGCGGCGGCGCCCAGATCACCCGCGACCGGCAATCCAACAACCGCCCCCTGCGCGGCTCGAACCAGCCCAACAACTATTCGGCGGACGGGGTGGGCGTCGCGGCGGACTATGAGCTCGACCTCTGGGGCCGGGTCCGCAACCTGGTCGCCGCCGGTCGGGCCGAGGCCCAGGCCAGCGCCGCCGACCTGGAATCCGTGCGCCTCAGCCTGGAGGCCAGCCTCGCGGACGACTATGTCCGCCTGCGCAGCCTGGACGCCGAGGCCGCCCTGCTGAACGACGCCGTGGCGGCCTATGAGCGCGCCTACGGCATCACCCACGACCGCTTCACCGAGGGCCTGGTGTCCGACCTCGACGTCAGCCGCGCGGAAACCCAGCTCCAGTCGACCCGCGCCCAGGTCGCCGACCTCGCCGCCCAGCGCGCGCTCGTGGAGCACGCCATAGCGAGCCTGGTGGGCGCGCCGGCCTCCAGCTTCTCGGTCCCCGCCGCGACCGTGCGCCTGGACCTGCCGAACGTCCCCACCGGCCTGCCCTCGACCCTGTTGCAGCGGCGGCCGGACGTGGCGGCGGCCGAGCGGCGGGCGGCGGCGGCCAACGCCCGCATCGGCGTAGCGCGGGCGGCCTTCTTCCCGCGGATCGACCTGGCCGCTGACTGGGGCTGGCAGAGCACCGCCTTCGCCAACCTGCTGGCGCCCGGCAACGCCTACTGGCTGCTGGGCCCGCAGGCGGCCATGACCCTCTTCGACGGCGGCCTGCGCAAGGCCCGCGTCGAGGCCGCCCGCGCCCAATTCGCCGAAGCCGGCGCCGCCTATCGGGCCCAGGTGCTGCGCGCCTTCCAGGACGTGGAGGACAATCTGGCGGTGCTCAACAATCTCGCCGTCGAGGCGGACAACCAGTCGGCGGCGATCCAGGCGGCGAAACGGACCGAGGCCACCGCGCTCGCCCGCTATCAGGAAGGCGCCGCCAACTACCTCGAGGTGGTCACCGCCCAGGCCGCGGACCTGCAGGCCCAGCGCGTCGGCATTGAGGTCGAGGACCGCCGCCTGCAGGCCAGCGTCAACCTCGTCCGCGCCCTCGGCGGCGGCTGGACGGCGGGCGACCTGCCGAGCGCCAGGGCCGTCGCCTCCGCGACGCCCGCCGCGTCCGCGCCCCGTTAGCCGGCCATGGCCCGCCTCGTCCTGCGGATCGAGCTGAACTCCGAGGCCCGGATCGGGGGCGACGCCATCCGCCTGCTCGAACTCGTGGACGCCAAGGGCTCGATCACCGCGGCGGGCCGCGCCCACGGCCTCACCTTCCGGCGGGCCTGGGCCCTGCTGGACGACCTGAACCGCATGTTCAAGGCCCCGCTCCTGGAAGCCCGCAAGGGCGGCCGTGACGGCGGCGGCGCCCATCTGACGGCGCTTGGACACGCCGTCGTGGCGCGCTTCCGGGCCATCCAGGCGAACAGCGCCGCAGCCGTGGCGCGCGACCTGGAAGTGCTCGAAGCGCTGGCGCGGGCCGAGGCGCAGTAGCGGCCTTCTCCCGGACGCCGCTCCCCGGGCGGTTGCTTCGCCGTCGCCCATCCCAAGTCGTCCGTTTACGTGCTAAGAGGGATGACCACCAGGGCTGCACGCATCCCTCGCCATTCCACGGGCGGGACATAGAGGGAGGATCGCAATGAGGGCTCGGGACTGGCTGCTGCATGGCGGCGCCTTGGCTGCAATCCTGGCGTTCGGCGCCGCACCGCGGGCGCAGGCGGCGCCACACCACAAGAAGCCGCATCACACCGCCGCCCACGCCGCGGTCGACGACCGGATGGCGGCGCTGGCCGGCGAGGTGCAGGCCCTGAAGGACAACCTGGCGGCGGAAACCGCCGCGCGCCTGGCGCTGCAGACCCAGGTCCAGGCCGCCTCGGCCCGCGCCGACGCCGCGGAGGCCGCGGCCAGGTCGGCCCGCACGGAGCTGGCCGCCGCTCGCGACGAGGAGATCAAGACCATTCCGGCGCAGGTCGCGGCCGAGGTGAAGAGGGAGCGGCCGATCGACGGCATCTACGTCGGCGGGGTCAAGATCACCCCCGGCGGCTTCCTCGAGGCGGCCGCGATCTACCGCGACCACAACACCGCCAACGACATCTCCACCGCGCTCAACACCGTCCCCTTCCCGCAGACGCGGCAGGGGCATCTGGCGGAAACGCTCTTCACGCCGCGCCAGACCCGGCTCTCCGCCCTGGTGGAGGGCAAGCCCAACCCGGACGTCACGCTGGCCATGTATGGCGAGTTCGACTTCCAGGGCGCGGCCCAGACCTCCAACTCCAACGAGACCAACTCCTACGTCCCGCGGATCCGCCACCTCTACGGGACCATCGACTGGGCCGACAGCGGCTGGCACTTCCTGGCCGGCCAGACCTTCTCGCTGGTCACCCTGGACTCCAAGGGGATCACGCCGCGCAGCGAGGTCCTCCCCCTGACCATCGACGGCCAGTACCATGTGGGCTTCACCTGGACGCGCCAGCCGATCGTCCGCCTGACCAAGGACCTGATGGACAAGCACCTGTGGATCTCGGTCTCGGCCGAGAACCCGCAGACCACCTTCACCGGGACCGTGCCGGCCGGGGTGATCAACACCATCAACAACGGCCAGGGCTTCTTCGCCGGCGCCACCAACACCGGCGTCGCCGCCACCCAGTCGCTCAACCACGTCCCCGACGTCGTGGCCAAGGTCGCGGTCGAGGAGGATATCGCCGGCCACCACCTGCACGCCGAGGTCCTGGGCCTAGCCCGGGACTTCTACGAACGGCTCGCCACCTTCAGCAACAAGGACGTCTGGGGCGGCGGCGTCGGGGCCGGCGTCACCCTGCAGGTCCTTCCCGGCCTGTTCGATCTCCAGGCCTCGGGCCTTTGGGGCCGCGGCATCGGCCGCTACGCCTCAGGCCAGCTTCCGGACGTGACCTTCTCCCCGGACGGGCGCATCCAGCCGATCCGCGAAAGCATCGTCCTGGTGGGCGGCGTCGTGCACGCCACCAAGGCGCTCGACCTGTGGGCCTACGCCGGCCAGGAGCGCGACGACAGCGCCGCCTTCGGGGCCATCGGCTACGGCAACCCGCTGTTCGTGAACACCGGCTGCGAGATCGAAGGCTCGGCCCTCCCTTGCACCGGAAACACCCAGACGCTGAAGGAGCTCAGCGTCGGCTTCTGGGACAAGTTCTATAGCGGCGCCTGGGGCCAGGCCCGCGTCGGCCTGCAGTACTCCCATGTGGAGCGCAACGCCTTCGCCGGCGTCGGCGGCGCCCCGCAGGCCCGCGAGAACATGGTCTTCACGAGCTTCCGCTACTATCCGTTCCCGTAGCGGCGTCCGGCAGGGGCGCGTGACCGCCAAGCTCGCCTCATCCATGAGGTTCGGGCCGGGCTGGCCGGATATCGAGGCGCATGGGCGAGGCTCGGGTGACGCGAAACGCAAAGATCCTCCCCGTCGCCTGGATCCAGGACGGCTGGATCTACAGCAGCCAGGCGGCGCAGAACGGCAAGTTCTGGATCGCCGACAACTGGATCTGGGGCCCGGACGGCGCCGCCGACATGGACACCCGCCACTGGGTCGCCAATGGCTGGATCTGGGGCCCGGTCGGCGCGCCGAGCGTGGAGACCGGCTTCTACATCGCCGAGGGCTGGATCTACGGCCCGGGGCTCAAGCTGCCCTTCGCCTGAGGGCGCGGCCCCTCGCTTTTTCCACTGCTCATCCCCGCGAAAGCCTGGAACCAGGTCCCATAGCCCTGCGGCTGGCTGGGCGCGCGCTCAGAGCCGATGGACCCCGCGTCCGAGCCGTTCCATCCGGGTCCCGGCCTGCACCGGAACGAGCGGCGTTGAGACCCAAAACGCGCCGCCGAACCGGCAAGGGTCGGCTTGGATCTCATGGCGGCCCGCGCGTCTGCCGGGGAGGCTGGCCTTTCTAGGCCGTGGCGGAGAGGGTGGGATTCGAACCCACGGTGCCCGTAAAGGCACGCCGCATTTCGAGTGCGGTGCTTTCGACCACTCAGCCACCTCTCCTGAAGCCGGCGTGGGGCCCTGGAACAGGGGGCCCGCTGAGCGAGGCGCGGAACCTACTCATCCGACCCCGCCCGCGCAAGCGCGCGGTTCAACCGGCGAAACCGGGGCCTTGCGGGCGCCATTGTCTTGCCGAAAGCGCGGGCGACGGGGAAGGTGGCCGCCCGCCGATCATTGGGCGGATCCGACGATTTCACGCCCCGGCGCGCGCGACGCCCCGGACATTGGGACGACGCCATGGCCGACGAGATGATTTCCCTGGGCGCGAAGCTGGCCCAGCACGCCCGCTTCCAGCCCAACGCCCCGGCGGTGTCGAGCGGTGAGGCGACCCTGACCTACGCGGCGCTGCACCGGCGCACCAATCGCCTGGCGCATGGCCTGGCGGCGCTGGGCGTCAAGCCGGGCGACCTGGTGACGCTGGGCCTGCCCAACGGGATCGGCTTCGTCGAGGCCTGCTATGCGATCTGGAAGCTGGGGGCCACGCCGCAGCCGGTGTCGTTCCGCCTGCCGAAGGGGGAGCTGGAGGCGATCATGGACCTGGCGAAGACGCCGATCGTGATCGCCGACTTCAAGCATGAGATCGACCGGCCGCTGGTCACCGTCGCCGACATCGCCGCGCGGGCGGACGACGAGGCCGACCTGCCCGACGCCATCGCGCCGGTCTCCAAGGCGCCCACGTCGGGCGGGTCGACCGGGCGGCCGAAGCTGATCCTGTCCGGCCAGCCGGGGGTTACGCTGGCGGAGACGCCGGAGATCGGCGGCTGGCGGCTGAAGGCGGACTCCGTCGCCGTGCTGCCGGCGCCGCTCTATCACAACGCCGGCTTCGGCATGATGATGGCGGCCATCTCCCAGGGCTGCCACCTGGTGGTGATGCCGAAGTTCGACCCCGAGGCGACGCTGGCCGAGATCGAGGCGCGCAAGGCCACCTGGGTCTATGTGGTGCCGACCATGATGAACCGGATCTGGCGGCTGCCGGACGCGGTGCGGGAGAAGTACGACCTGTCGTCCCTGGAGACCCTCTGGCACCTGGCGGCGCCCTGCCCGGCGTTCCTGAAGGAGGCCTTCATCCGCTGGATCGGACCCGAGGTGGTGATGGAGCTCTACGCCGGCACCGAGGCCCAGGCGGTGACCATCATCTCCGGCGCCGAGTGGCTGGAGCATCGCGGCTCGGTGGGCAAGGTGACCGTGGGCGAGATGAAGGCGGTGGGCGAGGACGGCCGCGACCTCGGCCCCCGCGAGGTGGGCGAGATCTATATGCGCCGCCCGGAAGGCGCGCCGCCGACCTACCAGTACATCGGGGCCACCGCCAAGGTGATGGAGGGCGGCTGGGAGAGCCTGGGCGACATCGGCTGGTTCGACGAGGACGGCTATCTCTACCTCGCCGACCGTCGAACCGACATGATCCTGGTGGGCGGCTCCAACGTCTATCCGGCGGAGATCGAGGCGGCGCTGGAGGAGCATCCGGCGGTGCAGTCGGTGGCGGTGATCGGCCTGCCGGACGACGACCTCGGAAACCGCATCCACGCCATCGTCCAGGCCAAAGGCGTGGTGAACCCCGACGACCTGAAGGCCCACCTCGCCGGCCGGCTGGTCAGCTACAAGCAGCCGCGGTCCTACGAATTCGTCGACGAGCCGCTGCGCGACGACGCGGGCAAGGTCCGGCGCTCGGCGTTGCGGGATGCGCGGCTGAAGGCGGAGGCCTGACGCGCCGTGTCATCCCGGTTTCGCGGCATGTGAAGACCGGGACCCATGAGCGCCGGCAGTGCGGCGATCCGGAGAGCTTCGTGTCCATGGGGCCCGGACACGCCGCTTCGCGGCTTTCCGGGATGACACTGAGGGGAGGGCCGCGCTAAGCCGCTGGCATATTCGAGGCCGATATTTCGGGGAGGATCATGAGCATCAAGGGCAGGGCCTATGTCATGGGCGCGTTCGAGCATCCGCTCCGCGACGCGCCGTCGACCTCCACGCCGCAACTGCACGCCGAGTGCGCGCGGGGCGCGCTTGCCGACGCGGGCCTCGGCTTCGACGATGTCGACGGCTACTTCTGCGCCGGCGACGCGCCGGGGTTCGGCGGCCTTTCGATGATCGACTACATGGGGCTGAAGAACGTCCGCCACCTGGACTCCACCGAGACCGGCGGCTCGTCCTACATCGTCCATGTGGGGCACGCCGCGGAGGCGATCGCCGCCGGCAAGTGCCAGGTGGCGCTGATCACGCTCGCGGGCCGGCCGCGGCAGGCGCGGGGCGGCGGCGGACGCGGCGGCGGCTTCGGCGAGCCCGCCCCGGAAGCCGGCTTCGAGAACATCTACGGCGGCTCGACCCACAACACCTACGGCATGTGCGCCATGCGTCACATGTACGAGTACGGCACCACCAGCGAGCAACTGGCCTGGATCAAGGTCGCCGCCTCGCACCACGCCCAATGGAACGAGCATGCGTTCCTGAAGGACGTGGTCACCGTCGAGCAGGTGGTCAATTCGCGGATGATCGCCGACCCGCTGCACCTGCTGGACTGCTGCGTGGTGACCGACGGCGGCGGCGCCCTGATCGTCACCTCGCCGGAGGTGGCGAGGTCGCTGAACCGCCCGAAGGTGCGGGTCATGGGCGCTGGCGAGGCGCCGAAAGGCCCGCGCGGCGGGCTCGATCTGGACCTGACCCACTCAGGCGCCGTCTGGTCCGGACCTAGGGCCTTCGAGGAGGCCGAGGTGACGCCCGCCGACATCAAATACGCCTCGATCTACGACAGCTTCACCATCACCGTGCTGATGCAGCTCGAGGACCTGGGGTTCTGCAAGAAGGGCGACGGCGGCAAGTTCGTCTCCGACGGAAACCTGATCTCAGGCGTCGGCAAGCTGCCGTTCAACACCGACGGCGGCGGCCTGTGCAACAACCACCCCACCAACCGCGGCGGCATCACCAAGGTGATCGAAGCGGTGCGCCAACTGCGCGGCGAGGCGCACCCGAAGGTGCAAGTGAAGAACTGCGACCTGGCCATCGCGCACGGCACGGGCGGCTCGCTCGGCACGCGCCACGGCTCGGCGACGGTGATCCTGGAACGGGAGGCTTGAGCATGTCGGAACCACGCGATCCGAACGCCGCGATGACCCGGCCGATCCCCGCGCCGGTGGTCAACGTCGAGACGCAGGCCTTCTGGGATGCGGCGAAGGAAGGCCGCTTCCTGATCAAGCGCTGCGTAGATTGCCAGAAGGCCCACTGGTACCCGCGGGCCATTTGCCCGTTCTGCGCGTCCAGCGAAACGGTCTGGGAGGAGAGCCCCGGCGAGGGTGTGATCTACACCTACTCGGTCATGCACCGCTCGCCGACCGGCCCCTACGCCATCGGCTATGTGACCCTGGACGAAGGCCCGGCTGTGCTGACCAACTTCGTGGACGTGGCGCCGAACGGGCTTGCCATCGGCATGAAGGTGAGGGTCAAGTTCCAGCCGACCGAAGGGGGGCCGCCGGCGCCGGTGTTCGCGCCGGCCTGAAGCGCGCGGTTCGGTCGGGGGACACCGCATGGCCGCCGCCGAAACCAGCGATCTTCCGCTTCCGCCGCGGGTCGCCGCCCACCACGGTTCAGTCGGGCTGTTCGGCGCGACCGCCCTGGTCGCCGGCAGCATGGTGGGCTCCGGCATCTACGTGTTGCCCGCCAGCCTCGCCGCCGTCGGCTCGATCTCGATCCTGGGCTGGATCGCCGCCACCGCCGCAGCCCTGACCGTCGCCGGGGTGTTCGCCTGGCTTGCTGGCGTGGCGCCGCAGGCCAAAGGCTTGCCGGCCTATGTCGAGGCCGGGCTCGGCCCCTTCTTCGGCGTCCAGACGGCGGCGGCCTATTGGGCGTCCTGCTGGATCGGGTCGGTGCCGATCGCGGTCGCGGTGGCCGGGGCCATCGGCTATCTCGCGCCCTCGGTGGCGGCGGCCGGGCCGAGGCTGTTCCTGACCCTGGCCGCGATCTGGCTGAGCGTCACCGCCGCGTGGGTCGGCCCGAGGGCCGTGGCGCGGGTCGAGGGCCTGACGCTGGCCGTGGGCCTGGCGCCGGTCGGGATCGCCGCGACCCTTGGGTGGTTCGCCTTTCACCCGGCGGTCTTCCTCGCCTCCTGGAACCCGCAGGGACTCAGCCTGCCGGCGGCGGTCGGCCCCTCGGCGCTGAACGCCTTCTTCGCCTTCCTGGGGGTGGAATGCGCAGCTGCGACGGCCGGCGTGGTGCGCAATCCGGCGCGCAACGTGCCGCGCGCCAGCCTGATCGGCATCGGTGTCGTGGCGATCCTCTACGTGAGCGCCTGCAGCGTCCTGATGGGCATCGTGCCGGCCGCGTCGCTGGCGAAGTCCGCCGCCCCGTTCGCGCAGGCCGGACAGGCGACGCTGGGCCTGGGCCTGGGCGGCGCGATCGCGGTCTGCGCGCTCTTGCGCGCCCAGGGTTGCCTGACCGGCTGGACCCTGGTGGCCAGTGAGACCAGCCGCAGCGGCGCCGACGCCGGCGTCTTTCCCAGCCTCTTCCGCACGCGGGCCGGTGAGCGGGTCTCGCTGATCAATCTCCTGACCATCGGCGGACTGATGAGCACGCTGGCGGTCGCCACGGCCTCGCCGACCTTGGGACAGCAGTTCGCAGTGTTGGCGAACATGGCGGTCTTGCTCAGTCTATACAGCTATATTCTGGCCAGCGGCTCGCTGCTCCGGCTGTCGGGGACCCTCACGCCCGGCCGCAGGTGGGGCGCGCGGCTCACCGCGGTCGTGGCCATCTGCGCCAGCGTCGCGCTCATCGCCTCGGCCAAGCCGATCGAACTCGCCTTCTGCATGGGGGCGATGGCGGCGGCCGCCCTTCTGTATCGCTCGCTCCGGCGCCGCTAGGCTCGCAGCCGTCCACAACGTCCGCGGCCATTGCGCCCTGGAGGATGGAGTTACTCCCCGCCGCTCTTCGCCGCGCCGCCAGCCTCCGCCTGCTTCTTCTCTTCCGCCCGCGCCCCCGCCAGCATGCCGGTGAGCGCGTAGTTGCCCTCGTGGCAGGCGTATTCGTAGACCTGCCCCTTGGTCGTTCGCATCTGCACCTCGCCCGAGAACGGGGCGGCATAGGTGTCCGGGTCCGACACCGTGAACTGGTAGGACAGCGAGTTCGGCCCGATGCGGCGGAACTTCTCGATCACCTTCTGATTGGGCGAACCGCCACGCAGGCCCTGTTCGGGGCGCATGTTGGTGGTCTCGACCACCAGGGTGTCGCCTTCCCAGTGGCCGACCGAGTCGCCCATCCAGACCTTCATGCTGGCGGGCAGGTGGCCGCCCGTCAGGTGGATGTGGCGCACGTCGTGGACCATCTCCACGTCGATGGCGATCTCGTCCTTGGACTGCACGATCTGGTAGGTGTTGTTATACATCAGCGGCAGCATCGGCGGCCCGGCGGACGAGCCGAACGAGAGCAGGCAGCGCTCGCCCAGGCTGAAGCCTTCGGGGTTGTCGGTGCGGCCCGCGCGGCGCGGGCCTGCGGCCGAGGCGATCCGCGGCGGCAGTTGGCCGTTGGCCGGCGAGGTGATGATCGAGGCGCGCTTCTCGCCGTTGATATCGATCAGCCTGGTGCCCGGATCCTTCCAGCCCTGGTTGTAGCCGCAGTTGAAGCCGGAGATGCCGTCCGGACCGCAGTCGG
>Ga0210400_10000813_pt1 | contig 32826 bp, 28 predicted proteins | sample IncBWH26MmetaG_FD_155456 | JGI IMG/M metagenome (GOLD analysis project Ga0210400, IMG submission 155456) | Forest soil microbial communities from Barre Woods Harvard Forest LTER site, Petersham, Massachusetts, United States - Inc-BW-H-26-M | ecosystem: Environmental > Terrestrial > Soil >... | reverse complement strand
CAGGCTGACGCTTTCCCGTAGCCGAGTCCCGGCCCTAGCCTGGCGCGCAATGTTGGTTTTCACGCCGCCTGGATGAACGACGGAAAGTCTCACCGTGCTCTTGTTCGTCGCCAGCTCGTGGCGCAATGCTTCGGAGAAGCCGCGCACCGCAAACTTGGACGCGGCGTAGGCGGACTGGCCAGCCGGCGCAATGATGCCAAAAATGCTCGAAATATTGATGATGTGCGCTTGCGGCCGGCTTTGAAGATGCGGCAGGAACGCGCGCGTCCCGCGCACGACGCCCCAGAAATTGATCTCCATCAGCCACGCCATCTGCGCCTGATCGAACTCGTCGAACTGACCGAGCAATGCGACCCCGGCGTTGTTGAAAAGCAAGTTCAGGGCGGGAAAATCCGCGACCGCGGAATTCGCATAGTCTTGAATCTGCTGCGGATCGGCAACATCCACATGGCGGACTGTGACGCGCCGCGAATGCGCCGCCGTGATTTCCTTGGCGACCGACTCGAGACCCGGCTGGTCTACATCCGCTAGCGCGACATCGCAGCCGCGAGCGGCCAGCTCCAACGCCAATGCGCGTCCAATGCCGCTGGCCGCTCCGGTGATCGCGGCGGCGGATCCTTCAAATTCAAATTTTTGCACATGTCACCTTGTTTTGATCTGACGTTGGGGACAACTATACCTATACTGGGAAACATCTTGATTGGCTGGGGAATGATCAATGGCGGCATTTCAGCGTGAGATTCTCGTGCGCTTCGGACATTGTGATGCCGCAGGATGGGTCTTTTATCCGCGCTATTTTGAAATGATCAGCGATTTCGTCGAAGACTGGTTCGAAGACGGGCTGGCCGCCAGCGCGCCCGGATTGTTCCATCACAAACAGCTCCTGACTCCCTCCGTGCATTTCACGGTTGATTTTCCCAAACCGACGCGTTTTGGAGATCGCCTGACGTTCAATCTTTGGACCGTGAAGACGGGTCGCACTTCCTGCGAAGTGCGCATCGAAGCGTCCCACCACGGCGAACTGCGCATGAGCGTGAAACAGGTGTTGGTATTCATTTCGGCCGAATCCGGGCGCGCAACGGAGATCCCACCCGAGTTGGTCAGCCGTATGGCGCGCTTTGCGGCCGATCCTGAAGCGGCGGCGAAAAACACTCTGGCGCCACGCAAGGGCTGATCGCCAGGAGCCCTCGATTGCATAGCGCGCCCGGCTCAGTAGAATGCCAAGCATCGAAACTGGCTCGATATTAGAGGGGATACAAGATGGGTAACGAAAAGATCCACAAGGGCAGCTGTTTTTGCGGTGAGGTGCAGTTCGAGGTTTCCGGCGAACCGGCCGCCATGGGCTATTGTCACTGCGAGTCGTGCCGGCATTGGTCCGCAGGTCCGGTGAATGCCTTCACGCTCTGGAACCCGCAGTCATTGAAGGTGACCCATGGCGCGGCCAACATCGGCACGTACAACAAGACGGCCATCAGTTTCCGCAAGTGGTGCAAGACGTGCGGTGGTCATTTGTTTACCGACCACCCGACCATGGGACTCGTGGACATCTACGCAGCAATGCTGCCCAAGATGAAATTCGAGCCGGGTGTTCACGTGAACTATCAGGAATCCGTGTTGCCCATTCGTGACGGCAAGCCAAAATTCAAAGACATGCCCAAGGAAATGGGGGGCTCGGGCGCCAACCTTCCGGAATGAAGTTCGCCGTATGGCCATTCGGATCAAACGCGCCTACGAACAGGCTGTGCCCGCCGACGGCATCCGCGTGCTCGTGGATCGGCTTTGGCCGAGGGGTGTGAGCAAAGCCCGCGCAAAATTCACTTTTTGGATGAAGGAAATCGCGCCGAGCCCGAAATTGCGAGTCTGGTTCGGCCACAAGCCGCAACGGTTCGAGCAATTCGCCGGCCGTTACAAGAAAGAATTGATCGGCAATCCCAGAGTGGCCGAGTTGCGCAGTCTTGCCCGAGGCAGGACCGTCACCTTGGTCTACGCGGCACGTGACCCTGAGGTCAATCACGCCGTGGTGCTGCAATCCGTCCTACGCCGCAGGTCGTCGAGCCGGAGCGCTGCTCGCGACTAAAGTCAACTCAATGGGGCTGCTTGACGATGCGCAAATACGGCTTGGGAGCCTTCCAGCCTGCCGGATAGATCTTCTTGGCATCCTCATCGCTCACCGAGCCTGAGATGATCACATCCTCGCCCTGCTTCCAATTTGCCGGGGTGGCGACCTTGTGCTTCGCGGTCAATTGAATCGAGTCCAGAGCCCGCAGGATCTCGTCGAAATTACGCCCGGTCGTCATCGGATAGGTCAACATGAGTTTGATTTTCTTGTCCGGACCGATGACAAATACAGACCGTACCGTCGCATTCGTCGCGGCAGTGCGTCCCGCCGCACCGCCGGCCTCATCCGCGGGCAACATGTTGTAGAGCTTGGCAACGGCCAGGTCGGTATCCGCAATCATCGGATACTTGACCGTGGCGCCCTGCGTCTCTTCGATGTCCTTGACCCAGCCTTTGTGGCTTTCCACCGGATCGATGGACAGGCCGATGAGCTTGGCGTTGCGCTTGGTGAATTCCGGCTCGATCTTGGCCATGTAGCCCAACTCGGTCGTGCACACCGGCGTGAAATCTTTGGGATGAGAAAACAGAATTGCCCACTTGTCGCCAATCCATTGGTGAAAATCGATGGGGCCCTGCGTGGTTTGCGCCTTGAAATTCGGCGCCGTGTCATTGATTCGAAGCGACATGAAGCTGCCCTCTCGAGTTGCAGTTGAAGGATCTCGCTCGATTATACGCCAGCCGTTCGGTCAGGCCGGTCGCACCATAATGGTCGCGCACCCCATCGAGCATATCGGTCACTGCAATTCCTCTGATTGGCCTACAGAGCGGGGGGCTCGAGGCGGCCGAGGGGGTGCGCGAAGGTTGCGCATCCCCCTTGACCCTTGAGTATTTCTATCGTCTCAGGCGATATGTTCTCTCGCTACATGAAGAACTGTTCCGATACTATCTTTCCATCCTTGACTTCATAGGCACAGATTTCTTCGAGTTTTACGCGCCCACGCCCTTTCATGGTCACATCCATCGTGAGCGCAAGGGCGATGGCATTACCAGTGACGAGCGGTGCAGAAGTGGTGCATCCATGCATCTGTTCCACCATCGACTCGAACTTATGGCCTTTCTCGATGATGGCGCGCAATCCTTTCGTTTCTTTGGGGAAGTCCGGCATATCGCGAGGTTCGATGCTGACCGCGTCCTCGGCGAATAGCTCCTTCTGAGCGGCTTCAAATTGTCCTTGTCGGCAAAGCTCGGTGAGACGCGTGGCGATTTGTTGCGTGTTCATGACAAGCTCCTTGGGTTGCGGAAATGGTTGACGTATGAATTTGCTGAGCGCGACGGTCCTTACTACGCCAAATTGAGCGCTAAAACCAGCCGTCGTTGTCCGACACCTTCCTACTCCCGCTCAAAAACGCCGCCAGCGAGTGATTCCAGGCTACGGCAGCAGTCGCACCCTCCGTAACAAATCCTGAAAGCGTTGATCCGAGCGATAGCCGTCAAATACGGGATCCACGGCAAGATATGACATCCATACCGCATGATCGTCGTAGGCGTTTTGAAGCCATTTGAAAGTCTGCTCTCTGTCGTTCAGAGCGGCGTAGATTTGCGCGAGCCCGTACGGTGACACGTACCGATTGCCAGAAGTCGTTTGTAGTTGACTGATGATCTGAAGCGCATCAGCCCTCCTCCCTTCCAAAGCGTACGCGACCCCAACCTGAGCGAGATAAAGCGGGTTGTCTCCGGAGAGGCTCGTTGCGCTGCGTAGCTCGGCGAGGCCTTTCTCCCGCAACCCCCCTTGCAGGTAGCTTTCGCCGAGCAGCAGGTGAGCAGCGGCGAAATTCGAGTCTAACTCTACGGTATTCAGGCTTTGATCAATTGCGGCAACGTAGTTGCGAGCGAGGTAGTAACGCAGTCCTGCCCAGGTACCGATCATAAGGTTGAGCGGATCAAGATCCAGCGCCTGCTTCGCCTCGAGCAACGCCTCCTCATGGCGCCCCCTGACCGACAAATAGTCTCCATACCAGTGGTGTGCATTCGCATAGTTAGGGTCCAGCTGCAGCGCACGCTTGAACTCCGCCTCCGCCCCAGGCCAATCCCACTCGTGGTGGAGCACCAGAGCCAGAGACGCATGGGCTTCCGCAGACAGCGGGTCGATTTCAATGGCTTTGCGCGCTGCCTCAATGGCCCGCGGCAGCGTTTCCGCGGGAGACGTAAAGCCGTGCCAGGTGAGTCCGCTATTGCAATCGGCGAGGCCTGAATAGGCTGCCCCAAAATTCGGATCCTTGTTGATGGCCTGCTGGAAGTAGACTTGGGCCCGCTGCATACCCTCGGCCGTGCGTTTGTTCCAGTAGTAGCGACCCTTGAGATAAGCCTCATAAGCATCGGGATCGACGTCGCGCCGGGTTGCCAGCCGCGATTGCTGCCCTGGCGTCAGCGCAATGTGGATATGCTTGGCAATCGTTCCCGCCACCGAATCTTGTAATGTCAACACGTCCTTGAGTTCGCGGTCATAGCTTTCCGACCAGCGATCGGTCTGCTCCGGAACCCGAATCAGGTGAACGGTGATGCGCACGCGGTCCGGCGCACGGCGAACGCTACCCTGCACGACGTAGTCGGCGTGCAGCTCTTTGCCAATTTGGGCAACCGACAGGCTGGTGCGTTTGTACTTCGCAACAGAGCCACGCGTAACGACTGTGAGCCGCTCTGGATTTAGCTTCCCGAGCTGAGAGATCATCTCCTCGGTCAAGCCATCGCTGAAGAACTCCTGATCCGGATCACGGCTCAGGTTGTCGAACGGCAGCACCGCCAGGATCACCTTTTCAGGAGTCGGATCGGCCCGCAGGGCCAATCCATGCCACGCCCAATAACTCGCGGCTGCGAGTACGGCGGCGGCAGAGCTGATCAAAATGCCATTCCGGATGGTGCGTAATCCGAACCGGGGCCGAGGTTTGGCAGGTCGCGACGGCGCTGCGTCTACGCTCGCAACGAAGCGATAACCGTGTCGTGCGACGGTCTCAATGAATCTGGGACTGTCCGCAGAGTCTCCCAGCGCCTCACGCACCTTCTTGATCGCGTTGTTCAGGCCCTGATCGAAATCGACATAAACATTGCTGGGCCAGACTCGCTGTCGCAACTCCTCCCGCGTGACCACCTGACCGGCGCGGCTAACCAGCAGGGCAAGCACTCGAAACGGCTGGTCCTGCAATTTGACTCTGATACCTGCCTTGTGCAGTTCGCCCGCTTCCAGGTCGAGCTGAAAGATTCCGAATTGAAAGATTCCGGTGGGAGGGCTGGTCGCTTGCATGGCGGGCTGTGGGCAACCCGCATGTTACCGCTAAAAAAAGGGCCATCCAAGAACGGCACAAGCAGGTTATCCGCCACGACTTCAGCGTTACGGATCAGTGGCTTAACTAAATATAAGTAAATCATGAATAAAGCAGTCGCGGATGATTGAACTCGCGGCGTACGTGCCGGAGTGTCGGACCCGCTTGAACCACATTCGCCACGAACCTAGGGAGCCGTTATGAAGAAGATCTTGCGATGGGGACTCGCATCAACCGTCCTCACAGTCACTTTGGTCATGAATGCACAGGCCGCTGATCCCATTGCGGCCTGGAACCAGATCAGCGAGACAGCCGTGAAGACCGCCGGCCATCCGCCGCCGGTTGCCGCGCTCGATTTTGCCATCGTGCATTTGGCGATCTACGACGCGGTTGAGTCCATCGAGCGCCGCTACGAGCCGTACTACACGCTCGTGCCGGGCGCGACCGGCTCGCCGAGCGCCGCGGCTGCCAAGGCCGGCCATGACGTCCTGGTCGGGCTGTTCCCAGCACAAAGCGCAACGTTGGACGCGGATTATGCAAACTTCCTGGCCGCGAATGGCATTGATCCTCTCGATCCGGCGACGGCGGTGGGAGCCCGAGCCGCAGCCAACATGCTGGCGCTGCGGGCCAGCGACGGCCGCTTTCCGCTCAACCCGCCGCCCTTCCTAGGCGGCACGGCCATCGGTCAGTGGAGACCTACGCCGTCTTTGCTGCCCGGGTCGCCGCCAACGTTGTCCCCGGGGCTGACTCCTTGGGTGGCCACAGTCACGCCGTTCACGATGCACAGCGACTCGCAATTCCGTGTCGATCCGCCACCTGACCTGGCGAGCCAACAATGGGCGGACGACTACAATGAGACCAAGTCAGTAGGTTCGCTGACCAGCACCACGCGTACCGCCGAGCAGACGGAGATCGGTTACTTCTGGGCCGATAGCGGTCCAGTGTTGTGGCAGAACGCCCTGCGGTACATCTCGGGCACCTACCTGCATGACACAGGCGAGTCGGCTCGGATGTATGCGCTGGCTGAGGCGGCCATGGCCGATGCTCAGATCGCCTGCTGGGACAGCAAGTACTTCTACAACTTTTGGCGCCCGATCACGGCGATCCGGCTGGGAGATCAGGACGGCAATCCGCTCACGATGGCCGATCCCGAATGGCAACCGCTCATCGACACTCCCAACTTCCCGGAGTACCCCTCGGGTCACGCTGACATCAGCGGCGCGATTGCTCACATGCTGCGACTGTACTTCGGTAGCGATGAGCTGACCTTTCAGATGACTACCTCCAATGCCCTGGCCCCGCAGAAAACTCGCAGTTTCACTCGCTTCTCGCAGGCGGAGCGGGAAGTCATCAACGCGCGGGTGTATGTGGGAATTCACTACCGCAACTCCGACACAACCGCCGGAGCGCAGGGCCGCCGTGTCGCGAATTGGGTCTTTGGACACTATATGCGTCGAGTTGACGATCAGGACCACGATTCACAGAAATGATCTATTCGCATGGGCTCCGGCTCCCCTGCCGAGGACGATTCGCGTCCACGGCAGGGGAGAACTTCAGGCGAACAACCGTTTCGATTTCCGTGTGCGCAATAACTTATCGCCCAGGTCTGGACGCGTTCTCACGTACTGAGTCGAACGCAGCAACCTCTCCGGTCTTGAGCTCGCGCCATCGAGCCATGCCTGAGGCTGCCTCGCTCTTCAGTTCGGCGAACATGGCCTCGTTCTGCGCAGTCGGCGCCGCATCGCCGGAACCCACGAGCGACCCCAGCGCCGCCAGCGTGTTGTTCAGACGTACCGGATAGTTCAGTGCGTCCTCCGAGGCGTGCGAGCGCGGCTGGATCAAGATCTCCTCAACCTCGGTCAGCTTGCGGTCGAGGGCATCGCCGGCTGCCGCGACCTTGGCTGCCTGAGGTCCAGCGGCCGCCTTCTTTGCCGCGATGATCTTGACACGGGTGGCGCGGATGTCGAGTACGGTGTCATGCACCTCGGTCAGCAGGGCGTTGATCGCACTGTGCAGAGCGAATTGCTTGGCCAGGTCGTCAAGACTCGCCGTGCCGCGCGGATCCGGTACGATCTCGAGCGGCTGAGTCTGGCTCGTGCCATCGACGGTCAGCTTGACCTGGTAGTGGCCCGGCAGCACCTTGGGACCCGCCACGCTGCCCGCCCACAAGGGCGCGTTCTTGATGGCGCGCGCCTTGTCTGCGCGCAAGTCCCAAGCAAAAGTGTTGAAGCCGGCGAAATGCGGCGGCTTGAGTGGTTTGGGGGCACCTCCTCCCTCTTCCTCCTCTTCCTCTTCCGGCTCAGACTTGGCATCGTCCTCACCAGGGCTCTTGGCATCTTCGGATTCCGGGAAGTGACGGATCAGCTTGCCACTCGCATCGAGAATATCGAGGCTGATGCGCTGATCGAGCGGGTCAACCTTATCCTTATCTTTATCCTTGTCCTTCTTGTCGGCATCTTTGTCGGCATCCTTAGGAGGTCGCGGTTTGCCGATCTGCGACGATAAGGTGTAGTTGATCACCGCGCCGGCCGGCGGGTTCGACGCGCCGAAATAGCGCCGTTGCCCGCCGCGCAAGATCGTATGGTTGGCGACGGCCGGCTTGAACAGATGTGCCGGCTCGGCCGGGATCGTGGGTGCCCACTGCCGCACGGGTGATAAATCGTCGATCATCCAGAAGGCGCGGCCGTGTGTGGCGACGGCCAGGGCATCGCCATGCACCACGAGGTCATGCACCGGCACCACGGGTAGGTTCAACTGCAGGCTCTGCCAGTGAGCGCCGCCGTCATAAGACATCATGATGCCGCTCTCCGTGCCGGCATAGAGCAGGCCCGGCCGGGCCGGATCACGCCTGATGACGTGCAGATACGCATCCGGCGCCAGCCCCTCGGCAATGGGAGTCCAGCTCTTGCCATAGTCCTCGGTGCGGAACGCATAAGGCTTGAAGTCATCGAGCCGATGACGGTCGGCGGCAACATAGGCCACGGCGGCATTGTCAGGATCGGGCTCGATCATTTGGACGGTGGCGAAATCGGGCATGCTCTTGGGCGTGACATTGGTCCAGTGGGCTCCGCCATCCCGGGTCAGATGCACCAGCCCGTCATCGCTGCCTACCCAGATCAAATCTTTGCTCTTGGGCGATTCGGCGATGGCGAAGATGGTGTCATAAGTCTCGACGCTGGTATTGTCCTTGGTCAGCGGTCCGCCCGAGGACCGCTGCTTGGATTTGTCGTTGCGGGTCAGATCGGGCGAGATCACGCTCCAGCTGCGGCCCTGGTCGAGCGAACGGAACAGGACCTGTGCCGCAAAGTAGAGGGCATGGGGCTCGAATTTCGAGATCATGATCGGCGCCGTCCATTGGAATCGATACTTCAGATTCTCCGCGGCCCAGCCCATGATATTGCGCGGCCACGGCGTGATCTGGATGGTTTGGCCGGAGCGCCGGTCGTGGCGGGTCAGCTCGGCGTCGTAGCCGCCGCCATACACGATATTGGCGTCTGTGGGATCGGGAATGATGAAGCCGCTCTCGCCGCCGCCGACCGGGTTCCAATCCTCGATGCCGACTCCGCCTGAGCGCCCGGCTGTCGCGATCGAAATACTGGAATTGTCCTGCTGGGCGCCGTAGAGGCGGAACGGAAATTCATTGTCGGCGGCGATGTGATAAAACTGGGCGGTCGGCTGGTTCATCTCCGAGGTCCACGTCTCGCCGCCATCGACAGAAATATTGGCGCCGCCGTCATTGGCTTCGATCATGCGCTTAGGATTGGTCGGGTCGATCCACAATTCGTGATTGTCACCATGCTGGGTCTTCAGCGTCTTGAAACTCTTGCCGCCATCGATCGAACGGTAGAGCGAGGTGTTGAGTACATAGACGATATTCGCATCCTTGGGATCGGCGAAGAGCGTGTTGAAATACCAGGCCCGTTGTTTGATGCTGTTCTTGTCGCTGACGAGCGTCCAGGTCTCGCCGCCGTCATTCGTGCGGAAGAGCCCGCCTTTCTTGGCTTCGATCATCGCATAGACCACTTTGGAGTCAGAAGTCGGAGCGACATTGATGCGGCCAAGAATGCCGTCCGGCAATCCGCCGCCGCTCAAACGCCGCCAATGCTCGCCGCCGTCGAAGGACTTGTAGAGGCCGCTGCCCGGTCCGCCGCTCTCCATGATCCAAGACTTGCGATATGCCTGCCACATGCCGGCATAGAGGATCTTGGGATTATTTGGATCGAAGGCGACGTCCGAAGCGCCGGTCTTGGCGTCGACATAAAGCACCTTCTTCCAATTGGCGCCGCCGTCGGTTGAGCGGAACACGCCGCGCTCCTGATTGTCGCCGAAAGTATGCCCGAGCGCCGTCACGAGAACGATGTTGGAGTCGGCGGGATCGACGATGATGCGGCCAATCACCTGGCTGTCGCGCAGCCCAGAGAAACGCCAGGTTTTTCCGGCATCAGTCGATTTATAAAGGCCATTGCCGGTCGCGACGTTGCCGCGAATGTTGATCTCGCCAGTGCCTGCATAAACGATTTTGGGATCAGATGGCGCCACGGCGACGGCACCGACGGCGGGCGCGGCCTCGGGGAAATCGTCCCATAACGGCTTCCAGCTGGTGCCTCCATCGATGGTCTTCCACAATCCGCCGGTGGCGGCGCCGAAGTAATAAGTGTTGGGCTCGCTGATAACGCCCGCAACGCCCGTGGCCCGACCGCCGCGGAAGGGACCGACTAGTCGATATTTGAGTCCGTCGAGCGGCGATTTCTTGCCCAAGTCGGTGGACTTGACGGCAGTTGACGATGGATCCGCCGCAATCGAAACAGTAGCCGAGAGAAGAGCAAGGATGATGACCCAGAGGCGTGATGCAGACAATTCGATCTCCCATTTATCACCGGTCAGGCTAGCGGCTGCTTTCCAGACTGTCCAGCAGGGCATCCCCTTACCGAGCGAGATAATTTCTGTCGCTTTCCGTGAGGGCCGGCCAAATCCGCCTTGAAACCCGTTATCACATGGGTAACGAAGAAGTCCACGAGGCGAGACGAGTCATCCAAGCCGATACTGCATCCCGGGTGGGTTCTGTGATTTCGAACTGCACCGGCCTCTGAGTCTTTTGCTGCAGGATTAGCGCCCGCGATGCCATGCTCTGACCGTGACAGACGTCGCGCACGCGCAGTTGAACCAAATCGCAGGCTCGGAGCTTGCTGTCCACCGCCAAGTTGAATAGCGCCAGCTCTCGACATCGGCTTGCTATTTGCAATCGGACGCGGATCGTCCAAATCTCCTTTAGCTTGAACGGTGCTTTCTGGCCAACGAGTTTCCCCTTGTTCCACGGTACGCGAATAGAGGTAGCGGAATTGATGGTTTCCATGTCGTGCTCCTAGTGATTAGGCTGCTGCTTGCCCTACACAATATTACCGGGTATATTACAGGGTATAGTCTAGGAGAAAATCATGGGCGAAACAGCACAGAAGCGAGCATTGCGAAATTATCGCTCCCGTCTGACGAAGCGAGGGATCGCACGATTCGAGGTGCTCGGACTCGATGCAGATCGTGATTTGATCCGCTCCGTCGCACGGCGCCTCGCGGAAGACGGCCCAGATTCGGACCGGATTCGAGCCGCCATCGGCCGGACTATCTCGGGCGATCCGCCGAAAAGAGGCGGAATTCTTGAGGCGCTGCGTCGGTCGCCGCTTGTAGGCGCCGATCTCGAATTCGATCGGTCCAGGGAAACCGGCCGCAAGGTTGACCTTTGACCCGCTACCTTCTAGACACCAACGTCATCAGCAATATAACGAAACCGGACCCTTCCGAATCGCTATTGGAATGGATGGGTGCGCAATCCGACGGCGATTTGTTCATCTCCTCCCTGACGGTCGCTGAAATCCGTCGCGGCATATTGGATAAACCAAAGGGCAAAAAGCGCGAACGATTGGAGGCTTGGTTTGCCGGACCGGAGGGTCCGCAGTCGCTATTCAAAGGGAGGATATTGCCGTTTGACGAGAAGGCCGCATTGGTCTGGGCTCGTCTCATGTCTGAAGGCCGCGCTGCCGGGAAACCCAGAAGCGACCTGGATATGATTGTCGCTGCCGTCGCCGAAACAAACGACTGCGTGATTGTAACGGACAATGAAAAACACTTTTCGGGCCTCGATGTCCTCAATCCATTGCGAACACCACGGTGAATCCGTAATTCGATCGGGCTTGCCTCCCCCCACCTGAATCGCGGGTTGCGACCCCTAGCCGACACTTGCCGGTGACCGCTTTCGGGCAATCCAATTGTTCTTACGTCGGCCGCAATAATTCCGATATGCGGTTCCATCTGATTTTGCCGTCTGCGAATGAGAACCAAATGAACTCGGCCCGTCCGCAAATATTGCTAAACACTACTGGGCCTTCGGCTCGGCTATCCACGCTGTTGTCTCTATAATCTCCAAGAACGAAGACCGCGCCGGGAGGTACCACAGTGAGTGGGAAATCCCGTTCGTAGCGAAGTCCCGAGTCAGCCGAATGAAGGTACCGCTCGGCGACTGGGTGTCCGTTTCTATACAGAACTGAATTTCGACCTTCGATTCGGTCCCCCGGAATACCGACAATTCGTTTTACGAATTCAATGCCCGGCGCGGAAGGCTTTACGTAAACAACGATTTCATCGATTGACGGAGCATGATCCCGATATCTCCACATGTTGGCCATAAAGAAATCCCCCCGTTGGAGAGTGGGAAACATCGATTCCGAGGGGTTTCGGTAAGTCGCATAACCGAACCAACTATTTCGATGCGCGAGATAAGCGTCAGCCAATACGAGGTAACCGACGCTCCATAAAAGATACAGCCACCACTTGTTGTAGGGTTTCAATGCGCGATGGCGATTTCTGACTGCGAGCACAACTGGGTGAATAAGCGTAATTCCCACGATTGCAATGACAGCACCACTCGCGATCCAATATATGGAAGCCGTTGATACGAGGAGACCAGTCCACGCGAAGAATGCTACCGCCGAATAGGTAGCTACTAGCGCAATGATGGCGAGGCGGAGTTCTCCCACGTACACGTATCCAAGCCCGAGTCCTAGGAAATTCGCGAGGAATGCCAGAACTGGACGCACCTTTCGCATTGTTGGGGTTTCCATGCCCGGATTCTCATCGGAAGTTGGATCACCTAACAGTGTCATATTGTTCGCGCGCTCTTGAACGGCCGGTATCCGGCGTTGATTCTATACCGCTCTCCGGCAACTTTTGGCCGGGTAGAGCCGCTGGCGGCGCTACCGTCGTCTACTGCCTCGTCTCGACCCCATGCGGACCTTCGTGACGGGCAGCTTGCGGGCGGGACGGAGTTCGAGGCCAATCAGTAGTGTCGTGAAATGAGTCACCGCTCCAGCGTCTCTGTAACGGACAGATCGTCCCATTACACCGCGGCCAACGCGTACAGATGCATCACGTACGACAAGGTCGCATCTGCCATGCCTTGCACCGCTGGATTGCTCGACTCGATGACATAGTACTCATCCGGCGCGTGGGCGCGGCTGCCGTGTCCTGTGCCGAAATGGCCCGCGGGCAAATTCACCGGTGGACCGGTAAAGATGTATCCAGGCCAAGAACCCGCCAGGCGCGGCGACAAGCTCACTGGCATGCCGAGCTGCTTGTAGACCGCCGTCGATGCCTTGATCAGCGATGAATTTTCATCCGTCTGGGTCGGATCGTAGCCGCCTGTGACCTTGACCTCGATATCGCCGTAGCCGCGTTTGGTCAGATGGGCCTTCAACTTGGCCGCGCAATCGGCGGCCGTCTGGTCGGGCACCATGCGCAGGTCGAGTTTGGCCGTGGCCTTGGAGGGCAGAATGGTTTTCCCACCGGGTCCGGTATAGCCGGCATACATGCCTTCGATATTGACGGTCGGCTGCGACGCGAGCCGCTCCAAGGCGTCGCGATACGAAAGATCGCGCACCCAGTGCTGCACTCCCAGAAGTTTCTTGACGTCGGCTTCGTTGGTGTGCGCGACTTGCTCGCCGATGAGTTCTTTCTGGCGTGCGGTCAAGGGCTTCACATGCTCAAACCACCCATCGATGGCCGGGTCGTTGCCGTCCTCGGACACCAGGGTCGAGAGTGCCTTGACCATGTGCCACACCGCGCTGTCGAGTTCGGCTTTGTAGCTGGAATGAATGTCATCCTTCGATCCACGCCCCCACTCTTCCGTCGAGGCCACCAGTTCCACTTCGAGCGCGCCTTTCGCACCGAGCGCAATCTGCACCGAGCCTTGCGGCGACTGCGACGCGAAGGGCATGAACACTTCGTGGCATTTGGACAATGCCTTGAGCACTTCCGGCTGATGCACAATCTGAGCAAAATGCGGTGAGGCGATTTCCTCTTCGCCTTCGGCCACCAGCACGATGTTCACCGGCGGCTTGCGGCCCGCCGCCTTCAATGCGTGCAGCGCAGCCAGAAAAGTCGCCTCCGGTCCTTTTTGGTTGATGGCACCGCGCCCAATCATGACCTTGCCGAAGGGAGCCCTGTCGACGATCGCGGCGTCGAGCGGCGGAGAACTCCACTCCTTCGGGTCGAACTGCTTCACGTCGTACATGAAATACATGCCGATGGTGCGCGCGGCGCCTGCGTCCAAAGTCGCGAACACGCCGGGCTGACCATCGGTCGGCATGACTTTCGCGCTTTGGAAGCCGGCATCTTTCAGGAGGTCGATCATCATTCGAACGCCCTCCTGCATGTTGCGGTTCTCGGCCGCGATTGACGGCAGCGCGATCCAATCTTGCAGACGCTTGATCGCCTCGGGCCGCTGCTTGTCGATCGCGGCGCGGACTGACTTCAGATCGCCGCCATACGTCGTCTTGTTGGATTTGTCGGCTGCCGCGAGCAGCATCCGCGGCATGATGAGCGTGGCACCCGCTGCCGCAACCGTCAGGAGCAAGCCGCGTCTTTGCTTATTATTTACATCCCAATCTTGCATTTCTAATTCTCCGAGTAATGCTCTTGGGGAATGTAGCATTTCGGAGACCGATGAGCACGAGCGCGCACGCCCTCAATGCGATTGCGTCTCCGGTGCGGCATTGGAGAAACGCTTGCCGGAGGCTGCGTCGGCGGAGGTCGCGTGCACGGGCGAATTTGCCGATGGGCGCTTGGCGGACATCTTCGCCTCGATCGCGCTGATTTTCGCGGTGATGCCGGGTAGGTTCGGAGCCAGGGCCGCGACGCGCTGATAGGTTCGAATCGCATCGATGGGGCGATTCGCGCGCGCGAGCGCATCGCCTAGCGCGGAGAGCAGGGACGGATCACTGGGCCGATAACGAATGGCGTCATAACACGCGTCCAGATTCGCCTGCGCACGGCAGCGCTCGAAATCCGAATTAGGATTGGGCGTTGTCGCCAAGGGTTGCCCGGCCGCGGCCATGCACACGAGCAGGCATGCCGCGGCGGCGGATTGTGCGGATCGTTTCACTTGGGCCAGAGAATGCCGCCTCATGAGTCGACGTCTCTGGCCACGCGGATTCCGACGCTGCTGGTCCGATAGTCCGCGCCGAAATGGTTGCGATAATTGGCTCGGACATAGGCGGGCGTGCTGAACCATGAGCCGCCGCGAAGTTCGCGCTCGGCGCAATTGCCGTCCATGCGCGCCGAACCATCGATGGGCGCAGCCTTGTAGTCAGAATTCCAACAATCCTCGGTCCATTGAAAGACGTTACCCAGCATGTCATTGAGGCCAAACAGATTGGCTTTGAACGTGCCGACAGGAGAGGTTTGCACATAACCGTCATTGCATGCGAATACCGACCAGCCCGGATAGCGGCGTGCCGCGCTTTGGTCCGCCACGTTCGCGCTCGCGCATGCCCCCGAACCGTCTTCACTCCACGGCTGCACGGCCACCCCGCCGGCGCGCGCCGCATATTCCCACTCTGACGCGCTCGGCAGCCGGTAGCGATGGCCTGTCTTCGCCGATAGCCACGCAGCGTAGGCCTTGGCGTCATTCCAGGATGCGCACGTGACGGGATGAGATCCGGTTTGCACAAAACCCGGGTTCTCCCAATTGTTTTCAGCGCGGTGCCGCCAGGCACCGTCATAGGTGTCGCAGCCTTGCATGTCCCGCCCGGTCGCCGCGACGAAGGCGCGGAACTCATCGACCGTGACGGCATTGGTCGACAGCGCAATCGGATGAGCAATCATCACCCAATGCGGCGGCTTTTCGAAGGCAGATCCGTCCGCCGCCGCCGTTCCCTGTTCAAATCGACCGGTGGGCAAAACCGTCAGCGCGGGACAAGTCGGACAATCCTGGATAATGCTGCCGGGCCGGATCTGGGGAACCGGGACGACGGCCGCGATCTTCGGCGCCGCCGCGGGATGGTGAAGAAGAAACCAAACCGTCGCCGCGAGCAAGACCATCGCGGCGCCGATCCAACGCCGTCCGCGGAGCGTAGAGCGGGGATTGCGCGCCGCCGTCGGCGGCTGCTTGGCCTCCGTTCGCGTCAATATCAGGGGCACGTCCGAATCGCGCACCTGCGCGGCGCTTTGCCTTTGCGCCGTTCGCTGCGCCTCGCCGCGCGCCGCCGCCTGCAATTTTTCAACCAGCGCCTCGTTGTCGCGCAGCTTCATCCGCAGATGGGCGATCTGGGCACGCGATCGATCGAGCTCCAACTCGCGTTCCGCCTGGCTCTCCTGAGCCGCGCCGCTCAAGCTCTTATCGGCTACAGTAACGATCTCCCGACTCTTGCGTCGCTCGGTTTCGAGCGCGGCATGGACCGATCTAAGTTCCGCGGCCAGCGCGGCCGCTTGCTTGCGCGCGGCTTGGAAGTCCGCCTCCAGCTGCGCGCCGGTGGCCACGCGCGATTCCAACGTCGTCGACGCCTCGGCGTGTTCGCGCCGCAGGCTCGCGAGCTGTGCATCGCGCTCGTCCACAGTCAGCCGCATCTGCGCAGTGACCTTGTCGCGGCTCGCAATGGAATGTCGCGCCGCGCGCAATTCAGACTGGTAGCGCTCCGATTCCTGCAGCGTTGCATCCAAACGAGACCGCATGACTTGCTCGGATGCAGCTCTGTCGATCAATTCAGCTTCGATCTGCGCGACTCTGGCTTGCTCCGACTCCAACGCGGCTCGGGTCGCCTCCAGTTCCGCGGCGAGTTCGGGGGCCGAAGGCAATTCTGCGCCGGGCTTCAGCGCAGCGTCATCGCTTTGTTGCCCCGCCTCCCGCTCGATCGCTGCATCGAGAAGGCCGAGCACGTCACTATGTGCGTACTCGGGCAGCGGTTCGATCAACTCACAGCGTCGCAAAACTTCGCGCAACTCAGCGGGCGATGCACCCGTGGCGAGCAAGCGCTTGAGTTGATATTGGACTTCCGCATAGGGCAGGCCGCCGATCTCGAATCCCTTCAAGACCTTTCTGAACGCCGTGGCAGGAAAGGAGATCCGAGGACCGATCGTGCCGTTGCCTGGGCGGAGGCTGTTCATATGACTTTATTTACCGGGCCGGAGCGGCTATGGCAAGAACTTAATTACGGCATGCCGATGACGAAAATTTGTAGTTTTTTCAAAGAGATTCGAAGCGATTGAGGGCCGTGTTTTTGCGCACCGACTGGGCGGGAAACACTTGCCCGTTGGCGGTGATATAGACACCGGGGGGCAATACTTGGACGGCGCCGACGGCAAGCCCCAAATTGAAAGCCGCATCGCTGTCGGCAAAGCGTGCGGGCTGAAGCGCACCGGTCAATACGATGGTTTTACCGGCAAGACCCTGCAGCTCGCGCGCCGTTTCGACCATGGTGTCGGTGCCGTGTGTCACGATAATGCGCGTCGAGCCGCAGGCGGCCACCGCGTCACGAACGGCGATTCGATCTTCCGAAGTCATCTCCAAACTATCTTTGCGCAGCAGCTCGACGATGGGGATGTGCGCCGTCACCCGGCCCTGCGCCAGGATTTCACGCACCATGGGCGCGCCAACTTCGTAGCCGCCCTTGGCATCGAAGTACACCTTGTCGATCGTGCCGCCGGTCGTGAAGATTGCGATTTGCATGGCGCATTATCCCATGCGCCGTAAAATGGCGCGATGAAAGACCAGACGCTGATAAAAGACCAGGCGCTGACGACCATCGCCGAGCTGTCGAACTACCGTGAGACCGGACGCTTGGAGGAAGTCGAGCGATTGTGCGAGGAATTCGCGCGCGCGTGGCCCGAGGCCGTACGCTCGTTCGACTTCGGACGTTCCGCGGAAGGGCGCATCATGCGCGCGCTGCTGATTTCCCGATCCGGCGCATTGACGCCGGCGGAGCTTCGCGCCGGGGCGATTCCGCTGCTCATGGTCCAGGGCGGAATCCACCCGGGAGAGAGCGACGGCAAGGATGCGGGCTTCATCGCGTTGCGCGATTTGTTGGGAACTTCCACGGCAGATCCATTGCTCGCGCGGATTGCGGTGCTCTTCGTGCCCGCCTTCAATACGGACGGTCACGAACGGTTCGGGCGCTGGAATCGGCCGAATCAGAACGGGCCGGTCGAGACCGGCTGGCGCACGACGGCGCAGAATATCAATCTCAATCGCGACTACGCGAAAGCGGATACGCCGGAGATGCGTGCCATGTTGCGCCTCATCGATACGTGGGACCCGCTGGTGTGCGCGGACCTGCACGTCACCGATGGAGCGGACTTCGAGCCCGATATTTCCCTGCAGGTGGAACCGCTCTATCAGGGCGACGCGACCTTGAGAGTCAGTGGACGGCAGATGCGGGATGCGCTCATTGCGCGGCTCACTGCGCTAGGCTCGGTGGCCTTGGATTTCTATCCTGATTTGGCGAGCACCGACGATCCGGCCTCCGGGTTTGCACTGACGGTGTACTCGCCGCGCTTCTCAACAGGGTATTTTCCGCAGCGAAACCGGTTCACCGTGTTGGTCGAAACGCATTCGTGGAAGGACTACGCGCATCGAGTCGCAGTGATGCGCGACACGGTCGTCAGTCTGGCCGAATTGGTTGCCGCCCACGGCGGCGACTGGCGCGAGCTGGCGCTTCAAGCCGATCAAGCGGCAATGAAGCTGGGCGGAGCGGAAATGGCGCTCGATTTCTCATCGAGCTGGCGTGAGCCGGCACCGGCAGGCGGCGCCACGGTGGACCGGGATGCCGCGGCGGAGGCACGCATGATCGAGTTTCGGGGCTACGCCTATACGCGAGCGCCGTCGAAGATTTCGGGAGGTCTCGTCACCACGTACGATCCTACGACGACGCAGATCTGGCGCGTGCCGCTTCGCGATCACGTCCGCGCTTCAGTCACTGTGACAGTGCCGCTCGGCGGGTATGTGGTCCCCGTGGCGTTTGCGGCGGATATTGCTCCCAGGCTCGAGGCCCATGGCATTGCATTCTCACGCCTGCGCCACGCCGCCAAGAGCATCGACGCGCAGGCGTTTCGCGCCGTTGAAGTGAAGTTCTCCGCGGCACCGTTCGAAGGCCGCATGCGGGCGCAGCTGACGGGCGCGTGGCACAAGGAGATGTACCGGCCGCAGGAAGGCGCGCTGTGGGTACCCATCGCGCAGCCCTTGGCCCGGCTGGCGGTGGCGCTGTTCGAGCCGCACGCGCCGGATTCCTTTGTCTCGTGGGGGTTGTTCAATGCGTGCTTCGAACAAAAGGAGCATGTGGAACCCTATGTGGCCGAGCAGATTGCACGGGAAATGCTCGAGAAGGATCCGCGCCTCGCCGCAGAATTCCTGCGCAAATGCGAGCAAGATGTTGAGTTTGCGGCCAGCCCGGTTGCCCGTTTGGAATTCTTTTTACGCCGCCACGCATCATGGGACGCGCGCTACAACCTGTATCCTGTGCTGCGGATCCAGGCGACTCTGCAATAACCGGACGGCTTGAGAAGGTGGCTGCATGAAATATCTATTGGTGTTCGGATTTCTCATTGTCGCGACCACTCTAGAGGCTTTCGGGGACGCCACCGTCCGGATTGGCTTATACAATCGCAGCGGCGCGAGTCAAATCGCAGTGTTGCTCGGCGGCGGGGTTTTGCTGTTCGGCTACGGGCTGATGCTCAATTTAGCCCCCCTGCCCTTTGAGCGTGTCGTTGGGCTCTACATCGCGACGCTGTTTTGCATTTGGCAGGTCGTCACCTTCGTCACGTTTCGCACGGCACCCAGCTTGCCGATCCTGGCGGGCGGCGCACTCATCGTCGCGGGCGGTCTCATCGTGACCTTTTGGCGGCACGGTGCGGCGTGAAAGGCACGGTGCAGCGTGAAAACGCGCGGCGCGAAGTGAATAGGCGGCGCTACCCGCTACAGCCGCAGTAAGCCGCGCTTTGCAATATAGGTCAGCGCGAGCCCCACAACGAACGCCAAGCCCACATTCCACATCGCAAAGGCCGCGGTGACGAGCGTGATGAAGCGCTCGCCCTTGTTCTTGCTGAAATCACAGGACCCGAGCGCAAGTTGCGCACCGGTCAGAAATAGAATGACGCCGAGCACGGCCTTTGGAAACACGTTCAAAATGGCCTCGATCGAGCCGCTGAAACAAAACGCCAGCGTCAAAAGAATCGCGCCGAGGATGATCGGCGCACCGCCGGTGCGCGCACCGAAGGCCACGTGTCCCGCCATACCGCCCGCGCCATGGCACATGGGCACGCCGCCGAGGGCTGCGCCAAAAAGATTCATCAATCCCGTTGATGTGGCGACCAATCCGTCGCTGACCGCTCGATCGGGAAACAGCCGGTTGTTTTCCTCTGTGACGGCGATGACGGCATTGCCGAGGGTCAACGGCAGCTGCGGAAGCGCGAGGAACAGAGCGCCGATCCACAGGTCGTGCCAGCCGATCGCCGCCAGCGCAAAGCTCGGCAGGCGAAACTGCGGTCGCACAGCGGACAGCGCTTGCGCGACGGCCGGATCTTGGATGACACCGCACACGGCGCCGAAGAGCAGCAAGAGAAACATGGCCGGGATGGCGCGATTCGTGAGCAATAGGAGTGTTCCGATCAGCCCGATTGCGGCAATCAGCCACTCTGTGCTCATCAGCTTGATGCCCTCGAGCATGAAGCTGAGGCCAAGCCCGAGGACGATGCCGATGACAACGCAGCGCGGCACGAGCTTGGCAAGGCGCGTCGCCGCGCCGCTCAAGCCCAGGGTCAGCCAAATCGCTCCGGTGACCAATCCTGCGCTGTAGACCGTGGCTTGAGTAATGACCGCTGTCTGCGCGGCTTGAGTTATCGCGGCGGCGCCGAGCGCTTTCATCGGCTGCACGGGAAAGGGCGTCTTGTAATACAGACCGCAGATCAGCAGCGCAGCCCCAAAGGCAAATAAGATCCCGAACGGATCCATCTTCAATACGGCGATGTAGGCAACGACAAAGGGAACCAGCGTGCCGAGATCGCCGAAGGCTCCCGCCCACTCCATGCGATCGAAGCGGTTGCCGGCAGGCGGGGCATTGGTTTGCGGCGTCGGAGAATTCACTGTGGCGGCATGGGCGCGATCAGCATGGCGTAGAGTAAACCGCCGACATCGCAAATTCTTCGCAATCGCTCGCCGGTTATATTTCATCAGATACAACGAGGGAGCCTATAAACCGCTCGTCGCTGTATTTGAATAATTACGACGAGTGTGCCTGGAAGAGCGATGTTACGAGATTTTTTCAGCGCGCTGCAAAATCTTTTTTGCGAGCTGCTTTTTGCCGGCATGATCGGCACGGGGCGCCTTCACGATCACATGCGGAACGATGTCCGTGAGCCGTTGCGCGCCGAGCCGCCCGACCTCCCGCTCCAGCATTCGGTAGTGCCTGATCAGGCTTGCCCCGAAGCTGGTAACCCGTGCGCCGCCGCCGCCCGCGCCGCCGGTTGCGGAAACGGTAACAGCCTCGGAAAATCCCTGTTTCAGGCTGTTTACCAGCATCCACGCGCGCCGGTAGCTCATCCCGAGCGAGCGTGCGGCATCGGAAATGGACCCCGTGGATTTGATCGCTTCGAGCAACGCGATCTTGCCCGGTCCGACGTTGACGTTTTCGGCGAAATCGATGCGGATACGAATAACGGGTGTCATCGCACGCTCCTCTCTCAAAGCCTTCAGCGACGCCATCATACGAGATTCGCTTAAGGCTTGAATACGACCTGCGACAGGAGGATTCTTACGGAATTCGAATCTGCGGGGAGTCTTCATGGCGACAACATTTTTTTTGAACGGCAAAAGCACCACCCTGGATGCGGATCCGAACATGCCGCTGTTGTGGGCCATCCGCGAGTTCGCCGGCCTGCACGGCACCAAGTTCGGATGCGGCATGGCCATGTGCGGTGCCTGCACGGTTCACCTCGACGGTCAGGCGGTCCGCTCCTGCGTCATGCCGCTGTCGGCCGTATCCGGCCGGCAAGTCCTCACCATCGAGGGATTGCAGAGCAAGCAGGCCAAGGCAGTGCAGGCTGCATGGATCGACCTGCAGGTTCCCCAATGCGGATATTGCCAGTCGGGGCAGATCATGTCGGCGACCGCGCTGCTCGAGAAGAATGCCGCGCCCAGCGACGCCGATATCGACGGCGCCATGAGCGGCAACATCTGCCGTTGCGCCACCTACCCCCGCATCCGCGCAGCGATTCATGCCGCCGCGCAATCCACCAAGGCCTGACCATGAGCAACCACCTGCCTTCTGCACCCAAAGTCGAACGGCGCGCTTTCTTAAAAGGCGCCGGCGCGGCCGTGACGGCGCTCACCATTGGATTCGAGTGGATGGGCACGACGCGCCGCGCGCTGGCGCTGGCCGGCGCTGCCAATAACGCGGCACCCTTCGCGCCCAACGCCTTCGTCAGAATCGGCACCGACAACAGCATCACCATTATTTCCAAGCACATCGAAATGGGCCAAGGCTCGTATACGGGACTCGCCACGGTGCTCGCGGATGAACTGGACGCCGATTGGTCGCAGGTCCGGGTCGAGAGCGCGCCCGCCGATGCCACGCGCTACGCCAATCTGGCGTTCGGCAAGATTCAAGGAACCGGCGGCAGTTCGGCGATCGCCAATTCCTGGCCGCAGCTGCGCGATGCGGGAGCGAAGGCGCGGGCGATGTTGCTCACCGCCGCGTCCAACGAATGGCACGTGCCCGTCGGGGAACTCAAGGTCGATAAAAGCGTGATCTCCCACGCCGCGAGCAAGCGGCAAGCCACGTTCGGCTCGTTGGTAAAAAAGGCCGCGGCCCTGCCCGTGCCTGCAACCGTGCAGCTCAAGGACCCGAAGGATTTCAAGCTCATCGGGCGCGAGGTGGCGCGGGTCGATGTCGCCGCAAAGTGCGACGGCACGGCGCAATTTACCATCGACGTCGACATGCCCGGTCTCCTGGTCGCGCTGCTGAAGCGCTCACCCCGGTTTGGCGGCGTGGTCAAAGACTATGACGCCGCCGCGGCGATGCAAGTACCCGGCGTGGTCAAAGTCGTGCAGGTGCCGGGCGGCGTTGCCGTGATTGCGAAGAATTTCTGGGCCGCCAAGCTGGGGCGCGATGCGCTCAAGATCCACTGGGACGACTCGAACGCCGAGAAACGCAGTTCCACGGCGATGATGGACGAGTATCGGCGCCTGGCCGATCAGCCGGCACTGCCCGCGCGCAAGGAAGGCGATGCCAAGAAAGCCATCGGCGAGGCCACTCGCAAGATTTCCGCAAGCTACGAATTCCCCTATCTCGCCCATGCGCCGATGGAGCCGCTCGATGCCGTGGTCAAGCTGGATGCGAAGAGCTGCGAAATCTGGGCCGGCGATCAATTCCAAACCATCGATCAGATGAACGCCGCGCACACGGCGGGGTTGGATCCCAGTCAGGTGAGCATTCATACCCTTTATGCCGGCGGCAGCTTCGGCCGGCGCGCCAACACGATTTCCGACTACATCGTGGAAGCGGTCTCGATTGCCAAGGCGCATGGCGCGGACGGCACGCCGATCAAATTGCAGTGGACGCGCGAGGACGACATCCACGGCGGATTGTATCGACCCATGTATTTCCACAAGCTCGAAGCCGGATTGAATGCGCAAAATGAACTCACCGGCTGGCACCATGTCATCGTCGGCCAGTCCATCATGGCCGGCACGATTTTTGCCGCGGGCATGAAGGACGGCATAGACCCAACCTCGGTGGAAGGCGCTGCGAATATCGCCTACGGCATCCCCAACATTGCGGTCGACCTGTCGACCACCAAATCCGCCGTGCCGGTGCTCTGGTGGCGCGTGGTGGGCAGCTCGCATACCACCTTTGCCGTCGAGGCATTCATCGATGAAGCCGCGCACGCCGCGGGCGCGGATCCTTTCACGTTCCGCCGCAAGCTGCTCGAACACGAGCCGCGCATGAAGGCGGTCCTGGAACTCGCCGCCGACAAGGCAGGCTGGACCTCGGGACCCATGCCGAAGGGCAAGGGCCGCGGCATCGCGGTGTGCGAGGCGTTCAAATCCTTCGTTGCGCAAGTGGCCGAGGTCAGCGTCGATGATGCCGGGCGCATCAAGATCGATCGGGTGGTTTGCGCCGTCGATTGCGGGACGGCTGTCAATCCGGACATCATCAAGGCGCAAATGGAAGGCGGCATCGGTTTCGGCTTGGGCGCGGCCCTGTACGGGGCGATCAGCCTGAAGGACGGCCGCGTCGAGCAAAGCAACTTCAACGACTATCGCGTGCTGCGCATGAATGAAATGCCGAAGGTGGAGGTTTACATCGTGCCCTCAGCCGAAAAGCCGACCGGCGTCGGCGAACCGGGCGTTGCGCCCATCGGGCCCGCCGTTGCCAATGCCGTATTTGCCGCCACGGGCAAACGCGTGTATGTATTTCCCTTCTCAGCGACATCGTCAGGAGCTCGCGCGTCATGAATGCAACGCCCCCGAAAAATACGCGACGACCGATTCTTTTAGCGCTGGCGGCCATCGTAGCGGTGGTCATCATCGTGGCCGCCTATATGGTTTTCGGTCCTCATCCCACCGATTTTGCCGGCGGTAAGCGCGTTGCGCTCGCGGCTTACACGGCGGGGGATCCCACCGGCGTGCCGGCGGAACTCAAATCCGCGAGCCAGATTGAACGCGGCGAGTATTTGACGCGTGCGGCGGATTGCGAGGTCTGCCACACGGCCAAGGATGGCGAGCCGTTCGCCGGCGGGGTTGCTTTCGTGCTGCCGTTCGGCGCGATCTATTCGACCAACATCACCCCGGATGCGCAGACCGGCATCGGCAATTACAGCGATGCGAATTTTCTCGATGCCGTGCACAAGGGCATCGGCCGCAACAACACCAAGCTGTATCCGGCGATGCCCTATACCAGCTACACCTACATGTCGGACGCCGACGCGCTCGCCATCAAGGCGTATCTCTTTACGTTAAAGCCCGTGCACGCGCCCGCGCCGAAAAACACGCTGAGCTTTCCGTTCAACCAACGCGGGCTCATGAGTCTCTGGTCGGCCTTCTTCAATCCCGACCGGCGCTATGAGCCGAACGCGGACCGCAGCCCGGAATGGAATCGCGGCGCATACCTGGCTGAAGCGATGGCCCATTGCGGCGAGTGCCATACGCCGCGCAATCTGGCGTTCGCGCTGAACAATCGCCAGAAATTTGCCGGCGCCGTGCAAGCCGGCTGGAGGGCCTACAACATCACACCCGATCATGCCAGCGGGGTGGGATCGTGGAGCGATGCGGACCTGGCCCATTATCTATCCGCCGGACACGCCGACGGCCGCGGCACCGCCGCCGGCCCGATGGGCGAAGCCGTCGATGCAAGCTTGAGTTATCTCAAGGGGAGCGATATCGCCGCGATTGTGACGTATTTGCGCTCGGTACCGGTTGTCGCAACCGCCGACCTGGCGGATCCAAAACAAACTCCGGCGCCGGCACTGTTCGCCGACAATACGCCCGCGGCCGGCGAGTCACACGGCAAGGCCGTTTACGAGGGTGCCTGCGCCGGCTGCCATGGCTGGACGGGCGTGAGTCCGGTCATCCCGTTTGCAACGTTGACCGGCACGCGCGGCGTCAATGATGCGAGCGGCATCAATGTCGCGCAGGTGATCATCGGCGGCGGCCATCGGCATGTCGCGGGCGATTCAAACAATATGCCGGCCTTTGGCAGCACGTACTCGGATGCGGAAATTGCCAGCGTCGCGAATTATGTGACGGCGCGGTTCGGCGCCAAAGGATCCGACTTGACCGCGGCTGCAGTGGCGAAGCTGCGCGCCGGGGAGTGAAGCGCGAACCGGTTTTAAGAAAGCGACAGTTTTAGGACAACGGCGGTTTCAAGACAACGACCCGATGCTCTCGAGGAGCGAGGTAGTCCGGTGCACCCGAGCCTCCAGCATTGTCAGTGCCCGGCTCGCCAGAGCGGAGATCTCCGGATCCTTGATTCTTTGGCCGCGCTTGAACAGAGTGATCGCCCGCTGTTGACCGTCCACCATTCTGGTGGTGTACGCCGAGTCAAAATCCCGGCCGCTCTTAGCCTTCATTTGCTCGACGATATTCCGGTGCTCCTCGTCAAGCGAGTCCGGCACGCGTAATTTCTTGCGCGTCGCGATTCTGGCGATATCAGAAGTCGTTCTATCGAAGTCCAGGATCAAATTGTGCGCGAACTTGCGTACCGGCTCCGCGTCCCCCTGTTTAACCGCCAGAAGCCCAAGCTGTACTTCCGTCATGCATTCGTAACTCGCGCTGGCGATGAAGTTATCCGGTTGGATGTTCTCGAGATCGATGTTGCGTCGCTTCATTAATGGTCCTTGGGCCCGTATCCCTTCCAAAACTATGGACTCAGCCCCGTGCGTCGCCAGCGGGCAATCGTGCGACTGTCCGTCAGTGCAGTCCTACAGATTGCCCGGCACGCCCCTGGACCTAAGGCGTAGACTCGCGGCAGGCGCACTCACCCGCCTTTGCAAAAAGGAATCTGCAAGCTCATGGACGCATCCGGCGATGCTTCGCGAAGCGACCAAAACCTGGGGCGCAGCTTTCAGCAGGTCGTGAGCAAAATGAACTTGTTTGCGATCACGCTGGACGCCGATGCCAAGCTGAGCTTCTGCAACGACTATTTCCTGGCGCTCACCGGTTGGACTTTGCCTGAGGCCCTGGGATGCGATTGGTTCGAGCGTTTCGTCCCGCACGAAGCCCCGGAGTTGCGCGAGCTGTTCGCGGAGATCCTCAACGACTCCCCATCGGCGTGGCATCATGAAAACGAGATCATGTGCCGTTCGGGTGAGATGCTGTTGGTGCGCTGGAACAACGCGGTCATGCGTGGCACATCGGGCGAGCCCGTCGGAGTCGCCTGCATCGGCGAGAACATGACGGAGCGGCGCACACTTGAATCCAAGTTGTTGGACGTCGGCAGCCGCGAGCGACGCAGACTGTCAGCGGATATTCATGATGGGCTGGGCCAAACCCTCTACGGCGCGAGCCTTTTGATCAACAATCTCGAGAAGTCCGCGCGCAGCTCCGGCGCGCCGATTGCGGCGGATTTGGCCGACCTCGCCTCGATTGTCGGCTCTTCCATCGACACATGCCGGCGGATCGCCCAGGGATTATCCCCGCTTTCCGACACCAGCGGCGGTATCGTCGGGGCGCTTCGCACGCTCGTGGGCCTAACCACCCATTCCCAAACCTTGGTGACGCTTGAAGTCGCCGACACGGCGACGCTGCGCTTGGACAACGGCGCAGCCGATCACCTCTACCGTATTGCGCAGGAGGCGCTGACGAATGCCCTGAAGCATGCTGCCGCAACACGCGTTGCCGTTCGATTGAACGTCCAGGCGGGCTTGATCACGCTGACGGTATCGGACGATGGGATTGGGCTTGCGGAACCGCGGCCGAATTCGAAGGGATTGGGCTTGAAATTGATGCAGTATCGTGCGGATCTGATCCGGGCGACTCTCGTCTTCTCGCGACAGCAACCTCACGGCACACGCGTGAGCGCGAGCGTCCGCAATCGGGCCTGATTATGTAACTGCGCGTCGGCAGTGACTCAACAAGTGACTAAAGTCACTTCCTTTCGCGTCCCTGCGAGACGCATGATCTCGCCCATCGTGACCAACCCTGCAGAAGCATCCCTGCCGGTGATTCGCATCGTCATCGCCGAGGACCAGGCGCTGGTGCGCCGCGGCGCCGCGATGCTGCTGTCGATGGAACCGGACATGGAGGTCGTGGGCCAGGCCTGCAATGGCGTGGAGGCCGTCGAGCTCGCCCAATCGCTGAATCCCGATGTCGTGCTGATGGATTTGCACATGCCTCTCAAGGGAGGCGTGGTCGCAACGCGCGAGATTACCCGTGCACTCCCGCAGACTCAGGTCCTGGTCTTGACGACCTTGGATGACGACGAGACCGTATTCGAAGCGGTGCGCGCCGGCGCGCACGCCTATTTGCTGAAGGACGCGGCGGAAAATGAACTGCTCGAAACCATCCGTGCGCTAAAACGGGGTGAATCGCGCCTCACGCCGCAAATCGCCCGCAAGGTCATGGACCAGTTTCGCAGCCTCGCGCAATCGCTCGAAGCGGAGTCTTGGCGCGTGGAGCTCGCCGCGAACGTCGCGGCAAACACGATGCTCGCTGCTGAAGTGCTGAATGAAAAAGAAGAAAAGGTACTCGAGCTGATCGCCGAAGGCATGAGCAATCGACAGATCGGCGGTGCGTTATTTCTTGCCGAGGGTACGGTTAAAAACTACGTGAGCCGCATCATGAACAAGCTGCATGCCAATACCCGGACGGAGCTTGCGATGAAAATGACTAAAGTCACTATTCCTCCGGCGCCTAAGTTGCCTTAGAGGAATCAGAATGTCCGTTGCCGAAATTGCGCTAAAACGTCCCTACACCGTGGTAGCGATGCTCATCTTGATTTCCTTGATGGGGATCGGCGCCGCGCTGCGCATGCCCGTCGATATTTTCCCGGAAATCGACATACCGGTGGTCGCAGTGGTGTGGACCTACAACGGTATGAGCGCGCAGGACATGCAGAACCGCATCCTGACCCTCCACGAGCGCCAACTCGCCTCGTTGGTGGACGACATTTCGCGCATCGAGGCCGTGAGCTACCAAGGAGTCGGCGTCGAGAAAGTGTACCTTCACGAAGGCGCCGACGTCACCCGCGCAATCTCGCAATTGGCGAGCAGCGCACTGGTGGTGCTCAAGTACATGCCCCCCAATATCACGCCGCCGCTGGTGTTGCGCTATGGGGCGACGGACGTGCCGATCATCCAGCTGAGTTTATCCAGCAAATCCTTGCCGGATACCAAACTCAATGACCTGGGTCAGAACATCATCCGTCCCGCCTTGGCGGTGGTGCACGGCGCGGAGGTCCCCTACCCCTACGGCGGCAAACCTCGCGTCATCATGGCGGACTTGGATTCTCAGGCGTTGCAGGCGCGGGGATTGTCGGCCGCCGATGTGAGTGCGGCGCTGCAACGTCAGAATGTCATCCTGCCCTCCGGCGACGTCAAGATCGGCGACAAGGACTACGCGTTGGCGATGAACAACTCGCCGAACCTCATCGACACCATCAATGCCTTTCCCATCAAGGAGGTGGACGGGCGCACGATTTTCATGCGCGACGTCGCGCACGTGCACGACGGATTTCAGGTTCAGACCAACTCGGTCTCCGTCAACGGCACGCCGGGCGCGCTGATGACCATACGCAAGACCGGCGGCGTCTCGACGCTCGCGGTGATCGACGGTGTTCGCGCGGCACTCACTGACATCAAGAAGGTGTTGCCGCAGGACGTGGCCATCCAACCCTTGTTCGATCAGTCGGTGTTCGTGAAGGCGGCGTTGAACAGCGTGGGCTTGAGCGCCGGCATGGCTGCCGGATTGACCGCCCTGGTCATCATCCTGTTTCTCGGCAACATGCGTTTGTCCTTGATCATTCTTGCCGCCATTCCCCTGTCGATCATCACCGCCGTGCTGTTCATTTACCTGACGGGCCAAACCCTGAACACGATGACCCTCGGGGGCTTCGCGTTGGCGATCGGCATTCTGGTCGACAACGGCACCGTGGTCATCGAAAACATCGAGCGGCATGTCGCCATGAACGAGCCGTTGCGACAATCCATCGTCCTCGGCGCCGGCGAGGTTGCGGTTCCCACATTTCTGTCGACCTTATGCATCTGCATCGTTTTCGTCCCGGTATTTCTCCTGCAAGGGACTGCGAAATATTTGTTCTCGCCGCTGTCGCTTGCCGTGATCGGGGCGCTGCTTGCGAGCCTGGCGCTATCGTTCACCATGGTGCCCGTGCTCTTCAACATGCTCATGCGCGGATCGGTGAAAGCTTTTCATGACGAACCGCAGCACCGCGCCGTGGGCCAGCACGCAGCGGCGAAGAACCCCCTCGTGCGCCTGCAAGCGGCTTTCGAACGCGGCTTCGAAACCTTCCGGGAGAAATATCGAAACGCCCTGGCCTGGACCCTCTCCGAGTCCGTCATGACCATCGCCGCATTCGGCATTTTGATCGCCGGTTCAATCTGCCTCTTCCCGCTATTGGGACGGGACTTCTTTCCCCAGGTCGATGCCGGCCAAATGCGCCTGCATGTGCGCGCACCGCCCGGGACGCGCCTGGAGAAAACGCAGCAGTTTTTCGCCGAGGTTGAAGCCGAGATTCGCCGGCAGGTCGGCGACAATCAAATCAACGTGATGCTCGATAACATCGGCCTGCCTTACAGCGGCATCAACATTGCGTTGAGCGACTCCGCCACGGTGGGCCCGATGGACGGCGAGATATTGATAGCGCTGAAGGACAAGCACACACCGACTGCGCAACTAATCGCGAAATTGCGCCAGTCCTTGCCCGCGCATTTCGCACAGTTGCAGTTCTTCTTCCAACCCGCCGATATCGTGGATCAAGTGCTGAATTTCGGTCAGCCGGCGCCGATCGACGTGCGGATTTCCGGGCCGGACCAGACCGAGGCATTCGCCCTGGCGTCGAGCATCGCGCGAGACCTGAAGAAGGTACCCGGCGTGGTGGATTCACACGTGTTCCAAGTGCCGAACGCGCCGGCGCTGACCGTGGATTTGGACCGGGCGCTCGCCACGCAAATTGGCATCACGCAGCAAGAGGCAGCAAACAACGTCCTGGTCGCCACCAACTCGAGTGCCCAATCGGCGCCGAATTTCTGGGTTGATCCGCGCAACAGCGTGAGCTATCCCCTGGTGGTGCAAGTGCCCCCCTATCGCATCGGCACCTCGCAGGACCTGGAGACCATGCCGGTGGCGTCGGGGAGCGGGAACGGACAGGGCCAGCTCTTGCTCAATCTCGCGGCCTTTGGCCGTGACGCCATTCCGATGGTCGCATCGCAGCTGAATATCCGGCCCGTGTTCGATGTGCATGCCGATGTGCAGGGCCGCGACCTGTACTCGGCGGCGCACGATATCGATAGCGTACTGGCGGCCAACCGGCCGGATGCCGCCAAGGCTCTGAAGGTCACGTTGAGCGGCCAGGTCGAGACGATGCGCGAAAGCTACGCGGGTTTATTCACCGGCATCGCCCTGGCGATCGTCCTGGTATATCTATTTTTGGTCATGAATTTCCAGAGCTGGATCGATCCTTTGATCGTGCTCATGGCGGTTCCTTTCGCGCTGGGCGGCGTTTTATGGATGCTGTTTCTCTCGCAGACGCCCATGAGCGTGCCGGCGCTCATGGGTACGCTGATGTGCATCGGTCTGACCACGGCCAACAGCATTCTGGTCGTGAGCTTCGCCAACCAACGCATGGCCGCGGGCGACGACCCCTTGCGCGCGGCCGCATCCGCCGGCTACACCCGGCTGCGCCCGGTACTGATGACCGCCGGTGCCATGATTCTCGGCATGGTGCCCATGGCCTTAGGGATAGGCGAAGGCGGCGAACAAAACGCGCCCTTGGGCCGAGCGGTCATCGGCGGCCTGCTATTCGCCACCTTTGCGACGCTGATCTTCGTTCCCACGATGTACCGGTTGCTGCGCCGTCGGCCAACGACTGTTCTTGATTCAGATCTGGTAGGTAAAGCCAATGCAACCGCATGACGAATTGCCCGATGACACCTCGCGGACCGAAGACGGCGCGGTCTCCACCAGTTTTCACCCCGGCACCGGCAGGGCCCTGAAGATCGGCGCGGCTATTGCGGCCGGCATCTTGGTGTTTTGCTTCTGTGCGGTGCTGCTGATTCGCTTGGTCGAGGCGCACGCGCTCCGCAAGGGCGCCGACAATGCTTTCGCGGCAGCGCCGCCGGTCGATGTCATCACGGCTCGACCCGCCTCCGTCGGCCAGGACCTGGTGTTGCCCGGTCAGACCGCGGCCTGGTACGAAACCACGATTTACGCGCGAGTCAGCGGCTATGTCGCGAAGTGGATGGTGGACATCGGCGATCATGTAAAAAAGGGCCAGGTCCTGGCGATCATCGAGACACCTGAGCTCGATGCCGAGCTTGGCGCCTCGCGCGCGCAATTGAAGGCCTCCGAGGCGCAGGTGTCCGCGCGCCGGGCCGAAGAGGAATTCAGCAAAACCACCAATGAGCGCTGGCGTGACTCGCCCAAGGGCGTCGTTTCCGATCAGGAACGCGAATCGAAAAAGGCCGACTACGAAAGCGCAAACGCGCGCCTGTTTGCGGCCGATGCGCAAGTCGCGCTCGACAAATCCAAGGTCGATCAATACACCGCCCTCGCGCAATTCAAGCAGGTGGTGGCGCCGTTCGATGGCACCATCACCGAGCGCAAGATCGACATCGGCAATCTGGTCACGGCCGGCAGCGCATCGACGACCACGCCGTTGTACCGCATCGCGCAGACGGATCCTTTGCGCGTGTTCGTGGATGTGCCGCAAAGTTCCGCGGGCGAGCTCATGAAAGCGGGTGTCCCCGCGGAGATCCGCTCGACCGGATCATCCGGCGATGTGTTCACCGGAACCATCACCCGATCGGCGGAATCGATCAACGCGCAGGCACGCACCATGCGTGTCGAGGTCGACATGCCGAATGCCAGTCATGCACTGCTGCCGGGCACGTATGTCAATGTGGCATTCAAACTGCAGCCCCGCGGCCTGGTCGAAGTCCCGGCCGCTGCGCTGATCTTCCGCCCCAAAGCCACGCAAGTCGCGCGAGTCGGCGCGAACAGTAAAATTGATTTTCTTGACGTTACGATTGCCCGCGATAACGGCAGTCTGGTTGAGCTCGGCTCGGGCGTCAGGCCGGGCGATCGCTTGGTGCTGAACATCAGCAGCCAGATCGCAGAGGGTCAAAGCGTCACGCCCACCGACACCGATGCGGCACCCAAACAAGCTCTTGACGCCAAGCGATGAACGGCGGCGCTGCAATGAAGGCGGTGCTGTTGAAGGGAGCGCTGTCGAAGGCGGTGGCGGTGTTATGGCCTTTCGCCGGCCTGGGGGTTGCCTTGAGCGGCTGCGCCGCGGGGCCCAACTACCACACACCGAAGCCCGACACACCGCCGGCCTTTGTCGCCAGCAGCACGGCGAACGGCGCGGCGAACGGCGCGGCCAGTGCGGCGAACGGCGCGGCCGGGGCAACGACACCCGCGCCCGATCTGGCCACCTGGTGGCAGGCGCTCAACGATCCGGAA
>Ga0210400_10000811_pt1 | contig 32883 bp, 27 predicted proteins | sample IncBWH26MmetaG_FD_155456 | JGI IMG/M metagenome (GOLD analysis project Ga0210400, IMG submission 155456) | Forest soil microbial communities from Barre Woods Harvard Forest LTER site, Petersham, Massachusetts, United States - Inc-BW-H-26-M | ecosystem: Environmental > Terrestrial > Soil >... | reverse complement strand
CCCTGACCTCGCCCCCCTCGACTACCTCTGATGTCTCCATGCGCCAGGTGAGGAGGGCCAGTATCTTTTGCGTTCCACCCAGGGCACGAAGCCGAATACTTTCCGATTGCTCATTCGGCTTTCCTGTTTACCGTCGTTCGGGAGCAATCTACTGACTTATGTCCGTCATGTGAAAATCACTGCCCGCATGGAGGGCCTTGAGCGCTCTGTGGCCGACTACTCGCGAAAGGTCCTCTGCGTAGTCTTCACGGCCGAATAGGGTCCAACATCTTCCTCTTCTAAAATCGGACTCTTGGAGCACACTACCCGCAGGAATGTTGCGCAGCGGAACAAGTTGATGGTAGCCGTAGCAGCCGGACAGGAGGGCGGTCATCAGCAGCACCAACGCTAGCGATGAGTGTCGCATTGTTAGCACCATACGGATTGTCAAACATTCTGAAACGGGAGACACGAGAGGGACGACAAGAATCCAAGACTACAGATCAAGAGGGACACGCTAGATTTCTCCGATGAAATGGCGCATGGGGTGAGATTCGCCTTTAGGCAATTCTCGGGTGCACACCACTGAAAATTTCAGGTCTGCCGACCAACCATGCATGAATATGGTTCTTACGCGTCTTCAACTACGGGTACAATCGCTGCTTTTGGATCACGGCAAATCGAAACCTATTACTGCTCTGTTGTGCAATTGCTGCATCCAACCTTTTTGCCGAATCGCTTCCTGCGATTCCCGACAATGACAACCACAAACAAGCGGGTGTTCGGGTCTCGACAACATGTCTAATCTTAAGCAGAAAGAAGCCGCTTGGGGATTTGGAGTGGAACGGAAACGACAATCACGGTACCGCGAGTATTGGTTTCCACATTAAAGGTGCCTCCTAAAAGCGCACTACGTTCGCGCATACTCGACAGGCCAACGCCTTGACGTCCGTTGGCCGTCACTAGCAACGCGTCCGACGGAATACCTTTACCATCGTCTTGAATACTCATTCTTAAACGTCCGCGGGTAGACGTGATTCTGATGTGGACAGCTTCCGCTCCGGAATGGCGATGCACATTAGTTAAAGCTTCTTGGAGGATTCTGAACAGTCCGGTCTCCACATCTTGCCCGAAGCGTTCAGTCTGCTCATCGAGTTGGAGTGTCAGCTTCACCCTGCTACGTTTCGAGAACCCCTCGGCATACCATCGAACGGCGGACAAAAGGCCACTCTCATCGAGAAGTGGAGGATGCAACAGATGGGAAACAGTTCGTACCTCCCGTACGGCATGTTGCAGGAGATCCTCAGTGTCTCGTAACCCGGATTGGCAGCCGGTCGGCAAGGGTTCTGGACAAGAAGTCGCCTGAGAAACTGCCATGAGTGCGCTTGTGAGCGTTTGCCCAACTCCGTCGTGAAGATCACGGGCGATGCGTCGGCGTTCCTCGTCCTGGATTGTCAGAACCTTTGCAGAGAGATTGCGCAGATCGCGCTCTGCGCGCTGCCTCTCCTTAATTTCCCATGTGAGCTCATCATTGGTGCGTGAGAGCTCAGAAGTGCGTTCCTTGACTCGCTGCTCCAACTGATCATGGGCACTTCGCAGCTTCAACCTCGATTCTTTCTCCTGCAGCAATAGCCGTTGAACCTGACGCTGGCGGTTTCGTGCTCGCTTAGCAGTGCGTAACACGCTGATGATCGTCGGCACGCGAACCGGGCGCTCCAGTATTGAGATGTTCGCGGCATCTGCCAGATTAGAAACAAACCCTGTTGTCCAGCGCGACGGCGTCGCACCCGCACTCGCTAAAAGAATGATTGGGATGTCAGACCACGGATCCTGCTTTTGCAGGGTTCGTTGAATCGCCTCCGCCGATGAAGAAACAAGCGCCTCTTCCGTCAACAAAATAAAATCGGTCTGCTCCGAAAAACGCCGCGCTAGCTCTTTGAGGGATGCGCAGTGAGTGATGCCAAGACCCTCCGACGAGACAATCTCCGTCAGGATTTCAGCGTCTTTGCCGAACGGCGCGCACAAGAGAACCTGATCCGTGATTATGGAACGATGTATTGGTTTTTTCATCCTGATCTCGAATCAATGTTCCTGACTCCCCAGAAAATTCAGGGTTACCGGTGAGAACCCCTTGAAACCTCGTTAAGGGTAGGCCAATCCGTATCCCGTTCTTTCCTACCTCAAACTCCCGAATCGTGCGCTCGTGGTCATGGCTTCGATTCTTGACAATCGATATGGCCTGGCGAACTGTTCCGTGCGCTTCGAAGTAACGGAGCAGGATAACCAAATCCGCCAGGTAAGTAGCCTCAAAACTGGATTGATCCGCATTTACAAATCCATGTTGCGCGGACACCAAAATTGTAATCACCCCTTTTGCATTCAGATATGCGAGCAACTCGTGAAGGTGCAGAACAAAGGAACGGTCGCTGCTCATCGTCTGCAAATAACCGTTCAAGCTATCAATGACTACCATCCCAGTACGGTTTTGTTCGATAGATGTGCTGATGTCGTGAATGAATTGTCCCGGAGTTATACGCGAGGAATCGACCCGTCGTAATTCCACGGTGCCGTCTTCGATGCTCTTTTCTATCCCGATTCCTAAACTCCCGCAGCGTCCCAAAAAAATAGTGGGACTCTCCTCGAAGAAGTACATGCAGACTTTCTTTCGGTGCCGGGCCGCGGATACGGCAAATTGCGCAGCGAGGGAAGATTTCCCAACACCGGGAGGACCGACGATCATCACGCCGAAGCCCCAGGGGATCGGGCCGCCCATGAGTTCATCCAATTCCTTTATGCCGCTCGCGAGAGGAGGACCAGCATTGAATCCATCGAGAAAGGCCTCTCCTGCTGGAGCCAAACGGGGAAACACCCTTATCCCCCCAGTAGCGATGCGAAAATCGTGAGCGCCTTCGATGAACGGGACGCCGCGCATCTTTGTGATCTTAATCCGGCGATGTAATCCGCCCTGTGATGTTTCCTCGCTTGTAAGCTGAATAACCCCATGGGCAATGCTCTGGAGCAAAAGGTCTGCCCCAGTTTCGCCCGTCTGGTCATCAAGGAAGAGGACGGTGCAACCTAATTCAGAGAGGGCCTGCTTCAAAGCAAGTATCTGCCTTCGATAGCGCAAAGGATCACGGGCGACCATACGAAGCTCGGAAAGCGAATCGAGTACGAGCCGCCGAGGGCTGAGATCCTTTATTCTTTTTAAAAGGTCCGTAGATGTTTCGGCTAGTTCCACGTCAGCAGGATGCAGAACCGTGTATTGCTTATCGAGTCCTAGCTCAGAGTCCATTTTCGTTAAGTCAATTAGGGAGAGGGCTTTTAGCGACCATCCGTGAGATTTGGCCGACTCTCGTAGCTCGGCAGCCGTTTCGGAAAAGGTGATGTATGCGCCCTTCTCCCCTTGTTGCGCGCCCGCGAGCAGAAACTGCAGTGCGAGCGTGGTTTTTCCGCTACCGGGGGAGCCTTGAAGCAGACACATCCTATTGCGGGGAAACCCGCCCCTAAGAATCGAATCGAACTCGGCAATCCCTGAGACGGCCGAATCAGTTGCGGGCTGTCTCTTAACCTGCCTTTTCGGCTTTCGATTGGCCATCGCCCGAAGTATACATTCACGGCGGCAAAACGGGTTTCGGGTTGATCGCTAGTCCAATGAACGGAGATCGAGGAAATGAGACGCTCTGGTCACGAACGTTGCGAAAGTGCAGAGCCTTACTAATCCTTCGCCGAAGAAGTCCGTGGATTCAATATGGGAATTGTGATTTGTTTGCCATCGTTAGCATCGCCAGATTTGACGTCTCTCGCAGTCTGGCGCACGTTCTCCTGTCAAGAAGCGCATTGAGCACCCGCTCCGTCCTGGCGAAGAAGAGCTTTGGCGCGGGCGAACAATTGCTTCAGACCGTCAGGGTCAGACTTAGAAATGACCCCAGAGATGCCTGCAGAGCGAGCCTCTTTCTCCACGATCTCTGCAGCGTTATTCGTGAACATTAACAAGGGGACGTGAGGCATGAGCACCTTCAATTCCCGCGCTGCATCCAGTCCATTCATCACTGGCATCGATAGATCTGGAATTATGAGGCCCGGTTTGACCACTTGGGCTTTCTGGACGCCCTCAGCACCATTCGCCGCGTATAAGACTTCCCAGTTTTCAGCTTCGAAAACTTCGCGCACCATGCGCCTGATGATCGCGTGGTCGTCAACGATCATCAGAGATGGCACTTTTAAAAAGACCCCACCACACTATCTCCCTTTTGGTGAGCGGGGTGAATACCGTCGAGAGTGCACGCGTGAGAAAAACGGACGAGTAACGGCCTTGGCTCCCAAAGCCCTTTTTCTTTGCGATGTGCTGGCTGACAACAGCGCGGAGATTCGAGAGACCTAGGTTGTGTGCCAATATCCGTAGGAGAGCCTACACAGCGAAGCGTCGCTCGGGCGTGCATCCCCCCGATCGTGATCTACAGCACATCATCTGGGTTAGTACAGCGGGATGGGGATAGTACCCAACGCGCTCTTCCCGATATCGTCAAACACAGCTTCCTTATCATTCTTGGCCGCTTCCGCCAGGAATCGACACCGACGTCGGTTGGCGATCCGCAACTCTCCAATCAAATACAAGTGACCGGGCGTGAGTTATCGGTGACTTTAACAATCGCGCGGATTCGCGCAAGAGGTGTTTTTCGATGAGACTCAAATTAGCGATATTTACGGTGCTGGTAGCCACTTTCTTGGCAAGCACGATGGCGAGCGCGGCGGAAGAACCGTCGGAGCAAGTCAAACGAATGGATGCCGCTGCAACGGTGTTGGACGAAATCATGGGAACACCCGATAAGGGGATTCCGGAGGAACTTCTTGACTCTGCGAAGTGCGTGGCAGTCATACCCTCGATGATCAAGATAGGCTTTGTCTTTGGGGGCCGACACGGGAGAGGAATTGCCACCTGTCGCACCAGTTCCGGATGGAGCGCTCCGGCGCCTTTCTCTGTCACTGGGGGTAGTTGGGGATTGCAGATCGGCGGCGAAGCGATCGACGTAGTCATGCTGGTTATGAACGACAACGGAATGGAAAAGATGCTTTCCAGCAAATTCAAGATCGGCGCTGATGCCTCAGCTGCCGCAGGGCCCGTGGGACGGCATGTGCAGGGCGAGACCGATTGGAAGATGCGCGCCGAGGTGCTCACCTATTCGCGCGCTCGCGGCGCCTTTGCTGGCGTTACCGTCAACGGCGCATCCATCACGCAAGACAAAGACGGAACCCGCATTCTGTACGGGCGGATGATCCCGTCCGCTCAAATCCTGAAGGGGCAAGTGAAAGCTCCCGAAGGTTCGCACAAATTCATGGCGACAGTGAAAAAGTATGGCACTGAGGCAAAGGTTGCTGAAGCGTCGTCCCGCCGTACTGACGCCCAGAAAACCGGCACACAGAATGGGACCTTGAGTTCCCGGGAAGCAAAGGGCGCCATTGAGGAAAAGCTCAAGAGCGAGCCCGGTCTGGAGAGCAAGGACATTCAAGTGACTCTATCGGCCGATGCGGTGAAACTGTCAGGATCTGCGGTCAGCGCTGATGACCGTGACAAGGCAGTTCGAATCGCCAGATCGCATGCCGGTGATCGGGAAGTCCGGGACCATTTGACCATTCAAAATCCCTAAACAATTTCAGCTACCGAACGTTCGGAGGCAATCGAACGCTTCTGCTATCGAAATCTCTATTCCAGGAGGAAATGACGATGAAAGCTGTCTATAGAAATGTTGTTCACACGGTCTTGTGCACCGGTCTGCTACTGAGTGCTGGAGTAGTTGCGTCTGCGCAAGAGCCATCTACCCAGGCGTCTCCGGCGCCTGACAACACCAAAGTCAACGAACGGGATCGGAGCCAGAATGAGCCGACCGCAGATCAGCAAAAGGACAATCGTTCTGATCGCGATATCACGCAGCAGATTCGACAATCCATCATGAAAGACAAGTCGCTCTCCACATATGCGCACAACGTCAAGATCGTTACGCAGGACGGTCAGGTAACGCTCAAAGGTCCGGTGCGATCAGAGGACGAGAAGAAGGCGATTGAAGCTAAGGCTACCGAAGTCGCGGGCGACGGCAAGGTCACAAGCGAGCTGAACATCAAACCGCAACATTGATATTTAGAGGACAAAGGAGAATCAACATGGCAGGTAAGAATACAGCTGTATTTGGCATCTATCCGAATCGAACGAGTGCAGAGAACGCGGTGGACGCATTGAAAGCCGCCAATTTTCGGAACTCAGACATTTCAGTACTTCTTCCCGAGGGCGCCGGCACAAAAGATTTTGCTCACGAGAAAAATACCAAAGCGCCCGAAGGTGCCACGACGGGTGCCGGAACGGGCGCTCTGCTGGGCGGCGGTTTGGGATGGTTACTCGGTATCGGTGCCCTAGCCATTCCGGGACTGGGGCCATTCATAGCCGCCGGGCCCATCATGGCTGCCCTTGCTGGAGCCGGGGTCGGTGGAGCGGTAGGTGGGCTTACGGGTGCTCTGATCGGGATGGGAATCCCGGAGTACGAAGCCAAGCGATACGAAGGCCGCGTCAAGGATGGCGGAATTCTGCTGTCAGTTCATTCCGACGATTCTGCTTGGACCAAGAAAGCAAAAGAAATCCTGGAGCGCACAGGCGCACAGGATGTGTCCTCTACCGGCGAAGCTACGGCCGACAAAGACGGTAAGACTCGTGTTCGCGAAGTAGCCTGACAAACTCGGTGCAGCGAACTGAATGCTCGCGCTTGCGAATATTGGTTCGCTGCCCCGTTATTTCTAATCGATGGTAGGAGTGTCGCCTCTGCCGGGCCCACTGAACCGACTCATTTCCTGGAGGAAAAGTGCCAAACGAGAATTTGAAAAAACTGTATGTGGACGAATTGAAGGACCTGTTTAGTGCAGAGAATCAGTTGCTCAAAGCGCTGCCAAAGATGGCCAAAGCTGCGTCTTCAGACGAACTACGAACTGGTTTCGAAGAGCATCTGGAACAAACGAAGGTCCACGTCCAACGTCTTGAAGAGATCTTCGAATCGCTAGACGAGAGCCCGAAGGGCAAGAAGTGCGTCGGCATGCAGGGTCTGGTCAAAGAAGGTTCCGAGGTGATGGAAGAAGGCTTTGAAGACGCCGTATCGGACGCAGGATTAATCGGCGCGGCCCGGCGCGTGGAACACTACGAGATAGCAGCGTATAGCGCGGTCCGCGAGTTCGCCAATGTACTGGGACAAGCGAAGCACGCATCGTTGCTCGAAAAGACTCTAGCGGAAGAGAAGCAAACCGACGAAAAACTTGCTGATCTCGCAAAGGAGATCAACTCCCGAGCCAACGAAGAAGGTTCCGAAGAACAACAGGACTCATCCGGGGCGGGAAAGAAGACGCCAAAGCACGCCGCTTAGTCAACGCGCCTGCAGCGATCCATTCCCGACGAATGGAGACGAGCTAAACGAGAGGAGAAAAAGACGAATGTACCACCACATAAAGAAATTAATGTACACGGTGAATGTCGGAAGTCCCGACCCCCGGTTTGGCAACATGTTGCTGGAGCAATTCGGCGGCGCGAACGGGGAGCTTGCGGCTGCGATGCAGTACTCAATTCAAGGCCTCAATTGTGATGACCCAGATCGAAAGGACATGCTGATGGACATCGGGACAGAGGAGTTGAGCCATTTGGAAATCGTGGGCACGTTGGCACGCATGCACCTCAAGCCGATGAAGAAAAGTCGGGACTTCGCCGAGGCCGATCCCCTCATCGCGATCGCGGGTGGAGGCGGCGTTGGCTTGTTCAACTCCATGGGCGACGCCTGGACGGCCGACTATCTGAAGATAACCGGGGAACTTGATGTTGATCTGCGGAGCAATATTGCCGCCGAAGCGCGGGCGAAAATCGTTTACGAGCGCCTCATCAACTTCTCTGACGACCCTGGAACAAAAGACGCACTTCAATTCCTAATGACGCGTGAGATCACTCACGTGAAAGCATTCACCGCCGCGCTTGAGAGCTTGGGGAAAAACCCATTCTCCATTGGCAGCGTTCCCCCAACGCCAGGCTTGGTGGACGAATACTTTAACGACTCCACCGGGGTGGGCGATGAAGGCGAAACTGACGCTCGCGGTCCTTGGAACACGGGCGGCAAATGGAAAATCGTTGAGTCCCCAGAGTTGGAACAGGGAGTCCCGGGGCGGAGCGGAAAGACGATTGCCAGGAACCACAAGCCCGTGAGTGAAGAGACTGGAAAGACCAAAGTGAAGAAGTCGGCGTAAAAATCAACGAGTCAATGAAAAGGAGTGCCATGCAAGACAAAGTTCACAGTGGGGTTTCAGAAGATCGTTTCACTGGCGCCATTGAGTCGCAAACGTCCAAGATCCCAAGTTCTGGCTACTTGGCGGCGGCCTTCGGTGCTATCACTGCTTCAGCCATTCTGAAGATCGTGGGCAAGGATGACTGGGCGCTGTTTGTAGGACAGTGGCCGGCAGCATTTCTGTTAATGGGTGTGTACAACAAAATGGTAAAGCAGCACGGCTCAGATGCATACAGCAAGGCTGCCTGAGAGTCACGTGACCGGGGTTGCCTCCGAAACCGGGGGCACCTCGGGCCCGCATGGAGTTTTGAAATTGCCTTCGACCAACTGATGGAGCACAAATAACCAAGTACCAAGGAGATGGATCATGTCGATTTTGGCCTGGATCGTGTTGGGATTGATTGCTGGGTTCATAGGCAGCAAGCTCGTGAACAAGACTGGCGAAGGGGTATTCCTGGATATCGTGCTGGGAATCGTTGGCGCGGTAGTGGGGGGCTGGGTGTTCAGCATGTTCGGAGCACACGGCGTCACGGGTGTAAACCTGTACAGCCTTATTGTTGCTGTGATTGGGGCTGTGCTGGTCTTGGTCGTCTATCACGCCGTGCGAGGCGGACGAGCACGGGCGTAAACCTGTTGCGATGCTGGCGAGTTCGCACCACGAGTTCTTGACCGTTATATCGTCGCAGCTCAGATGCGTACCCGGAGCCTGTTCTATCCGGGTTGCTATTCGTGTGCCGATCGTTTAATTCACACTCGAAAGGCCGTCGTGTCAATCCGCCCTGCCGGAGGCGATCCTAGGACCACTGAAGTCGCGAAACCGGAGGGCGAAGACGTCGGTCCGTTGTGGACCGGACAGGCAAAGGTCCGCGCTGGCGGCGCGATTCGACTGCTGAGAATGCTCGGGCCGGGACTCGTGACCGGTGCTTCCGACGACGATCCGAGCGGGATCGGTACTTATTCGCAGGTTGGCGCTCAGTTTGGCTACGGCCTCCTCTGGACCATGCTCATTTCGTACCCGTTGATGGCTGCCATTCAAGAGATTAGCGCACGCATCGGACGCGTCACCGGGTGTGGCATTGCAGCGAATCTCCGCAAAAGCTATCCCAAACCGTTGCTCTATGCCGTACTGGTCGCGGTGGCAGTGGCAAATATGTTCAACCTGGGCGCCGACCTCGGTGCAATGGGAGACGCGCTGCACTTGCTCGTTCCCGGAGAAGTTAGCGTCTTTGTCGTGGGTTTCGGAGCGGCGTCCTTGGTCGCCATCTTGTTTGTTCCGTACTCAACCTATGTGAAATATCTGAAGTGGCTGACCCTCTCTCTTTTTGCATATGTCGGAGTAATCCTCTTCGTCCATGTTTCCTGGGGCGACGTGGCACGCGCGACCGTGATCCCTCATGTTCAGCTCACGAAAGAATTTCTGACTGCGTTGGCTGCGGCGCTCGGCACCACGATCAGTCCGTATCTTTTTTTCTGGCAGGCCTCACAGGAAGTGGAGGAGGTCAGAAACAACCGAGGCGAGAAGCCATTGAGGCGGGGACCCGAGCAGGCGGATGCCCAGCTGGGGCGCATACGGGTCGACACCTACCTCGGAATGGCATTCTCGAACCTTGTCGCCTTCTTCATAATTCTGACCGCGGCGTCAACACTCCACGCGCATGGAATTAGTCAGATTTCGACTTCAGCCGACGCCGCCACTGCTTTGAAGCCTTTGGCCGGCCGATTTGCATTCGCGCTCTTTGCTTGCGGTATCGTGGGAACCGGACTCCTTGCCGTTCCCGTCTTAGCAGCTTCCGCCGCATACGGCATTGGCGAAGCCTGCCGGTGGAACGTAAGCCTCGAACGGACGCCAAAACAGGCGGCGCCGTTCTACGCAGTTATCTGCGCGGCCACAATCCTCGGGCTGTCGCTGAACTTCCTGCACATCGACCCTGTGAAAGCTCTTTTCTGGGCCGCCGTTGTAAATGGGCTGGTTTCGGCCCCGTTAATGGCGGTCATTATGATTATCGCGTCCAGCCGAAAGGTGATGGGAAAGTTCGTGATTCCGCCGTATCTCAGGTCTGTGGGATGGATCGCGACGGCTGTCATGTTTTGCGTGGGTGCCGGCGTATTTCTGACTTGGAGATAGCCCTTGGCAGTCTGAACTCTAATTGCTCCTCGAATGCGGGTCGACCTCGGCGTTCTGCCGTCGCCTCTCCGCAAACGCAGGTTACATGCCCCTCCAGATTGCAATTGCGGACGACAGCGCGGCCATTCGTTCGGCCCTCCGTACGTACATTGAATCTCACACAGATTGGCAGGTCTGCGGTGAAGCGGAGGACGGTCAATCTGCCGTCTTTATTGTGCAACACCTCCAGCCCCACGTCTTAATTCTCGACCTATCGATGCCTGTCTTGAACGGTCTTGAAGCAGCGCGGCAAATAGCGGTCATCTCCCCAAAGACTCGAATCGTCCTATTCACAGCTCACACTGGTGAACGCGTTCAGAGGGAGGCGAAGAAAGTCGGCATCCGTTCTGTCATCGCTAAAGACGGGGACGCCACATTACAACGTCTTGTCATAACGGTGCGCGACACCGCGTGCAACGATGCGGCTGATGCCCAGGCGGCATGACCAAGCAAATTACACGGCAGGTCGCTCACGTCATGCGACCTGCTCACTAATCGCTGCCTTTGAAGTCGGACTCGGCAGAACGGCGGTCACAAGCGTCCCTGTAGCATTCGATTCAACGAGCAATTCTCCTTTGAGGTGGCGGAGGCGTTCACGCATTCCGCCGATTCCCACTCCGCTACCTTGGGCTTGAATCTCGGCCAGCCTGTCCGCGGATATGCCCCGGCCCTTGTCCTGAACCTCGACGACAATCCGATCGGCATCCCGAGAGACGCGGACGGACGCGGTCTTACTGCCAGAGTGGCGAAGCACGTTGGTCAGGGACTCCTGCACGACCCGAAAGATGACGAGTTCCATGTCGGAAGGAAGTCTTTCAAACTTCTCGGAAACTGTCAGGCTGACATCAAGTCCACTCCTCTCCTTCAAACCTTGCACATACCAATCGAGAGCAGATGACAAACCAGCCTCGTCTAGCAAGGGTGGGTGGAGAAGATATGATGTGGTGCGTATCTCTGTGCTCAAGTGCTGAACCAGCCGCTTAGTATCTTCGATGCCTTTGGCGAGTTCAGCAGGAGTGTTATTGGCATCTTGGGAAAACTGCCCAAGAGTCATGCTCAGAGCGGCTAACGTCTGACCAGCACTGTCGTGAAGTTCCCGGGCAATATGTCGCCTCTCTGTGTCCTGAGACTCCAGAAGTCGTGCAGAAAGGTTACGTAGTTCGAAATTCCTTCTTTCGAGCTCTTGAGTGCGAAACCTGACTTGGGTGTTGAGCGCATCCGCTAACGTTCGATATCGTTCTTCGCCCTCCCGCAGTTCTCTCTCGGTTCGTTTGCGTTGGGCGATGTCCCGAGCAATCTTCGAGGCTCCGATAATCTTTCCGCTCGCGTCACGGACGGGTGAAATCGTCAGGGCAATGTCGATTTCTGTCTTGTCCTTGCGCATCCGTACCGTATCGAAGTGTTCAAGTCGTTCGCCTCTCTTGATTTTGTCGATGATAAGAGTTTCTTCGCTCCAACGATTCTCAGGGATGATTAAAGTGATGTGCTGTCCGAGCGCTTCGTTGGCCGTATACCCAAACAGACGCTCCGCACTTTTATTCCAACTGGTAATGACCCCGTCCAGCGTCTTACTGACGATTGCGTCCTCAGATGAATCGACGATTGCCGCGAGTAAGCCAATCGCTCTATCCGCCTTCAACCGCAAGGCTGGCAGTTCATCGAGAAGCGACTGGCTAACGCTATCCTTGCATTCCGGGTCATTAAGAATGCAATCCGCGAGTGCTTCATGCGTCTTCAGTAATCTGTCGATGTCATCCTCGCACTCGATTTCTGGATGTGTTTCCGTCCAATAGTGCGCTGCCCTAACGAATGCCAAAAACAACAACAAGTACTGAAGGCGAACCGGACCAAACAGGCGCGTCAGTGCATCAAGGCAGGAGAGATAATCAGAGGTCTTCAGGAAGACATGACCCGCCAACACAAAGACAGCATCTTCCATCTGCGTATCCGGTTTCGGCATCTCGGCAAGAGGTGCTGGACTCGCTGCGCACAATGACAGACGTGATTGAAGTTCTTCTCCACGCGGGAAGGGCCGTCGGAGCAGGCGAACGACATCGGCGACGCTTTGAGTCGGCACATTCGGATCGCCGGAAGGACGACCAAGTCCGACCAGAAAACCGACATGACGGGTGATGCAGTAGCGGACGGCGCAAAAGCGTGACAGGTGGACAAAAAGCCGTTCCTTGAAAATCGAAGGCAACGGATTGTCGAGATAGGCCGCTTGCGCAAAGCCCCAAAGTTTTTCGGTAATGTCAGGCGTCTCAGGTGCAAGTCGGAAGAAGTTCGGAAGGACGCCGAATCGTCCTTCGACACGCTTCGCCAGGTCTGCTGCCTCGGAAGACCTCCGACTTGGTTGGTCGTGTGGCATCGGCACAGAATTATACGGCTAAATGGAGGAATGGCAGAGCGCCATCTCGCGCTCGTGACGGGGTTTCGACACAGTTAGGTGTTTTGTCCGGCGAGGTCAAGTTTACCGTACGTTCCGCTTCCCCGCGCTCGCCCTGCGCACACCGCTCGCAAGTACGCAACCGCGCACGAGCCCCACGCGCGGGCGGGCGGGCCCCAGAAGTCAAAAACCCAGTTCCTTGGTGGAGTATGGGGTGTAGGAATTTTCCCGGCCTGTATATCTCTCCCCCTCAACGGTTTGACTCGCCTAGAAGCTTGTCTTTAGACTCACCTCCGTTCGAGGTATCAAATATTTGCTGACAGCACTACTCCGATCTACGGCTAAGCGAAAATCTCGTTCACCTTCTCGCGCACGTGGCTACTCCGGGACGGCTTCAGGTAGCGCATGGTGGACTCAATGTCCGAGTGACCAAGCCATTGCTGTACGGTACGCAGATCGACGCCAGCCCACAGGCAGCGTGTGGCAAATGTCGCGCGAAACTTGTGCAAATAGAAGTTGTCTTTATTGAGCTTCGCACTCTCCGCACACGCTTTCAGGCAGTCCAGGAAGTCGAGCTTGGGATTGCATCCGGTTGTGGGGAAGAGCAAATTGCAGCTCTTATCGGCTTTCGCCATCCACTTCTTCAAACTCGCGGCGAGCTTCGCGGGGATCGGAATTTCGCGCTCTTTGTACGCCTTCGGGGTCCAGCCACGGTCGGGCTTGTGGGTGACGCGAACGATACAACCTGAGCAGTTCACGTCGGAGCGATAGGCGTACATCACTTCCTGCTCGCGCATTCCCGTCATAAGGAAGAACTCAAACCACAGCCGCTCGACTGCATCGCATCCTTTGAACAATTTCTTCAGTTCTTCCGGCTCATACATCTCCGGCTCTTCCTCGGTGTATCGTGGCCAATCATTCTTTCCCACGATCCCGCGAATCCCATTCGCCTTCAAGAACGTCATCACGGTTTCGAACTTGTTGTAGACCGACCGCGGGTACTGTTTCTTCTCCTCGCGCAGAAATGCAGAGAACTTCAGCAGATCATGCCGATCGATCTCATGCAGGTAGAGCTTGCGGCAGGACCCAGTGAAGTAGTTCAGCGCGGTAGTGTACGCAGCCAAGGTCTTCGGCTTTTTCGTGAGTTCTGTTTCTTCCAAGAAGCCCGCTACGGCTGCAGCAACGGATCGCTGTCCATCTCCGTTCTCGGGCAACACAGAAACTCCACTTTCGACGGCATTGAGCTCGGCCTGCTTGCGTTGGCGGCGTGCAGCAGCGTCCTGTGCGTCCTTCCCGACGGACAGTCGAACCCGCTCGCCCTTTTCTCGCCATTCCAGGTAATAGGCTCCTTCCGGGTGTTTTTCTGGTTTACCGTTTACGAGGACCTGATCGGGTTTCACGCGGCCATTTGCGGATTCGGCCACGGGGCAGTAACGCGGTCCGTTTGTGGTCTGTACGCGTTTTGTGAGATTTACCGAATACCCACCTGTTCCCATCACGAACCGCTTTTGACTCTCTTGCCGCGTGATGTACTCCAGGTTCGACAATTCATTGTGGGTGTAGTCGCCGTCGTTGTGCGTGATCTCGTGGCCAGGAGGGCACTCCCCGAGGAAGGCATCGGCGACAAGGCTGTGGACCGTGCTCTTCTTCTGGAAGCCGTCGCTGGACAGAGTGACGTAGATCCGCCCGTTCTTTAGTTTGGTGGGCTGGAGGATCTTGTTGGTTTGGGTGTTGCGGACTTGCCCTAGATCAGAGACTTGGTAGACGCCGTCATATCCGGCAATATCGAGCCATTTTTCGGCCATACCTCACTGCTCCTTGGGGCGGAGAACCTAAAAAAAGTATACCCCGCAGAATCAGTGTAGGTATCACTATATTGCAAGTCATTGATAATAAATAGTATGGCGGAGAGGGAGGGATTCGAACCCTCGGTACAGGTGTTAGCCCGTACAACGGTTTAGCAAACCGCCGCATTCGGCCACTCTGCCACCTCTCCGTGAGCGCGTGAATGCGCTTTGGTCACATGTAGTTTATCACTTCTGCTTCCAACCCAGTTCAGCTTTCAGGTCATCTCTATGATGCTCGTTCTCAGGCCGGTTCGATGTGAAATCGGGGTTTGCAGCTGCCCTTTTACGGTGGGTGCCGTATGTTCCCTATTTCCGCGATCTGGCTAAATGGAGCTACAGTAGTCACCCCTGCCGGCAGGCTGCCGGTGCCTCTCCGCTTGCTGTAACCCGTCCGACTCAAATGACACACCAGAGGTGTAACCGAATGACGCGTGTTTTCAACGGCCGCTCTGATGCAGGTGCGACAATTTTCCGATTGCCAGTCCTTATTTGCCTTGGCATCCTGATTTCGGCCGCTAGTTCCTGCGGCACCAGCAGAACAAACACCCCTCCCCCCGCGCCATCGCAGCCAGGTTATCCGTCTACCCCACCCGTCCCGATTACCTGGTCTCCCTCGTCAAGTCCACTACCAGCTCCGCCCGCTCAGGTGCCGCCGCCGTCAGGCTCCAACGATTTCCCGCTCTCCGTCTCCAGCCCCACAGATGGAGCCACTGTGACGTCGCCCGTGACCGTGGTTGCATCGGCGACCCCTCAGAATCCCCTCTTCTTTATGCGTGTCTACGTCGACCAGCTTGCCGTCTACTTCACTTTCACCAGCTCCATTAACACCCAACTCTTCATCGCGCCGGGTCAGCACAAACTCGAGGTCATAGCCGAAGACAAGCAAGGTTACATTTCTGCAACCATCCTGAACGTCACAGTGACTTCACAATCACAAACCACAATCAGCAACATTCAAAGCATGCCTGGATGGCAATCATGTTCCGCTCTCTTTCCGACTGGGTCCGGACGCGACGGACAAATCTGCGCCGCGGGCTTGGGAACTGCGCAGTCGTCACTGACCCAGAATCAGTCGACTCCCGCGATGGACGGCCAATCCGCCAAATTCAGCATGGGAGGATCGACTGCATACTCCAACATGCTCTACTTCAACGCGGTCGCGGGCGGCGATAACCTAAGCCACTTCACTTATGATCTCTACTTCTACATCGACAATCCCAACGCATCGCAAGCTCTGGAATTCGATATCAACCAGACATTTGGCGGCAATCGCTGGGTCTGGGGATCGGAGTGCAACTTCAACGGCTCGGGTAAATGGGATATCTGGAACGACCTCACTGGCTGGCAGGCCACAATCTATGACTGCAAACCTTTCCCGGCCAATACATGGATTCACCTTGTGTGGAACGTTGAGCGCGTCGGCAATCAGGTGCATTACATCAGCCTCCTGGTAGGTGATCAGACCTATAACGTGGATACCTACTATCCCAACCAGCCCAACTGGACGCTGGAAGAAATCGATGTAGCTTTTCAGATGGACGGAAATTACAAGCAGGAGCCCTACAACGTGTGGCTCGACCAGGTGCAGTTAACCGCGAACTAAACCTCTGACCCGAATAGTTGTGACCGCATTTCTGACCGCTCGCAGGTGCTGGTCTCGAATTAATGAAGCAGGCAGGCATTCGAGGGGGAAATGCGAAGTATGTTACGCCGATTCGGCGCCCAACACATCGCCTTGATCGTAGTGATCGTCACTCTGGCCGCTTTTTTGTTGGGGTTTGCTGGATGTCAGGGACTGCCCAGGAACGTGGCTAATTGTGCCGTCACTCCAACCCCGCCAGCAGATCTTACCGTTGTTCCCCCTGCGCCCGAACCGCCGTCCCCGGCTCTCTGCGGCTTCCCGCTGACCATCTCGAGTCCAACGACCGGAGCGAGCGTCAATTCACCGGTCCCGCTTCTGGCTACGGCAACGCCGCCGGATCCCATTTACACGGTTCGAGTGTACGTCGATGGCCAGGCAGTTCTATACACTCCCAATACCACCGTCAACCAGTTGATCTGGATGGCCAACGGTCAGCACACCTTGGAAGTCGTCGCAGAAGACACCGCCGGCTACATCGCGACCTCATCGATTCAGCTCAACGTAATCGGACAAGAACCAGGTGCCTTGAATATTCAGGATCAGAACAGTTGGGTTTCATGCTCGGCCACGATTTCCAACTCAACCTGTGCCGCCGGTCTCGGCACTGCCACTTCAAGTCTTACCCTGCACCAGTCCACGCCATCTTTGGATGGGTCGGCTGCCAGGTTCAGCATCGCCGGAAATCACCCTTATTCGAACGAACTCTATTGGATCCCACTCGGCGGAGGCAACAGGGTTAGCCACTTCACCTTTGACTTATGGTTCTACGTCGATCAGGGTGATGCCCCACAGTCTCTCGAATTCGACGTCAATCAGGCGTTTGGCGGTACGCGTTGGACGTGGGGTTCACAATGCGATTTCAATCAGACCCATCAGTGGAACGTATGGGACCCTCTGCACGAAGTGTGGGTCCCCATTCCGGTACCTTGCAATCACTTTCCCTCGAACACATGGATCCACCTTATCTGGTCGCTCGAGCGTGTCGGAAACCAGGTGCATTACATTACGCTGAGCGTTGCCGACCAAACTTATAACGTCAATACCTACTTCACCGCTCAGCCCAACTGGTATCAGGAGGAAATTGACATCGCCTTCCAGATGGACGGTAACTATAAGCAACAACCTTTCAGCGTCTGGTTAGATGAGGTGAATCTGCTGGCCAACTGACTCTTTGCCGTCACTGTAAATGGTCCAACACGTTCTCTACCGAAAATGTTTTTCCCTCGTAAAGGCAATCGCGGATGCCCGCTGCGCCGCCTTGATACTACTCTCGACAAAAGGAGGTTTATGCCGGAACGACCATCGAACGTGCGCGTGAGGACGCGCGTGAAGGCCAGTCGCCCAGCACCCAAGCCGGCGAATTCGTGCGCGAGGAGGTGCATCACATCCGCGAAGGCAAACATGGCGCAGCCTCTACGAAACAGGCGATTGCTATCGGACTCTCGAAGGCGCGTCGCTCAGGTGTCAAGTTGTCCCCGCCACGCAGAGGTAACACGTCCGCCGGCACCCGCCAGAAAGCCGAGAGCGATTTTCGTAAAGGGCAAAGCCACTCCCGGCGCACTCCTTCCGCCAGGCGGTCAAGGGCCACCTCGAATGCTCAAAAGAGGAAGGGACATTCTGCCGCTTCCCATGCATCTCTCTCCAAACAGGCTCGAACCGCCGCTCGCAATCGAGGATCATCTTTGCGCCGAAGTGCTGCGAGGAAAGCAAGCCGCACGCGTAAGCACGCAAGAGGGTACCAGGAAAGCAATCAATCCATACTCGCAACCCGCAAAGAGCATAGAAAGGCTCAGCCTTGAATATCAACGATTCTTGCCTTGCTTAGTGATTGGCCTTGAAAGGGCGCGGCTTCAGCCGCGCCGTCGAGGTCATTCATAGATGAAGGGCTTCCGCCCTTGAGGTCACCACGCCGGTCTGCGCTTCATTCTTCACAAATCATCTTCTTCGCGGGTATCTACAACATCGATTGTTCTGATTCAAACATTGCCTTTGACTCTCCGAACAAGATAAGTAACGATCACTCTGACTCGGGAAGTAGGCGACGCATACTTGTGTCCGCAGCACCGACCACGTCGACGGTGCTCGGCTGTTCGCCTCCGCAATCGGAAATTTGAACAAAAAACGTGGCAAGCCGCGGAGGGTGAAGTGTGCTTGCAGGGAGCTTTCTTGTTCTCAGGAGGAGTTATGAGCAGGGCCCTTTGCCTTAAGTCCATTGCCGTGTTTCTCTTCGCATCAGTGATCTCTATTTCGACAGCCCACTCGCAGGCCACCACCTCTCTGCGCGGAACTGTCACCGATCCCACCGGCGCGGTGATCCCCGATGCTACGGTGACCATCAAGAATTTCGAGAACGGCTCTTCCCGCAAGATCTCGACCGACGTCAATGGTGAATACAGTTTTCTGCAGGTCGCGCCCGGAGACTACAATCTCGTCGCCGAGAAGCCCGGCTTCGCCATCATCACCAACGCCCACATCAAACTCCTCGTTAACACTCCCGCCACGCTCGATCTTAAAATGTCGCTGAGCGCTGCTGGAGAAGTTGTCAACGTCGCCTCCGAAGCCTCTCAGGTCAACACTACCGACGCCAGCGTCGGCAATCCCTTCAGCGAAGCCCAGGTCCGCCAGTTGCCGCTGCAGACGCGCAACGTCGTGGAACTCCTCAGCCTTCAGCCTGGCGTCACCACGAGTGGCGAAGTCCTCGGATCCCGCCGCGATCAGAACAACATCACCCTCGATGGCGCCGACGTCAACAACAACCAGAACTCCGGTCTCGTGCCCCAAGCAACTGCCACCGGCTTCGGTGGATATCAAGGTTCCAACGCGAACGGCGTCAATAACAACTCCGGATTCAACGCCGTTCTCCCCATTCCGCTCGACTCCGTCCAGGAATTCCGCGTCACCGTCGCCGGCGAAGGCCCCAACCTCGGCCGCTCCTCCGGAGGCCAAGTCTCTCTCCTCACCAAGAGCGGGACCAATCAACTTCACGGCTCTCTCTACGAATACAACCGCAACACCTTCTTCGCCGCCAACTCCTGGTTCAACAACAACGCCGGAGTTCCGCGCACGCCTCTCGTTCGCAATCAATTCGGAGCCTCCGTGAGCGGAAAAATAATCCCCAATCGCATCTTCTATTTCTTCAACTACGAACAGCGCCAGGACGCCAGCGCTGTCCCAGTGGTCCGAGCCGTCCCCTCTGACACTCTCCGTGCAGGAACCTTCCTGTTTTCTTCAGGTGGCCAGACTCAAACGCTGACCTCCCAGGACATCACGAATGTGGACCCGCTCCATTCGGGGCCGAACTCAAGCATCCTGACCGTGCTCCAGCAGTATCCGCGCGGCAACAGTCCTGCTTACGGTGAAGACGGTGGACTCAATTTCAGTGGCTACCGCTTCAACGCGCCCGTCCATCGCAGCGATCACGCTCTCGTCGGAAAGATCGACCTTCACATCGACGGCGCTGGGAAGCACACCGTAAGCCTCCGCAGTACCTTCGCCCGCAACACCGACGATCAGATTCCCGCTCAATTCCCTGGGCAGTTGCCTGCTTCCACTCTGCGCGACAACAGCAAGGGATTCGCCGCGCAATATACCGGAGTCCTCAGTTCGAGTCTCATCAATGTCGTGAACTTCGGATACACGCGCTTCGGGCAGTCCTTTAGCGGACAATCGGGTCCGCTGCTGTTTCAGACCAGCGTCGATCCGCTCTTGAATCCTTATGCCCGTCCATCTTCTCAGGTCCTACCGACCATCAATCTCAGCGATGGCATTACGTGGGTCAAAGGAAAACACACTCTTACCGCCGGCGGCGGATTCAGCATCATTCACGACAACACGAGTTCCTACGCCACCTCCTTCGCACGCTACGGATACGGCTCCACCGAATTGATCGGCCTCGGTGCCGACATTAACAGCGCCATAACCCAGTACACCGGACGACCTCTCGATGACCCAACCTCCGCCGCCAACGGCATGGGCGTCGTCCTCGGCCTGGTCAATGACAACTTCCACACCGACCTCTTCGATCGCCAAGGCAACTACCTGGCCGCCGGAACTCCGCAGGTGCGCTCTTTCATCGAGCACGATTACTCGTTCTACCTGGGCGACACCTTCCGCGTCACTCACTCCCTCACTTTGAACTACGGCCTGCGATACGAAAACTTCCGGCCGCCGTATGAATCTCACGGGCTGCAAGTCACCTCCACCGTTCCGCTCACCAAATATTTCGCCGAGCGCAACGCACTGCAGGCGCAAGGCATCCCTCAGAACCAGATGCCCAATGCCACGCTGCAGTGGGCGCTCAACGGTCCCGTCAATGGCAAACCCACATGGTGGGGTCCTTCGAATCTCAACTTCGCCCCCGCATCGGAATCGCTTACGCCCCATCGAAGACCAATGGCCTCCTCGCCAAGATCTTCGGAGAACAAGGTGCACTTCGCGTCGGCGCAGCGATGGTCTACGATCGTTTCGGCAGCGACCTCATCACCCAATACGACCAGTACGGATCGATTGGCATGGCCACGTCGGGCAATTTCCCGACTTCTTATAGCTTCTCCACCAGCCCGCGCTACAACGGAGCTGCTCCGGTTCTGACTCCGCCTGCCGCCGAAACTTTTCCCGTGACGCCTCCCAACATCGCCGCCATCGCTGGCGAGTTCATGGGCGTCGCACCCAACCTGAAGCCTCCCTATTCTTATGTGTTCAACGCCAGTTTCGCCCGTGAGCTTCCGGGCAAGATCACCTTCGAGATCGGGTATGCAGGACGCCTCTCTCGCCGCCTCCTCCTTGAGGGCGACGTCTACACTCCTCTCGAGTACTTCAAAGATCCCGGCTCCGGCATCACCTGGGAGCAGAACGCCATGACCGTCCGCAAACTGCACGATGCCGGTCTAACAACAGACGCGGTCAAGAACAACCCAAGTCTCGTGCCCACTCTGCCCTTCGTCGAAAACATGTGGCCGGGCCTCGCCAATCTTGATTTTCCCGGCAGCGCTTCTTCGAACTACTTCAATTGCGTCTACGCCGACTACGGCGGCAGCTATCTTGACTGCCTCCACGCTCTCGACCGCAACACGGCCAGCACCTGGTCGAACACGGCCAACCCCGTTGGCTGCGATCAGATCTCCGCCCACGGCTGTTACACCTTCTTCCCGCTGCAAGGCAGTTCGATGCCCACCTGGATGAATGCCGGCACTGCGGCGTATCACTCACTTACCTTCTCGGTGCGCCGCGGCCTGTCCAGCGGGGCCATCTTCGACTTCAATTACACCTGGTCCCATGCCATTGACGATGGTTCAGCCGCCGAATCCGGCGCCGGACAGCAAGGCGCCGCCATTCAGAACATCTTCAACACCCGCGAATTTCGCGGCTCCTCCGACTTTGACATGCGCCACAACGTCACCGCCAACGTTCTCTATCCCCTGCCCATCGGCCGCGGTCGCACCCTCCTCTCCGGCGCTCACGGATGGCTCGAAGAAATCGTCGGTGGATGGCAGATCAGCAGCCTCGTCCGTTATCACTCCGGCGTGCCCACCACCGTTGGAGGCGAACTCGCCTACAACGCCAACTACTGGCTGAGTTCGCTCGCCATCGCAACCGCCCCGGTTTCCTCCGGTGTCCATACCGACGAGCGGCATAACCCCAGCATGTTCACGAGTACCTCGGTCTCCAACAACTTCGTCGACGAACTCCCCGGACACACCGGAGAGCGCGCCGTCCTTCGCCTTCCCGGAATGTTCCTCAGTGACATGGCAGTCGTAAAGCTCTTCCCACTCCCCTGGGAAGGACAGCGCATCACCTTCCGCGCCGAAGCCTTCAACGTGTTTAACAACGTGAATTACTCGAACCCAAGCCTGAGCCTCCAGGCCCCCGGCACCTTCGGAGAATTCCAGGCCGTAGGCGACCCCCGCGTAATGCAGCTCGCCCTACGCTACGAGTTCTAAATGCTCAAGCCGCGTAGCGGCGAAATGTGAAAGCCCGGCACGGCAGTGCCGGGAAAAGTGAGTACAGAGGAACAAGTCCGCAAAGCGGACGGCACAATCCTCGGCGGTCGCTATTGTTAGGTGCTCGAAATGAGTTCGAAATAATCTCGAATCGCTAGGCCCCCTGTCATCCTGAGCCGCGCTCTTTGCGGCGAAGGACCTATGCAATTCTGCCTGGAAGGGCACCCCACCGCCTACGCCGTCGCAAACACCGGTACTTCCGGCGCCCGCGCACTCCCCGATGCATGTTCCAGATGATGCACCAGCATTGGGATCTGATGTTCATGACATGGCTCCGGCACCGACAGGTCCATCGCCACCTGCGCCCCCGCATCTGAACTCTCTTTCGCCAGCACAATCACCCGGCTGCCCAGGTAGAGCGCTTCCTGCGTGTTATGCGTAACGAACAGCACGGTGACGCCCGTATCGCGCCACAGCTGCCGGATCAGCCGCTGCATATCTTTCCGCGTCCCAGGATCAAGCGCGCTGAAGGCTTCGTCCATCAACAGAATGCGCGGATGCGTCGCCAGCGCCTGCGCAAGTGCCACGCGCTGCTGCATACCTCCGGAAAGCTGGTACGGATACTTCCGCGCGTCGCGTTCATGTAATCCAATCCGGTGTATATAACGCATTGCCTCGTTCCGGATCTCGCGGCGCCGCCGCACGAACCACGGCGTGAACCGGGTGAACATGTTGAACTCGCTCACTTCCGGCCCGAACGCGATGTTGTCCAGAACAGTCTTGTCGGGAAACAGCGAATATTTCTGCGGCACATAGCCGCGTGTTCGATCCGGCTGCTTATGCTCCACGCCGTCGATCAGAATGCGGCCGCCCGCCGGAGACTCAGCGCCAAGAATCATCTTCAGCAGCGTCGACTTCCCGCATCCCGTCTGGCCCAGTACGCAGACAAATTCTCCTTCTTCAATTCTTATATCGATATCCGTCAACACAGGTCGCGATGGCGTTCCGTAAGCGACCGACAGATTTTGGATTTCAATCAGCGCCATCGGAATCAAGCCTCCTGAAACCAGGGATGAAGTTTGCGGTTCACCAGCCGCATCGCGAGATCAACCAGGAACAGCAGCAATGCCACCCAAAGCACATACGGAATGATCACGTCCATCCCCATGTGCCGCCGCAGCAGCGCGATCCGGTAAGCCAGTCCGTCGGTCGATGCAATCATCTCTCCCGCGAACAGGAAGAGCATCACCGCTTTCAAATTCAGTCGAATACTATTGAGCACCCGCGGCATGATCTGCCGCAACACCACCCGGTAAGCCACGTCGAAGTCACCCGCCCCGAGAGTGAAGGCTTTCACTACCTGCTCGCTGGGCACTCCTTTTGTCAGGTTGAACGTATCCAGGATGATCGTCGGCGTCACGCCAATCACGATCAGCATGATTTTCGACAGCTCGTCGATCCCGAACACAATGAACAGAATCGGCAGCAGCGATAAAGCGACGATCTTGTCAAAGAACAGGATGAACCGCAGGAAGAAAACTCCGACGTAAGGGAACAGCCCCATGTGCAACCCAAGCAGCACCGCCGGGATCAGCAGCAGGATGCTGTAGATGAATCGTCGCGAAGTCGCGAGTGTGTCCTTCCAAAGCATGCTCGCGAAGAACCGCTGCCGCAACGAAGCGTTTTCGGGCAGTGTGGAATCGTCGTCTTCCGCAGGTTTCGTCGAAGCATCGCTCATGCCGTGAAACATCTGCGTCACAGTCGGCATAATGCGGTCTTCAGGATTGTCCTGGTGCCGCTTCTGTGAGGTGTAGAAGTAGAGCCCGAGGCCGACCGCGAACAGCATCCACGAGAACACAATCGTCGTGACCCGGTTCGGCTTCGCTTGCACGAGTTGGAAACTGATCGACATGAAAGGGTGCCCACTCAAAGGGTGCCCCACTTCTGGCCGGTTTTGCGAGAAGCGGGGATTTTTTCTCCTACAACTTGCTCTCTGCGGCCATCTGCATGTACGCCGTATCGAAACTCAGCCGGACCCGGTCTTGCTTACCTTGCACACTTCCATCCGGATACCGAATCGCAACATCGTCCACCGAACCAATGTTCTTGCCGAGCAATCCGTGGTCAAAGCAGAACTGCCGCACCAGCGCCATCTTCTGTTTCAGATCGCCCGACTTCCCGAACGAAGTGGCCGCTTGCGGCTGGAAAAACATCTTGGTCGTGCTGAGCTGCTCCTTATACGATGCGAGCGTATCGCTCGATCCTTCCGCAATTGCACCGAGAACTTTGTCAGCCGCCGGCGCCTGCGCAGACATCAGGGCCATCATCTCGTACCACGCGCCCGCAAGAGCCATCGCAAACTTTTTTCCAGATCCGTCCGGGCGGTCCAGCACGTCGTTACGCACCACAGTCAGATCAAGAATCTCCCCCGGAATCTGCGACGAGTTGAACAGCGAACTGATCCCTTTTTGTTGCGCAATCTGCGAGACCATCGGCTTCCACGTCACGACAGCAGCAACGCTGGAATCGCTGATGAAAGCCGACTGAATGTCGGAGTCCGACGTATTGATCATCCGCACCTTGCTGATCTGGTCGCGCAAGGAATTCAGTGTGAGCGCGCGGTCAAATAAATATTCCGAAACGGTCTTCTCGACCAGCAGCATCTTCTTCCCGGCAAGATCCTTCATCTGCAGGCCATTGCGCACGAGAAGAGCGTCGTTCCCGTTGGAATAGTCGCCAATCAGAATGACCGTGGTCGGCACGCCCGATGCCGCCGGCATGTCGAGCGCTTCCATGTTGGTCATGGTGCAGGCATCGATGTTCCGCCCCACGAACGCGTCGAGCGATGGAGCATAGTCAAACCGCTGCACTTTGATCGTGATGCCGTATTTGTCAGCCCACTTCTTCAGCAGGCCCGATTTCTGCATGTAGTGATACGGCGTCCATCCCGCATAGATCGACCAGCCCACAGTAAAACTGGGCTTCTGCGCAAAAGCAGGAATTGACAGAAAGATGCAAAGCAGAAAAATACCGCGTCGCATGGTTCTTATGAATCCATCCATGGTGCTTGGATTCTAGCGTTCCCCTGGAACGCGAATCGAAGGCAAATTTTGCATCGCTTCGATTCAAGATTTGGCAACATGCGGAATTTTCAATCGCCAAGATTGAAGATTTCGATGGACGCCAGGTACGCCCGCCACCCGCCGAAGTGCGTGATCTCCTTCGCGCCTGACAGGACGTCGGGCTCACACAAAAAGCATTTCACCGCATCGCCGTTGTCGAGCGTGATTGTGCCAATCCCAAGCGGTGGCGGAATCGCCGCCACGAAACCGCCGAAGCAGTCTTCCGGCATCGCCCACACTTCCACCTCGATTCCCGGTCCGCGGAAGTTCCGGTCGCGAATCAACCCAGGCTTCGGCGGCACACTTCCCGCTAGCGCATAGAGACGATAGTCCGTCGCTGTGCGGCAGATCTTCTGCAAGCGCGCTCCTCGCTCGGTCAACTGCGAATTCAGCGGCTCTCCGCTGAGGTGCGCCCCGACCACCGCGACTTCCACACACCCCGGACACTTTTCAACCAGCGGGGCGATCCCAGCGAGATAACGATGGGCAAGCGCGAGCAGGGCTTCGTCGCAGAACGCAGGACCTATGAAGGAAATCCCAAAGGGCAGTCCATTCGAACGAAAGCCTGCCGGCACCGCGACCGCCGCCAGATCCATCAGGTTGACGAAGTTCGTGTAGTAACCAAGATTGGTATTGAGCTTCACCGGATCGGCAGCAATTTGCTCGTGCGTATAGATCGTTCCAGTCGTAGGGAGAACGAGAACATCCATTTCACCCCACTGTTTCTCAGCTGCCATGCGCAGCTCACGCAGCCGATATTCGCCCTCATACGCATCCACCGCTGACTGCTTGGCAGCCCCGCCAATGATGCCCCGAACCACCGGATCCATTTCCCCGGCGTGATCGGCGAAGAAGTGTTTGATGGCCGCAAGCCGTTCGGCCACCCAGGCTCCCCCGTACAACAACTCTGCACATCGGCGGAAGGGAGTGAAATCGACCTTGATCCTCTCGCCTCCCATCTTTTGCAGCGTTTCGACGGCGTCCCAGTAGAGCTGCTCGGCTTCATCATCTCCGAAGAATTCCAATTGTTCACGCGAGGGCACACCGAATCGAAAATCAGAATAGAGCCAGGGCGCAGCGCCTTCTCCAGAGCGAGGTACGCGCGAAAACGGATCTCCCGGGTCCAACCCCCGAGCTACACGCCAGATTTCATGCGCCTCCGCGCAATTCCCCGCAAAGATCGACACGCAATCGAGACTGCGGCACGCAGGAACCACTCCGCGCGCGCTCAGCAATCCGCGAGTAGGCTTCAATCCGATCAAACCGTTGAAAGCCGCAGGCACACGACCCGATCCCGCGGTATCAGTGCCGAGAGAGAAATCAACCAGTTTCTTCGCAACCGCCACCGCAGAGCCCGAACTCGATCCGCCCGAAATGTAACGCGAATCGAAGACGCTTGAGCAAGCGCCGTAGGGCGTGCGCGTTCCGACCAGCCCGGTCGCGAACTGATCCATGTTTGTCTTTCCGATCAGCAGCGCGCCGGCTTCCTGCAACCGCCGGACAACGCTAGCGGTCTCCTCAGCTTGATAACTGTATGCTGGGCAACCTGCGGTAGTAGTCATCCCTGCGACGTCGAAGTTATCCTTCACCGCAAACGTCTTCCCCGCCAGCGGCCACTCCGGATGAGTCTCGATTTCGCGCGCCCGCTCCAGAGCAATCTCTCTAAGGACAAGGGAAATCCAAACAGGATTGAGAGGTTCGGCGTGCAGGCGATCGTAGAGCGCCACGATCGCCGTTGAGAACTCGCCCGCCTGCCTCACGCTGTCCCCTCAGCCAGCAGCAGTAACGTCTGCCCCGCCCAAACCAGAGCGCCCGCAGCACAGGCCAGGCTGTGAACGATGCCTGCCCTGGGCGCGGTCACTGCAATTTCGGTTTTCATCGCTTCGAGAATCATGAGTTTTTGTCCCGCCTCTACGCGCTGTCCCGCCTCCACCGCGACATTCCACACGCTCGCCGAGATCGGCGAGCGCACCGGCGAACATCCCTCCGGAACATCCGCCTCAGGTGAGGGGGCGGTCGCTTCCGGCGGTTCGATATACTCCGCCTGCCCGGCCGCCGCCCACCGCTCGCGTTCCGCCTCGAATGCCGCCTGCTGATGCGTTTTGAACGCCTCAGCTTCCGTTTTGATCGATTTCAAAAACGCGTGATATTCGCGTAACCGGAACTCCCGCGGCTTGATCCGCAATGGATACCGCCCTCGCGGAAACCCTTCGCGAATCTCCAGCAACTCCTGCGCACTCACCGGATAAAATCTCAACTCGTCAAAGAACCGCAGCAGCCATGGCGTGCCCGCTGGAAACTCCGTAGTCGAATGAGACGTGTTCCACATCTGCACCGTGCGTCCGACGAATTGATATCCCCCCGGCCCTTCCATGCCGTACACACACAGATACGCTCCTCCGATCCCGACGGAATTCTCCGCCGTCCACGTACGCGCGGGATTGTACTTGGTCGTCACCAACCGGTGGCGCGGATCGACAGGCGTCGCCACGGGAGCGCCGAGATACACGTCACCCAGACCCAGTACTAGATAGCTTGCACCGAAAACAATTCGGTACACGTCATCAATCGAGTTGAGCCCGTTGATGCGGCGGATGAACTCGATGTTACTCGGGCACCAGGGCGCATCCGGCCGCACGCTCTGCATGTATTTCCGGATGGCGAGCTGCGTTGCGGGATCATCCCACGACAACGGCAGATGCACTACGCGCGATTCGACAGTGATGTTGTCGAGGTCAGGGATACGGCGCTCGCAGGCATCCAGCGCCTCGAGCAGTTCCTCTCGCCGCAGGCGCGCGTCGTAGTGTATGTGCAGAGAGCGGATGCCCGGAGTAATGTCGATGATCCCGGGAAGATTCGCCGCCCTCAGGCGCTCTTCTAACGCGTGTACTCGAAATCGCAAATTCAGATCAAGCACGTTCGGACCGTACTCAATCAGGAGGTAACGATCCCCGTCAGCGCGGCATACAACCGCCGGCGCGCCATCCATGGCAGGCTTATTGCTAATCACTGCATCTTCTTTAACACTCTCTGGAAGATTGGGGAGAGGGCCCGAGAGCGTTTCTACGCATCGCTCAACTTGCACTCGCAATTCTTCTGACTGCTCCGCCGAAAGGCGCCGGAAGCGTACCAGGTCGCCCGCTTTGAGCTGCCCCATCTTCCAGATTTCGGCCTCGACGATGGTCGCCGGACAAACGAACCCGCCGAGACTCGGGCCGTCCGGGCCAAGAATCACCGGCATGTCACCAGTGAAATCGACGGTCCCGATCGCATACGCATTGTCGTGAATATTGGAAGGATGAAGCCCCGCCTCTCCTCCGTCTTCCCGCGCCCAGCGCGGCTTTGGACCGATCAGCCGCACGCCCGTGCGATCGGAGTTGTAGTGCACTTTCCACGCCGTTGAGAAAAACACCTCAATGTCGTCCGGAGTGAAGAAGTCCGGCGAGCCGTGTGGCCCGTACAAAACTCCCATTTCCCACTCGCGGCCATAATTTGGCGTTGCATTTTCCGAGAGCGTGCGCAGCTCCCGTGGCACTGAGCCTGCACCGCTGAGGTGCAGAACATCTCCGGCATGCAGCACGCGCCCTTGCCCGCCGAATTTTCCCAGGATAAAGGTCGCCCGACTGCCGAGATACAAGGGTGTGTCGATTCCACCCGCAACCGCAAGATAGGCTCGAGCGCCATAATCCTCAGCGCTCTCCAGTTCGAGCACTGAATCCGGTTTCACGAGAACTGCCTGCCATCGCGGCACCGGATCCCCATTCAACCGCGCACCGAAATCCGCACCGGTCAAAGCGATGGTCGCTTCGCACGCAAAACGGAGCGTCGGACCCGTAAGAGTCATTTCCAGTCCGGCAGCGTCAGCGCGATTTCCCACCAGCCGATTGGCCAACCGGAAAGCCAGCGTGTCCATCGGCCCTGAAGGCGGCACGCCCACATGCCAATATCCCAACCGCCCCGGATAGTCCTGGATTGTTGTTTGGGTCCCTGGTTCCACAACATCGATCGCGTGCCTCTGATATCGGAAGCTCTTCAGAAAAGAAGTGGTGAGCCCGCCGGCGGCAAAGTCTTCGCTTTCGCAAATTTGTCGTAGATACGAAAGGTTGGTCTCGATCCCGAAAATCTCAGCTTCTCCGAGCGCTGTACGAAGCTTCTCGATCGCTTCGCCCCGATCTGCTCCACGCACGATCACCTTCGCTAACATCGGATCGTAAAACGGCGAGACCTCAGTTCCGGTGTCCACCCACGTCTCAACGCGCGCGCACTCCGGCCAGCGAACATGCATCAGGCGGCCCGCACTCGGCTGAAAATTCCGAGCGGGATCCTCCGCGTAAACACGCACCTGGATGGAAGATCCCTTAGGCTGGATCTCGAGACTTTCAAGCGCAGGCATGTCGCCGGCCGCGAGTCTCACCATCCACTCAACAAGGTCGACGCCAGTCACTTCCTCCGTAACTCCGTGCTCCACCTGAAGCCGCGTGTTCACTTCAAGAAAATAAAAGTCGCCGCACGAGTTGTCGTAGATGAATTCCACCGTGCCCGCAGACTGATACCGCACCGCCTTCCCCAGCCGTATTGCCGTCTCCAGCAATCTCGCGCGAATGTCGTCCGGCAGCCCAGGCGCGGGAGTCTCTTCGATCACCTTCTGATTGCGCCGCTGAATGGAGCAGTCACGTTCGCCCAATGCAATCACCGATCCCCGCCCATCGCCGAGGAGTTGCACCTCGATGTGCCGCGCGGCAGTAACGAAACGCTCAAGATACAAGTTGCTGCTTCCAAAGCTAGCCTGACTTTGCCGCGAGACCGCCTCATAAGCGTCTCGCAATTCTTCCGCAGATGCGCACAACCGCATTCCGATCCCGCCCCCACCCGCCGTGCTCTTCAGCATCGTCGGATATCCCACGCCTTCGGCCGCCTTGAGAGCCGCATCGACGTCCTTCAGCACGCCGGTGCCCGGCAACATCGGCACGCCGTTCTCCGCCGCAATTTCCCGCGCCGTATGCTTGAGTCCGAAATCCCGCATCTGCCGCGGAGTTGGCCCAATAAACACAATCCCATGCTCAGCGCAGGCTTCCGCAAATTTCGCATTCTCGCTAAGGAAGCCATACCCAGGATGAATCGCCTCAGCTCTGGTCTCCCTGGCTGCTTTCAGAATTGCCGGAATGGAAAGATAGCTTTGCGCCGCAGGAGGCGGACCGATGCACACCGTTTCGTCCGCCTGCTCCACGTGAAGAGAATGACGATCCGCTTCGGAATAAACCGCAACCGAACCGACGCCCATTTTTCGGAGAGTCCGAATCACCCGGCACGCAATGGCGCCTCGATTCGCGATGAGAACTCTGCGGAACATTATGGCTCCGCGGCCCAGATCATCACTTCCACCGGTGTGGGATTGTACGCATTGCACGGATTGTTCAACTGCGGGCAATTGCTGATCAGCGCCAGCACGTCGGTTTCAGCTCGCATCTCGACGTACTTGCCCGGGTCCGAAATGCCATCTTCAAATGTCAGCTTGCCTTCCGGCGTGACCGGCACGTTCATAAAGAAATTAATGTTGCTGGTGATATCCCGCTTCGACATGCCGTGATCCCACTCAGTCACGGCTTTCAGAAAGCTGCTGCGGCACGCATGCATGTGGCGCTTCTCGATCGCATAGCGAACCATGTTGCTTTCGTTCGCGCATGCCCCGCCCAGCGTGTCATGACGCCCGCAGGTATCGGCAACGATCGTCAGCAAGACAGTCCCCGCCGTCGACATCAGCTTCATCCCGGTAGTCAGATAGATATTGCGTTGATGTTGAATCGTGTCCTGCGCGCTGTAGCGGTCGGAGTAATCGTGCGCGTTATAGAAGAGCGTGTCGACCGCCTGATTGCCATGCAGATCGACGATACGGAAATATTGTCCCTGCTTGATCTCGTAGATCCACGGGTCACCCGCGTTGATCACATGCCGGTAGATCGCCGCTTCCGGACGCAGTTTGCTCTCAACTAGATTCTTGCCGGTCGCAATCGTGGCGCTCATCGACGCCTCCTCACATGAAATATCGCTCGGTCAGGGTGAAGCCTCGCCCGTTTTCAGGCCGCGAAACCCGGCACAGATCGTCCATCGCCGGAGTCGCTACCTGGCGAATCGAAACCTGTACCGGCTTCGGCTGATACTTCGGATTCGGGTCGAGCGGATGCTGGCAAGTATTGAGAATGACCAGCACATTCATCTCGGCGCGGAGATCAATAGAGTCCCCAGCCTTCGAATTTCCCGGCGCGAAGCTCATCGTTCCATCGTCCGACACATCCACACGGCTGAAGAGATTCACGTTTGCCACCAGGTCGCGAGGCCCGAGTCCCCACTTGCCAAGTTCCACCAGGAAACTGTCCCGCCCATTCTTGTGATAGTCGTTAAGATCTTTTTGATAGCTGGACGGTCCATACTTCGCTTCGACTAACTTCCGGTTCGAGGTCCCACCAATCGGATCGTGCCACCCCACCGTGTCCGACATGACCGAGAGCAGAATGCGCCCCATATCCGAATACAAGACGAACCCCGAGGTCAGCCGCGCGATGTGCTGCGCCTTTAGCGTGTCGGGCATGTTGTAGCGCTCCGTCGGGCATTCGAAGTTGTAGAAGATTCCGCCAACGTTGGCGCCGCCTTCGAGGTCAGTCACGCGTAGCGCCGTACCGCGCTTCAATACATGCGACCACGAAGCTCCCGGCTGAATAGTCTCTTCCCAAAGAACAGTCTGGTTCATCGGACACCTACCCCTGAATGGTTTGAAATGGAGTACAGAAAAGGACAGAGCTATCGCTCAGCAGGCGGACCGCAGCAGACGAACATGCGGGTCAGGCGAAGATAGACGTCGAGCGTAATGTTTGCTCGCGGCCGTCGCCCTGATGAATCACACATGCGGCGTAGTCTTTCACACCGCTATCAGCAATTCCAATCACTAATTCAACTGGGAGCTATCTCTTTCTTCGATGATCGCTCCCAGGTCGAGTGTAGATCGGGTGCCCCACTTCTGGCCGGTTTTGCCAGAAGTGGGATTTCTTTCGACCTCAGTGTAGCGTTATCTCCTTGCGCAGTGGTAGATCTTGCGACGAGCCTCCTACCATCATGGAGTAGGACCCAGGAACCACCTTCGAGCAATGCGTTCTTTCGTCATAAATGCTAAGCCGTTCGCGGCTAACGGAGATGGAAACTTGTTGGATCCGCCCGGAGCGAGATCCACCGTTTCTCTCCGCGTTCTCTGCGGTCCGTCAGCGAATTCTGCGGTCAAGCCTTTGCAGTTCTCGCGAAACGCCAAACCGCAGACAACCCCGAGTCAAAAATCCACCGCCGAAGAGAACTGTACATACGCTAAGAAAATAGACTTCGCGGGTGCCCACCCTTATAGCGCGAGCTGGCCAAGCTATTTCCTAAGTCGAAGCCTAGCGGTTGAGTCGACTTTCCCACGCCTGTGGCATTTCGATAAACGACCGATCGAGTGCAGAAATCGAACAGCAACCAAGCA
>Ga0210400_10000810_pt1 | contig 32928 bp, 19 predicted proteins | sample IncBWH26MmetaG_FD_155456 | JGI IMG/M metagenome (GOLD analysis project Ga0210400, IMG submission 155456) | Forest soil microbial communities from Barre Woods Harvard Forest LTER site, Petersham, Massachusetts, United States - Inc-BW-H-26-M | ecosystem: Environmental > Terrestrial > Soil >... | reverse complement strand
GAAATTAATCGTCCTTCTCTATCTGTAGAGAGGAACAGGAGTTACCGCCAAGGCGGGATTGCGAACAAGTCTCGCAAGGTGAGTCAGCTTAATTTGAAGAAATTATTTTACCACCTTTTAGTTTTCACAAAAAACCTGCACCGCCTGAATTCAGTTACTATTGTTTTTTTATAAGGCTTCTTTTTTACGAGCCAGTAAAAGTAATATATCAAAAAAGGGAGCCATCCCGGAAATGTAAAATAAAAATTCATTCAGGTTTTATTCAAAGATAAAAAATTACGGGATTGATCGGGTTTTGGTTTCAAAAGCGGACTCACCTTTGCTTCTTCCCGTTAAAACGGGATTGGAAGTGGTCCTCTCTCTACCAGTGGAGAGGGAAAATACAGAATACAACAAACAGGACAATGATTTGGTTTTCTGAAATTGATCATACCTCACTACAGGTAGAGAGGGATAAGAGGGTGAGTCAGTTTAAGTTTAGCAATAATCCTTACCTTTACAACTCTTTATGCCACTAAGCACAAGCACCATATCATTCGAAAAAACAAGAGTATTCTCTAAACTCTTTCTGGATTATACGCAGGGCAGGCTGAAAGAGTTTTATGCTTTTGAGCCTTCTTTGGATGGAATAAAAAATTTTACCGGAAAAAATAAATACGAAACGCTTAACCGCGCGGTTTTAGTGGAGGAATTAAAAAAACAAAACAGTGGTTTAAAAATTTCGGAGTTCACAAAAAAAAATATTGAAAGCCTTTCGGATAAAAATACATTTACTATAACTACCGGACATCAATTGTGTCTGGCAACAGGCCCTTTGTATTTTATTTATAAAATTCTCTCCGTAATAAATTTGTGCGAAAAACTGAATGCGCAAAACGATAAAAAATTTGTACCGGTTTACTGGATGGCAAGTGAGGACCATGATTTTGAAGAAGTAAATCACATAAATTTATTTAATAAAAAATTTACCTGGAACACGGAACAAAAGGGCAAGGTAGGAGAGTTCTCATTGGAGAACATCAACCTTTTTCTGGATGAAGTAAAAGATGTGTTGGGCGAAAATAAAAATGCCGAAACTGTTTTATCAATTTTAAAAGAAGCTTATTCGAAGAAGAATTTGGCAGATGCCACACGATATTTAGTGAATGAATTGTTCGGTAAATACGGGTTGATCATTCTCGATGGGAATAGCAAAACACTGAAACAAGAATTTATTCCGGAAATTAAAAAAGATATTTTTGAAGGCTTTGCTTTTAAACAAGTCAATTCTGTAATTGAAAAATTAAAACAAAGAGGTTACGATGCGCAAGTTACCCCACGCGAAATAAACAGTTTTTACGCCGTTAAAAATTTACGTGAGCGTATTGTGGAAGAAAATGGAAAATACAAAGTGCTCAACACCGAGTTGTCTTTTACAAAAACTGAATTAGAAAAATTAATTGAAACCGAAACTGAAAAATTCAGTCCGAATGTAGTGTTGCGTCCCTTATATCAGCAAAAAATTTTACCCAATGCCGTTTATGTAGGTGGCCCCGGAGAAATTGCTTATTGGCTGCAATATAAAACGATGTTTGAAGAAGCAGGTATTACTTTGCCGGTACTTATTCCGAGAAATTTTGTTTTATACATTGAAAAAGGACTACAGCAAAGAATTGAAAAATTAAATTTAAAAACAGAAGATTTCTTCGGTGAGAAAGAAAAACTTATAAAGGGGTATGCCTTAAAACAACAACCTTTTGATTTAAACAGTGGGCGGGAGGAATTGAAAAAAACATTTGAAAAAATAAAAGTAAACATTTCCAAAGTGGATAAAACCCTGGAAGCGGCAACGGATGCCGAATTGCAAAAAAACATAAAAAGTTTAGAAGTGCTGGAACAAAAAGCAATACGCTCTATCAAACAAAAAAATGAGCAGTCCTTAAACCAAATCGAAGTTATTTACGGTAGGGTGCTTCCAAATAATATTCCACAAGAAAGGGTAGAGAATTTTTTGCGTTATTATTTATCTAATCCGAACTTCATTGAAGATGTCCGTTCTTCCATCTCATCACAACCTGTTTCTCAGAGCCTTTTGGTTCTAACCGAGGTCTGAATATTCGTAACGATTACTTAACAATATCCGAATATTAAGGTAAACTGCCCTTGCGAATTTTGTAATATAAAATATAAATAGCAGGATTAGCATGAAAAAAGTAAAATTCCACACCAAAAAAGCAGAACTGAACAAAAAGAAAGCGAAGGAATATTTACAAAAAGGTAAACCCGAAAAAGCAAATCATTTCAAGCGTATTTCCGAGGCGCACTTTCGTAACGCTATGTATTATTTAAAAAGCTCACAAAGTGTTTCTTTAACAATGGCTTTTTAAATTATTTTTTCAACTCAATATCTAAAATAACAAAACTTCCGGCTTTTACTTTCGGGCGTTGCCTTTGCCCGTCGGCAGCGGGAGGCATTTCTTCATACTCACCAGCCGATAAATATACATGGTGCGTTTTAGGGTTTATGCAAATAGTACGTGCCCCCTTTTGTGTTTGTATTGTTTCAATCACTTTAAAAGTAGTTTCATTTTCTTCCTGTACAACCGTTACGGTTCCCTCTCCGTTAGAGCTGTAAGCGCGGTTAGTTGTAGGTTCAAAAGCAACGCCGTCGCAACCATCGCCAATGGGTAAATTGGCAATCACTTTCCCATTAGTAGCGTCAATTACCACCATTAATTTATTTCCGCAAACAGTAAATAAACGATGTGTTTTATTATCGAGCGCCAGTCCAGTAGGTTCTTCTCCGGGTGCAATGGGCCAGTTTTGTTCCACTTTTAAAGTAGTGGCATTTATTACCGTAATCATGTTTTTGTCTTCAATGTTTACATAAATTTTTCCTTTTTCATCGGTTGCTGAAAATTCGGGTTTTCCTTCCAGTGCAATAGTCTCAACTACTTTGTCTGTTTTCGCGTCAATGACAGTTGCGTTTTTGCTGCGGCCGTTATATACGAAAACTTTATGCGAAAATTTATCGTACAAAATTGCATCGGGATTAACACCTGTAACTTTTACTTTACCAATGGTCTTTAAAGTTTTAATATCAAATATAGTTACCGATGTGTCGCGGCCATTGCTTATGAAACCTTTATTTAAATCATGCGCCAGTGTGATACCATGCACGCCTTTTGTATCCGGAATAGTTCCAATCACTTTATTGGTTTTGGTATCTATCACCTGAACCATAGTGCCGTGCGAAACATAAAGCCTGTCGGATAATTCATCGGCGGTTAAATAATCCCAACCGCCATCTCCTTCAACGGGTATTTTATTGGCGATTACGTGTTCCGTTTTTGTTTGTGCGTTTAAAGCCGAACAAAAAAGAATTGCAGCGGAAACAAAAAATATTTTTTTCATCGAGTAATTTTTAATAAGTGCCAAATGTAATTTAAAAAATTAAAACAAGGGACGGTTTTTTATGAACGGCAAAAGAAACAGGAAAACTATTTCTTTCCGGGTATTTCTTTCAAAAATACAGAAAACACAGAAAAGTGGTCGCTGTAACCGGCCGTATAAGCCCCGCCCGAAAAAGTTCGTTTAGGATATCCCTTATATTTACCTTCTGTTTCAAGTACCATCGGGTTGTTAAAAATCCGTGAAACATAAAATTGCAAATCCTTATAATCTCCTTTAACAAGAGCCGGGGTCATTATTTGCTGGTCAAATAAATTCCAGGCATCATTATAAGCTAATGTCCCTATGCCTTTTTTAAAATGGCCTTCCATCGCGTTAAACAATAAAGGCGCTTTTGCGTCTTTTTCCTTTCCTGTTGTATTTAAATAAGTACGAACACTTACATCTTTAGGATCATCATTTAAATCACCCATTAAAATAATTTTTGCGTTGGGCTCTGCTTTTAAAATGGAGTCAATTATTTTGCGGCCTAATTTGGCCGCTGCAATACGATTAGGCTGACTGGCCATTTCTCCGAAACTGCGCGAGGGCCAGTGACAAACTATAAAATGAAAATCTTCTCCCAAAAGTTTCCCCGAAACAAGTAACTGATCTCTGGTGGTGTGTGTGCTGTCGGTAACAAGCGTTAAGTGGTATGAGTGAAATGAAGTAACTTTAAAATATTTAGGGTTATAAAGAAAAGCAACATCAACGCCCCGGGCATCCGGACCTTCTACATGTACAATTTTGTAATTACGGGGCGCCAGCTTCGGGGCCTTTACAATGTCTTTAAGTACATTTATGTTTTCTATTTCGCAAAGGCCCATAATGGCAACCCCATCGGGCGTAGCGTCGGTAGCTAATTGAGAAATTACATCCGAAACATGGTCTATTTTTGTTTTGTATTTTTTTGTATCCCATAAATTGGGTCCTGCAGGCAAAAACTCTTCATCGCTTTTTAAAGGGTCATTTAAAGTGTCGTAAAAGTTTTCTACGTTCCAAAAACCTACTGCGGCCGAGTAGTATTTTTTATTCCTATCCGGCCCCTGAGCAGTGGCTTTTATACATAGAAAAAATAAGGCAGTTAATAAAAAGTAATTTATGTTCTTCATGATTTAAAGCGCGCAAATATAGTACGTTTTCTGAATTTCAATAACATACGATTTGAAAAGCTCACAAAAACAAAACAATTACTTAACCAAAAGAAATTTTGTGGAATAAAAAAATAATCTATTTTTGTACGCCTTTATAAAGTGAACATCCTAAAGGAATCCGGTTTTCATGTGTTTGTGGTCCCCGGATAGTCCTTAACCACTTTTAAAGCTTAAAAAACTTTAAAATAGGATATAGTAACATGTTAAACAGGCTCTGTATAATAAGCTCATTTCTTTTAGTAACTAATTGGTCGTTTAGTCAAACAGACACTACTTCCACGAAGACTATTAATAACGCCGAAACGGATACCGTTAACAGCACTAACGGGATTTTACCGATTTTCAGTACTACCACAAGCGATATAAGCGGAAATAATTTACAATCGCAGGACGTAACATCTCTTTTAGGTTCAACACGCGATATATTTATGCAAACTGTTTCCATGCATTTTATTACCGCGCGGTTTCGTTACAGAGGTTATAATACCGATAATATGACGGTTATGATGAACGGTGTTCGCCTTAATAGTTTAGAAAACGGAACAGCCGGATGGAGTACCTGGGGTGGAATGAATGATGTGATACGTTATATGGATATGAAAACGGGGCTCGGTTCTTCGCGCTCAACTTTCGGCGATGTTGGAGGGTATTTTAATTTAAATGTATTTGCTTCTACTTTTAAAAAAGGGCTTAGGGTAACTTATTCGCAGGGCAACAGGATATTTAAGGAAAGAGTAACACTTACTTATGCTTCAGGGTTACTGCCAAGCGGTTGGGCTTTTTCTTTTTCGGGAACCGCGAGATACGCTGCGCAGGGATATGTACCGGGCACCTCTTTTATGGGATTCGGATATTTTATGGGTGCGGATAAAAAACTTAACGATAATCACACACTTTCATTTGTAGGTTTCGGTGCACCTATTACCCAGGGAAGGCAAAGTATGGAAACAGACGAAGCATATGCTCTTGTAGGCGATAAACATTACAATTCTTATTGGGGATTTCAAAACGGGCAAGTACGTAATGCAAAAACAAGTACTACAAATGTTCCTACTGCAATTGTATCTGAAGTGTGGAGGATTAACGATAATTCCAAACTTACAACCAGTGCTTTTTATTCTTTTGGCCGCACCAGCCTTACTAATTTAAATTATTATGGCGTCGGCTTAAACCCGGCGCCCGATTATTATAAAAATATGCCAAGCTATTACGGGCCTTCCAGTGAGTATGCAAATCCAACGAAGTTCGCAAATTTAACGGCAGCATGGCAAAATAATAGTACAAATCCTATATCCGGATTTAGCACGCAACAAATTGATTGGGCAGGTTTGTATAATGCAAATTATAATAATTTACATACAGTTTATAATGTAGACGGCATTGCAGGAACTTCTTATACAGGCAAATTATCCAGGTACGCGGTAGAAGAACAACGTCAGGATATAAGCTCTTATGGTTTTAATTCCATTTACAATACAAGACTCAATAATAATATTTATGTAACAGGTGGTTTAAACGCAACTGTGGCTTATACACGTTATTATAAAGTAATGAATGATTTACTGGGTGGCGATTATTGGTTAGACCTGAATCAGTTTGCAAATCAAATTTCGCCGAACAATTCGGTTATGCAGAATAATATTAACGACCCCAATAAATTAATCCGTAAAGGCGATGTTTATGGTTATGATTATAACTTAAACGTAAGCCGTTATGAATTGTGGGGACAGGCAGAGAAAACATTCAGTAAATTTGATGTGTATGTAAGTGCAACCGTTAGCAGTAATTCTTTTTTCCGAGACGGGCACATGGTTAATGGTTTGTTTCCCACTACTTCAGGAGGAAACAGCAAAACACTCAGTTTTATAAATTATGGGGTTAAATCAGGTATAACATATAAAATAGACGGACATAATTATATAACTGTTAACGCTGCGACTATCACCAAACCGCCTCTTCCTTCAAATGCATTTATATCTCCCCGTTCCAGGAATGATGAGATCCCAAATATGCAAAGTGAAAAAATATTTACCGGAGATATTACTTATAACGTAAGGTTTCCGTGGTTGAGAGGACGTATTACTTATTATCATACGATGATTAACAACCAGGTTTGGGGGCGCAGTTATTATGATGATGTATTTAGCACTAACGTAAATTATTTTATGACCAACCTTAATCAGCTAAACCAGGGGATAGAATTGGGAGTAGAAGGAATAATTCAAAAACAGTGGTCGGTTGTAGGAGCGTTGGCTTACGGAAATTATGTTTATACAAACAGGCCGACGGCAACAATTTCCGCAGATAATACAGCAGCTCTTTTGGTAGCAGACAGAACTATTTATTTTAAAAATTACCATGTAGGCGGCGCGCCCGAAGTGGCAGGATCGATCGGCTTACGGTATAATGCAAAAAAATACTGGTACGCGGGCGTGTATTTTAATTATTTCGACAATAATTATGTTACCATTAACCCCGACAGAAGAACAGCAGAGGCGTTGACAAAGTATATTCCTACTGACCCGCAGGTTGCAAAAATTACAGACCAGGAAAAATTACCGGGGGCGTACACTATAGATTTTATGGCGGGTAAATCATTTAAATTTAAAAATAAATACGGGCTTAACTTAACCATGATGGTAAATAATTTAACCAATAATATGTTTAAGAATTTTGGCGAAGAGCAATTGAGGCACGATGTTAACTTCATAGATAAATTCCCGAATAAGTATTCTTATACTTTAGGGTTAACATATATGCTTTCGGCGGCTTTTTCATTTAATTAGAAATAATATTTGCAACAAATGAATAATAAAATAAAAAATAATTTTCCTTTTATACTGATTGTTTCGGCAACGGTTTTTTTATTTTCCTGCAAAAAAACTTTCGACAAACCTCCGGTGTCTACTTATTCTTATTTAGGCGGAAGCATAACTATCAGTCAGTTAAAAGCTTTATATGGCGGGCAGAATATAAAATTTGTGAATGACCTTTCTTTGTTTGCTACGGTTACTATGTCTGATAATTATAAAACAGTTTATTTGCGTGATAATACAGGAACCATTTCTTTCAGGCAACTTACAGCTCATGGTATTTACCAGGGAGATTCGCTTCGTGTTAACCTTAATTCCACCTGGCTGGATTTATCGGCAACCGGCGGTTCTATTCAGATTGATTCTGTAGATGTGGGTAATAATGTTGTAAAATTGGCTGTTGGAAAAAACCCGGCGCCGGTTACAACAAGTATTTATCAACTTTTGCATTCGGTCACTAATGTAACTTACACGCCTAGTGTGGGCGGACCCGTGACAATTCAAAAATCAGTTTTCGACGGGCAACTTGTACTATTAAACGGCGTTCAATTTTTAGTTGCCACTCCAAATGATACCGGCGGTCAGTTTCTGCCATCTAATTCCGGAACTTATGTTAACCATACATTGACAGATTGTGGTTCATTGAATAATATAGTTGTATCCACGTATAGTAACACACCTGATTTGGTTCAGCAAAAAGTGCCCGGTGGCAGTGGTTCATTAATTGCGGTAGCTTCTTTTTATAACGGTGCTTTACAATTAACCCTACGTTCACATAATGAAATGCATTTAACTCAGGCAAGATGCGGGGCAGATACTTTAATACAAACTTTCGCAAGTTTTGGCGGAAGCGCTTCGTTTAACACTGCTTTACCGGGATGGTATAATATTAACCAGATAGGTTATGCTCAATGGCAGGGCACAACAGCCAATAATTTAAATTTTCCTTCCGCTACTACTTATTTATCAGGTGTTCCCCGAAATGTAATTTGGTTAATTACTCCGGCAATAAAAAGCAGCCCTACAAAAAATATTTTATTCAGAACGGCTACGGGGGCTTTTCCGGCTTCGGGTAAACCGCTTCAGGTAAGTGTTTTTCTTTCAACTGATTTTAACGGCATAGCGGGAAGCGGAAACGGAACAGGAACAAACTTAGGTACAGCACAAGTACCTTCTTCCAATCCTGCTCATTGGACAGATATTACTTCGCAGTTTCCGGCAATTCAAATCGGAACTTCGGGAACATATATTTTTACGAATTCAAGTTCCTCTCCGGTGCAATTAAGTTCTTTTCTTCCTGCGAACTATACGGGAACATTTTATATAGGATTCAGGTACACGGGTAATCAAACCGATTCCACCACGACCTACGGAATAGATAATGTTATTATAAAAAATTAAGAAGGATGACTAAAAAAAATGTAACTCTTTTTGCAATTCTTACGTTGGTATTTGTGGTGGTTTTTTCCTGCAAGAAGGATTATAAGCCCGTGGAACCAACTCCAATTGCAACCGGTCCGGCAGTTACTATTGCTCAATTAAGAGCGATGTATACAGGGCAAAGTATAAAATTCACTTCAAACACTTCGTTATACGCTGTGGTAACGATGGATGAAACTTCGGGTAATATTTTTAAACAGGTTTATTTACGTGATGGATCGGGCTCTGCGATTACCAGCGGATACGGTGCTATATGTATGCGGCAGACCAGTTCGGGCGGACTTTATCAGGGAGATTCGGTTCGTATAAATTTAAACGGCGCCACTTTAGATATGTCGAACGGCGGTTCCTTACAAATTGATTCGGTAAACGTTATAAAACAAGTTGCAAAAATTAAAACAGGATTAAATCCGCTTCCAATTGTTGTTACCATGCCTCAGATAACTACTGCGTTCGACGGGCAACTTGTGCAATTATACGGTGTTGAATTCATACAGGATAATGTAGGAAGTACTTATGCAATCCCGCAAATTGCACCCGCGCTACCGGTAAGTGTTAACAGGTTTATTAATGATTGTGCAGGCAACGAAATGGTAGCTTACAATAGTGGTTATGCTAATTTTGCGGGCCAGGTAATACCTAATGCGAATGGTTCTATTGTGGCCATTGCAAATTTATATTCTACCATGCAATTAACACTGCGTTCTTACGCGGATATAAATCTTAATTCCGCGTATTGCCCGATTATTTTAGATACAATGAATCAGAATTTTACCACAGCAGCATTATCAGATAAAAAACCCGTATTCCTTGCCGGATGGAAAAATATTGCTTACGAAGGCTCAATTAAATGGAATGCCGCTACGTGGGGAACTTCGCCGTTTACACATTTATCTCCTGCGGCTTCAAATTACAAATCGGTTGATGCGCGTAATGATATGTGGTTGATAAGCCCTCCCATTATGTATGCCGGAGGCGGTGTAAATAAATATCTGAATTTCTCAACGGGAGTGCAATATCCCAATGGTAATAGGCAATTAAGTGTTCTTGTTTCGGGAAGTTTCGACGGAACGAATATTATTCCTTCTCAGTGGACCGATCTTTCAACAACTCTTTTTCCATATATAGCAATTAATAATACACCGCCTAATTTCAGATGGGCTTCCAATTCGCAACCCGATTTTTCAAATCAACCGCTTGTAGGTTTTGTACCTCCTAATAACAGCGGTACTTTTTATATCGCATTCAGGTATCAAAGTAATCAAAACGATTCTAACGGATTAACCTGTTTAATAAATAAAGTAATTATCAGAAATCATCCATAATATAAATAAAAACAAAAAAAAACAAAAAATGAAATCAAAACTATTATCATTAACAATTATTGCGTTTTTAGCCATGGCTATAAACACGCATGCCCAAAACATTTATTTCAGCGGGTTTGAAAACTGGGCCGGAACTCCGAACAACCCTACCGACTGGATGGGTGCCCCTGCAACCAACATTACTCCCGACAGCGTTTTACAGGTTGTTGCTACCGGAACTTTATTACCAGAACAAGGTACGTACTCGTGCAAATTAAAAAACGTTAGCGCTACACATAAGCGAATTGCTACCCAGCCTTTAACATTGGTTAGCGGACAAGCTTATACAATTACTTATTATGCGCGCGGACAGGGAAGTATCCGTGCCGGTATTTATACTGGAAAAAAAGATACTTCAAGCGGACAGTTTGCATACTCGTATGCCGGTTATCAAACTATTAAAGGAAAAGCATGGCATAAATGTGTGCAAACGCTGATTGCTGATTCGGGCGGAGCGCAGTGCCAGTTTATTTTAAGTGTTAAAAGTACAGCTACCTATACAAATTCAACTCCGGCAATTGTAGGTGTTGATGTAGATAGTTTCCACGTAACTTCTTACACTCCTCAAAATAACGTTTCACTTTATAATATTCAGTACACTACCGCCCCAAGCGGCAACTCTCCTTTTTACGGACAGTTTGTTAATCATACCGGTGGTATCGTAACTGCAATTACCAAAAACAGTACAGGCGCTCCTAACGGATATTACCTGCAAACTTCGCATTCTAACGTTTGGGCTGCCTGCCTGGTTTTTGATTACACAAATTCTCCTAATGTGGCTATGGGAGATAGCATTACTTTAAATGCAGCGGTTGATGAATACTTTAATATGACCGAACTTACGCAGGTAAGTGCTTTTGTAAAAGTGTCATCGGGGAATCCTGTTCCTGCCCCGACACAACTAACTACGCAAACAGTTAACCAAGAAATGTATGAAAGTATATTGGTAGGTGTAAATGCCGCAACCTGTAATACTTATACTGCTTCTTACGGTCAGTGGACGGCAACAGATATTTCAGGTGTACCTGTAACGGTTGATTCGAAAACCCAGTATGTGTTTACTCCGACAATAAGCAGCGTATATTGCATTGAAGGGCCTGTACTTTATGAATTCAGTGCTTATAACATTGTACCAAGATTTGCTTCTGATATTAATCTTGCTCCATGTGCTGTAGGTATTAACCAGTTCTCGAATAAATTGTATGCCAATGTGTATCCCAATCCTATGGCTGACGAGTTAACTATTAAACTTCCTTTTGCCGCTCAGAAAGTAAACGTAAGTTTTACCGATGTGTTAGGTAAAGAAGTTTTTGTAATGCAAACATCAGGCGCCGAAATTTCTGTAAAAGAAAATAATTTGCCGGCAGGTGTTTACATGGTGAAAATAATTGCCGACGAAAAAGCACAAATGATTAAAATAATAAAGCAGTAGTTTAACCCGTTACATATTTCCTTTACAGTGCAGAGGAAAAAATAAAGCCTTTCTGAAAAATCAGAAAGGCTTTATTTTTAAATATAAAAGAAGAATTAAACCGCTTGTGTAATTCCGGGTATTTTTTACAATAAAAATTTGACAATTGCATCAATATGTTGTAAATTGCTTTACTTTCGGAATGAATATCCTTGAGGATTCTGCAGAGGCAGTTAATCCAAAACCATTTCAAAATTCAGAAAACTTTGAATATGAAAAGAAAAAAAACTTTCAGCGCTTTATTGCTTTTTAATTTAACCGTATTTTGTTTTGTTGCCCGATCGCAAAACCCGAAAATCAAATGTTATTTTAACCACCCGGTAAATACAAATGTTTCATCGGGAGTAAATGCTGTTTATTTAAACAGCACGTTTGATGATACAGTAGCCGCTTACATAAACAGGGCAAAGTATACAATTGATATTGCTCAATACGATTACCTTTCAACCGGGTCAAGCGGGGTAAATATTATTGCCGTTGCCATTAATAACGCCTATGCACGCGGTGTTGTTATCCGGTGGATTTATAACGGAAGTTCAGGTAATACAGGCTTAGGTTTAATTAATTCAAATATTAAAAAACTGGCAAGCCCCACAACAAGTGCTTACGGAATTATGCATAATAAATTTATGGTAATTGATGTTAATTCTTCAAATGCGAATGATGCGTTTTTATGGACGGGCTCTTACGATTGGAGTGATCAGCAAACGGTTGGCGATTATAATAATATGGTTATTATACAGGATCAAAATGTAGCGATGACTTATTACAATCAGTTTAATCAAATGTGGGGCGGAAGCGGTCCTTCACCCAACTCTGCAAATTCTAAATTCGGGGTTTATAAATCTCCTTCCGCAGTAACTTCATTTACGGTTGCAGGAACGCCTGTGCAGGTTTATTTCAGTCCGATGGACAATTCGCAAAATCATATTTTAAGCACAATCAATTCAACTAATAACGAAATGTTTTTCGGCATTTATACGTTTACCGATAATACCATCGCAAACACCATAAAAAATAAATATAACGCGGGCAATGCTGTACATGGTATTATGGATCAGTACAGCACCACGTTTGCCGCGTATTCAACTTTAAATCCCGTATTGGGAACAAACTTAAAAGTGTATACAAGTTCAAACACATATCATAATAAAATAATGCTGGTTGATTTTTTACACCCTGCCTCCGACCCGCAGGTTTTTACGGGTTCTTTTAACTGGACTGCTTCCGCGGAAAATAATAACGACGAGGGTTCGGTAGTTATACACGACTCTGTTATCGTTAATCAATATTACCAATCACTGTGCAAAAATTTTACAGACATGGGCGGTACTGCCTGCCCCGCAATAAACGGAATTGAAGCGTATGATTACGGACAAATGCAATGCGCCGTTTATCCGAATCCGTTTTCGGATGAGATTACGGTGGATGTAAAAAATAGTGGTGAAAAACTTACAATCAGAATAACAGATCCTTTAGGGAAAACAGTTTTGGAAAAAGAAGGATATTATACAAACAGAATGAAAATAAATACAAGTGCCCTGAGCCATGGAATTTATTTTGTCCGTGTGTTTGACGGCAGCAATTCTTTTATTCAAAAAATAATCAAATAAAAATCATGAAAATTATCAGCAGCATAACAGCGTTTTTATTCATTTCCTGGCTTGGCGGATTTGCACAAACTCCCGGTCAGGTAAAAATTTTATTTGATTGCACCAAGGCGGAAACTTCCGGTAATGCCGATTGGGTGATTGATGCTGATCTGGAAAATCTTAATTGGAATCCGTACGCAAGCTCAGGAGGATCAGGTTACCATTCAAACCCGCAGCAATACCCAACGCCACCACAAACTGCCGTTACTTCATCAACTGCCGAAACTTATTGGGAAGGCTCTTTATCTCATTGGGCAATTGATTGTGTAAACAAAGGATATTGGGTAGAAACACTCGGCGCATTTTCCTTATTAACATACGGATACTCTCCTAACTCGCAGGATTTAAGTAATTACAATGTGTTTATTGTTGACGAGCCCAATATTCTTTTTACCGCCGCGCAAAAAACCGCGATGATGAATTTTGTTTTGAATGGCGGAAGTTTATTTATGATTTCTGACCACACGGGCAGCGACAGGAATAATGATGGCTATGATTCGCCCGCTATATGGAATGACTTTATTAGCAATAACGGTGTGCAAAATAACGGGTTTGGTTTTTCGGTTGATTTGCAGAATTTCTCGCAAACGAGCAGTAACATAATTGCTTCGGCAAGTGATTCACTCATTCACGGTCCTTTTGGAAATGTTACCCAGGTAAAATGGTCAAACGGAACATCGTTAACACTTAATCCTTCGCAAAACCCAAGTGTGAAAGGTGTGGTTTATAAAACGGGTTCATCGGGCAATACAGGTGTAATGTGTGCCTACGCGCGTTTGGGTTGTGGCAAAGTTGTAATTTTCGGGGACAGCTCTCCGCCGGATGACGGAACGGGTAATCCCCACGCAACATTATATAACGGTTATACTTTAGACGCGGCAGGTAATCATCAACGCTTATTGATGAACGCTACTATTTGGTTGGCTCAATCAAATTGCAGCACAGGTATAAATACGATATCAGGTGAAAGTAAAATACATATATTTCCTAACCCGATGACAGAAGAACTGACTGTCAGGCTTCCTGTTTTCGCGCAAAATGTAAGCATAAGTTTTACGGATGTATTAGGTAAGGAAGTTATTTCTGTACAAACATCGGGAACCGAAATTTCCATCAAAGAAAATAACTTACCATCAGGTGTATACCTGGTAAAGATTATTGCCGACGAAAAAGTTCAAATGGTGAAAGTTATAAAGCAGTAAATAAAAACCCGGCTTAAAAAACTAATTTGTGAACTGAAATGATAACCCTTCCGTAATGTTTTTTTAACATATATGAATTATTTTCGTAAAACTTAAAAGCGAATATCATTAAAGGAATTCAGGTAAGTTTTTACCACAGGCCGCTGAATAATCCTTAACCGTTTTTAATAAAGGTCTTATCTCAGTTTTTATGTTATCAAAATATGAAACAAAGCTTATCTCTGTTTTATGTTTTGAGAAATATACATAAAAAAGAAGGGAATGATAATCTTGAGGTAATGCCTTTTTAATTCCTACGTTCTAAATTTGATGTGCTAAAAAAGTGAACACCCTAAGGGAATCCGGTTTGTGAGTATCGGAGAATCCTTAACCGCTTTTTAGAGTTTAACATAAAAACTTTAAAAAATGGAAAAGTCCAAGGGTTCGGTTTTTATTGGTGTATTAAACATACTGTTTATTAGTGTCTTTTCTTTCGGGGAATTAAAAGCACAATGTGTAAATACATTTCCTTACGTAGAGGATTTTGAAACTGTACCGGCGTGGACTGCTGTTTCTGTTCCTAACGCGACATGTACAACAGCAGATTGGACCTGGGGAACTCCCAACCATACTTACGCCATTCAAAGCGCAGGTAGCGGAACGAAATGCTGGAATGTAGGAGGCCTTACCGGGGCATTTTATAAATTCTGGGAGCAGGGTTATGTTGTAAGTCCCTGCTTTAATTTTACAAATTTACAGTACCCGCACATTAAATTTAAATTGTTTTACGAATGCGAGTATCATTTTGACGGAGGTAATTTGCAATATTCGTTAAACGGAGGAACTACCTGGATTGATGTAGGAACATGCGGTGGCACGAATGCCAGTCCTGTTCCTGAACCGAATGATTGTAATACGCACAATTGGTATAATTACCCCGGTATAAATTATTTAAACAACCCTCCGGGTTTTGTAACTTCTAAACATGGTTGGTCTGGGAATACACAAGCAGGTGGAGTGGGTTGGGACCCCTCTAATCCCGGTGTAAATTGTGTAGGTGGCAACGGGCAAGGCCATTGGCTTACGGCTGAACATTGTTTAACCGGATGTGGCGGACAGCCAAACGTTCTTTTACGCTTTACATTCGGCGCCGGTTATTCCTGTAATGATTTTGACGGCCTTTCATTCGATTCAGTTGCAGTTTCAAACGGAATTTCTAATTCGGCGACTTTTACACATATATGCGCATCGGCAAATACTGTAAACTTTGCGGCAACACCGAACGCATGCCCTACAAATACATATGCCTGGAATTTTGGTGATGTTGCATCAGGAGCTGCTAATACTTCTGCGTCGCAAAACTCTTCACATACATTCAGCGGGCCCGGCTCTTATACGGTAACATTAATTGCTTCGGGCGGGGCTTGTAATCCTCCTGATACTATTAAGCAGGTTGTAAATATTATGACGGCGACAGTTACAACATTTACAAATGTAAGTTGCAATGGCGCAAATAATGGTGCTGCAACAGTAACAACGACCTCAGCATTAAACCCCGTTACATATACCTGGTCGCCAAGCGGGGGAAATGCTGCTACGGCAAGCGGTTTATCACCGGGAACTTATACTGTTTCGGTAAGTGATGCGGGAAGTTGCCCCGTAAAAGCAACTGTAAATATTACTCAGCCAACACCGATTGTTGTAACGCCTACCCAAACAAATGTTCTTTGCAACGGTGCTTCAAATGGTTCTGCTTCCGTAAACGTTACCGGCGGTACTCCTGCCTATACATACAGTTGGACACCCTCTGGCGGAACAACTTCTGCTGCTGCAGGCCTTTCTGCAGGAAATTATTCTGTAACGGTAACTGATGCTAATAATTGTCATGTGATACAAAGCATCAACATCACACAACCAACAGCTTTGGTTTTAACCGCTTCCACAACATCCGCCTCATGCGCCGGAAATAATGGTACTGCATCAGCTACTGTATCCGGTGGAACAGGGCCTTATACTTATACATGGACACCGGTGGGAGGTAACTCCGCTAATGCAACAGGGCTTGCCGGTGGAAATTATACAATAAGCATAAGTGATGCCAATGGTTGTACAAAAAATGCGACAGTTAATGTGGCACAATCCATTTCTTTCACCATAAGTGTAACTTCAACTTCCGTTTCGTGTAACGGAGGAACTAACGGAACAGCATCTGCAAACGTTACGGGTGGGACGGGGCCATTTACTTATTCATGGTCGCCAACGGGCGGAACAACAAGCAACGCGTCTAATCTTCCTTCCGGTAATTATTCAGTTTCTGTAACGGATGGAAGCGGATGTTCCGGTTCGGCATCCATAAGTGTATCGCAACCTACTCCTCTTTTAGTGACACCCACCAGCACAAATGTTTTATGTAATGGTGTTTCCAACGGATCAGCTTCAGTAAGCGTAAGCGGTGGCACACCCGGTTATACTTATTCATGGTCGCCTTCCGGCGGTACTTCTTCTTCTGCTACAGGGCTTTCTGCAGGAAATTACTCTGTAACAGTAACAGATGCGAATAATTGTCATATAATACAAAATTTCAATATCACACAACCTACAGCGCTGTCCGTATCAGTCATCACCACATCAACAAGTTGTGCAGGCAACAATGGTACTGCAACAGCAACAGTAACCGGCGGAACAGGTCCGTATACTTATACGTGGTCTCCTGCAGGGGGTAATTCTGCCAACGCTACTGCTTTATCGGGTGGTTCGTATACTGTAAATGTTACAGATGCCCATGGTTGCGTGATAAACTCAGCGGCCTTTGTAACACAACCGGTTTCATTTTCAGTTACAGTAACTTCAACTTCTGTTTCGTGTAACGGCGGAACTAACGGTACAGCATCTGCAAACGTTACAGGAGGAACAGGGCCATTTACTTATTCATGGTCGCCGACAGGAGGAACAACAAATAACGCTTCCAATCTTCCGGCAGGAAATTATTCTGTAACTGTAACCGATCCGAGCGGTTGTTCAGGAATAACACCCGTTACTATTGCACAACCCGTAGTTCTTTCTCCAACTGTAACAAGTGTAAATGTTTTATGTAACGGAGGAAATAGCGGTTCGGCAACTGCAACAGTTAGCGGAGGAACCGGCCCGTATACTTATTCATGGTCTCCTTCGGGAGGAAATGCGGCAACCGCTTCTGTCTTATCAGCGGGAAATTATACAGTAAATATTACTGATGCAAACGGATGCATTAAAACCTCATCAATTGTAATTACACAACCTTCTGCTTTAACGGTAAGTACTGCAACAACATCGGTAAGTTGTAACGGTGGTAATAACGGTTCTGCTGCTGCTACTGCTAACGGCGGCACCATGCCATATACTTATAGTTGGAGCCCGGGCGGGTCAACTTCTTCCATAGTAAATAATCTTTCTGCCGGAAACTATACGGTAACAGTAACTGATGCCCATGGTTGCACGCAAATTGCAGCAGCTATAATTTCGCAACCCCCTTCAACAACTATTACAATTACAAATACTCCTGCCTTTTGCGGGGCAAGTAACGGTACTGCAAGCGCGGCTGTTTCGGGAGGTGTGAGTCCTTACACATATTCATGGTTGCCTGCCGGGGGAATTACTGCTAATGCAAGCGGATTATCTGCAGGAAACTATACGCTTACTGTAACCGATGCCAACAATTGTTCTAATACAGCAACAACCTTGATAGCAAGTACAAGCGGAGTGAATGTTTCGGCAACTACAACCAGTGTTACTTGCAATGGTGGCAATAACGGCACAGCAACGGCAACAGCAAATGGTGGCACAGCACCTTATAATTACACGTGGTCTTCAGGTGCGGCAACATCAACCGCTTCTGGATTAAGCGCGGGTATTTATACAGTAACCGCTACAGATATAAACGGTTGTACACACTCTGCTACAATAACCATTAATCAACCCACGCCGGTAACTGTTGTTACAAGCGGTACAACTATTTGTAATGGCCAGACAGCAACGCTCAGCGCAAATGCTTCGGGCGGTACTTCGCCTTATACATACAGTTGGAATGGCGGCACGGCGCAGGCATCAAATACTACAACTGTATCTCCTGTATCCGCATCAACATATACGGTTATCGCGTTTGATAATAATGGTTGCCCTTCTATCGGAAGTATTGCAACTGTTAACGTATTACCGCTTTTGCAAATAACTACCGGCGATGCGGTTATCTGTGCAGGGAGTAATGCAAACTTAAACGCGATTGCTTCCGGAGGAAACGGAAATTATACATATACATGGATGCCGGGAAATATACACGGAAATTCAATAAATGTTACGCCACAAAATACAACTGTATATACCGTAACGGTTTCTGATGGCTGTACAACTACTAACGCAACTGATACAGGTCTCGTAACCATTATTACCGTACCGGTTTTGGCTTTACCGCCAAACATTGCGGGTTGCGCGCCGCAATGTATGAGTTTTACGGTAGCGAACAATCCCAATATAACAAGTTGGCAATGGAATTTGGGTGATAACACAACTTCATCAGTACAAAATCCTTTCCATTGTTACAATAAACCAGGAAGTTATAATGTAAGTTTAACCTACACCACTTCACAGGGATGTGTTAATTCTGTTTCACAGAACGGATTAGTTACAGTATATGCCCAACCCGAAGCTGACTTTTCTGCCTCTGCATATGAAACAGATGTTTATAATATGCAGATTTTATTTACTAACCAATCAACCGGGGCAGTAAACTGGCAGTGGAATTTCGGAGATTTGTATACTTCAGTTCTGACAAGCCCCAGTCATACGTATGGCGCAATAGGGATTTATGATATACTGCTTATAGCTACAAATCAATTCGGATGCAAAGATTCCATCATCAAGGAAATAAAAATTCATGAAGATTTTACTTTTTACGCACCCAATGCTTTTTCGCCGAATTCAGACGGAACAAACGAAAAGTTTTTACCTGAAGGTACCGGTTGGGATTTGAACACATACAATCTTTGGGTTTTTGACCGTTGGGGAAATCAGGTGTTTTATACAAGCGACGCAAATAAAGGGTGGAACGGAACTTATAAAAGCGACGACATCGTGCAACAGGATGTTTATGTCTGGAAAGTTAAATTGAATGATATTTTCGGAATGAACCATGAATACAAAGGAACTGTTTCTGTAGTTAAGTAGATTCTAATTAAAACATCTTTATGGTTTTAATGCCTTTTAGGGCGTGAGATAGGACGATGTGTGAAAATTCAGAAAACTAAAATGGCTAAAATTATATTTATTACAAAAAATACCGGAGAGTTTGCCGAACTGAAAGTGAAATTTCAGAATGACGGATATGAAGTTCTCATTACAAACTCCGAAAAAGAAGTTCTGGATCAGGTCGAAGATGAAAAAGCAGATATACTTATTATTGATAAAGAAACCAAAGACCCGAATGAGCTGTTATTATCACTGGGATTAGAAACAAAAAAAAGAAGCTCTTCTCCGTTTGTGATAATAGTCAGCGAAATATCAGAGGATGATGTACTGGCAAATTCTTTTAATCTTGGTGCAGATGATTTTTTAATAAAACCTATAAAGCCTTTAGTGATAGCTGCGCGCATAAGGGCTTTTATAAAAAGAAAACAACAGGCAAGGTTTTCACCGGAAAAACAGGAACTGGCAATTGATAACGAAAAATTTATTGTAATTGTTAATTCAAAAAAAATTGATTTACCCCGTATAGAGTTTAAACTATTAAAGTTACTTTATTCAAACCCCGAAAAAATATTTACGAGATTAGAAATCGCGAAACGGGTTTGGGAAGATATTCATGTTGCCGAAAGACGAACCATAGACGCGCATATAAAAAATATAAGAAGTAAGATCGGGGATAATTATATAAAAACGATACACGGTTCAGGATATATCTTTATTCCGCAATAGGTGTTAACCGTTAGAATACAATCCCATTTTATTTCCTTCAGAGTCTGTAAAATAAGCGTAATACCCGACATTTCCGTCAATTAATGTTTTAGGTATAATAGTTCTGCCATCCTCAAGTTGGTTTTTAATCAGAGTTTTGTTTTTTACAATAGTTCCTCCGTTTTGCTCAATACGTTTCAATATATCATCCATACCGAGATTAGCATCAAAAAACAGTACCGGGCCATGACCGGATTCCGGTTTTTTTTTGTATTCAACCAAAGCGCCGGCCATAATAAAATCAGCGCCTGTATTGGAGTTTTTAAATATCGCATGAGGTATTCCGTTAAATTCTGTAATATCAAACTCCAGATGCCTGAATACTTTTGAATAAAAGAAAAGGCCTCTTTTAAAATCAAATACCGGTATTTCAAACCAGGTAATAAGTTTTTTCATTTTATTAAAACAGTTTTAAATAAACTTCTAAAATATTAAATTAATGTGGTGGAATAATAACAAACAGGGTTAAATATTTATTAATTCTGTCTCTTTTTCCAACCTGTTTATATATCTTAAAAATGCTTCCTTTTCTTAATAAGGAATTCAATTTTTGATAACTTACCTTAATGATTTTTGCCTCAATTTTGTCGTGCAAGTGAACATCCTAAAAGAATTCCGTTTTTTGCGGAATCATCTGAAAACCGCTTGCATAAAATCATTTTCAGATGAAATGGAGAAAAATTATTTTAGCAGTATTGATTTGTGTGTGTAATATGTTGTATGCGCAAACAACCACGATTTCGGGAGCAATAAGTATATTTAATTCATGCGGCAACGCGGGTTGTGATGTAAATTGTGATGAAACTTCTTATTATACTATTTATTCTCCTCAAACAGCTTGTAACGGTACGGCGCATGCGGGCAATTGCAGTGGTGGAAGCCCGGGAACTCATTATTCAACCTATATTTCAATAAATATTCCCGCCGGATGCACTGCAACTGTAACGGCAGAATACGGAGGGCCGAATAATTATACTACCACTTGTTCAGACTCAAGAATGGATGCAGGCGGACCCGACCTTGTGGGAATAAGCAGTGGCGCGTCAAATAATCCACTACTTGCAACCTGGAGCGGAACAACAGCGACATTGGGTGGTACAAGTAATATTGGAGCTTGCAGTTTTGGTGCCGGAGGTAATGGCGGCGGCGCTACTCTTAATGGCGGTGCAGGAAGTACCGGATGTTATACAAGTGGTGGGGGAGGTAATGCTAATGTTCTCTGCACGGCAACGGGCATTGCAGGTTTAACGGATGTTACCGTATGGGGCGCCGCAAACAGGGGAGACGAAATAATTACCTACACTGTAACGGCTACCGGCGCTTCTTGCCCTCTTGGCGTTACGGTTTTGCCAATTGAATTAATAAGTTTTGCAGCGTATCAGAAAGGTAATGGCGTAAATGTTAAGTGGGCAACCGCCAACGAAATCAATAACAATTATTTTGTACTTGAGTATTCAATTAATGCCATTGAATTTATTCCTGTTAAAGAAATAAAAGGCGCGGGAAATTCTTTTCAGAAAAAAGAGTATGAGTATTTTTTTAACGAAGATATCGGAAACTACATTCCGTATTTCAGATTGAAACAAGTTGATTATAACGGAAAATTTAAATACAGCCCGGTTATCATGTCAGGTACATCCTACGGAGCTCCTGTCAGTAGAAACGGCATTGTGGCCTTTTACAATTACAAGGAAGAGCTTATCGTATCCAAATTTTCATTGGAGAACGAGAGTAACATAAAGTTTGAGCTGTATGATATAAACGGAAGAAAAATATTTTTTACAGAAAGCAAACTTTATAACCGCGGTGACCAGGAAGCTGAAATAGATGCTCCCGATCAACCGGGAATTTATTATTTGATGTATTATGCCGGCGATAAAGCGCCCGAATATAAAAAGATAGTGGTACAAAAGTGACAGGCAAATTTTGAAAAGGGATAAAAAAATAGTTACAGCCGTTATGATTATTGGGGTAATTTTTATTTTTACAGGATTTTTATTCAAGTTATTTCACAAACCAAATTCAATACCTATAGCTTTTTCCGGATTACTTTTAGTAGCAGGCAGTATGGTAATACTACTGGTATCTTTTAAACAGAATAAATAATTACATAAATCGCTGCCGCGTCATGCAAAGGTTAATGCTAAAGCGCAATAAATCCGAATTATAGCCCCCTTGCAGGTTTGAAACCCGATCAACTGTTCAATTCTAAGCTTTTATGAATTTTTCTTTACAAAAAGATAAGATTGCTGAAACCATTTTTACACTTTACAATGCTACATTTGTTCAGCCCTAAAATAAGAAGTGAATATCCTAAAGGAATTATCTTTTCAGATAAGAGTCCTTAACCGCTTAAGTAAATTCTAAAATTCAGAAAGCATGGTATTCAATGTTAAAAAATCAATTAATTTTTTTATTGCCTTTGTTTTGTTTTCCTCCATTGGGAAATCTCAGGTGCAATTGGTTATTAATGAGGTAACTCAGGGATATTCCGGCAGCCAGGAATATGTAGAGTTATTAGTTGTAGGAACTCCTACGTGTAATGCAATTCCTACTTATGATATACGAAACTATTATATTGATGATAATAACGGAACCTTTGCCAACGGCGCTGGTACAGGTATTGCGGATGGTTGTGTGCGTTTAACTAATGATCCGTTATGGTCTAACGTTCCTGCCGGTACACTTATTTTAATTTATAATGATGGGGCTAACCTAAATCCTGATATTAATCCCGCCAATGATGATTTTTCAACTTCAGATGGTAATTGCAAGTTACAAATACCGATAAGTAATTGTACTTATTTAGATCATCATACTACCCAACCTAATGTGGGTAATGCAACTTATCCGGGGGCCTTGGCAGCTTGCGGAAACTGGACTAATATAGCAATGGCTAACGCCCACGACTCCTTTCATACATTAGACGCATCCGGTAATTTAATTCATGCTGTTAGTTGGGGGAATAATAACGCTAATGGTAACCAAATTATTTATTTCGCTCCTGATCAAACAGGTTTAGTTTGCGCCATGCAAAACTCAACAAATAACAATATTGCCTTGCAAGCTAACTGGACTTCAGTAGCTGTTAGTGCTGTGACGCAAACACCGGGCATGCCAAACAATGCTGCCAATGCGGCTTGGATAAATTCCATGAATAATAGTTGCAGTGCTTTAACTGCTTTATCAACACCGATAACTTTTGCAAATGCAGGATGTGGTTGTACCGGTTCGGCAACTGTAACTGCATCCGGAGCAATAGGGCCTTATACTTATTCATGGACACCAAGTGGCGGAACTTCTGCCACTGCATCAAATCTTTGTGCGGGAAATTATACTGTTACTGTAACAAGTTCCAACGGATGCGTTAATACTCCTACAGTAACTATTTCGGCAACATCTACGCTTTCTTCAACTATAACGGCTAATAATATATCCTGCAATGGAGGGAATAATGGTACATCAAACGTTACTGTTTCCGGGGGATCCGGGTCATATACTTATACTTGGTCACCTTCAGGGGGAAACGGATCTTCTGCTTCGGGATTGAGTGCCGGTACATATACCGTTAATTTCAGCGATGGAGGATGTACTGGAAGCAAAACAGTTACTGTAACACAACCCCCTTCTGCCCTTACAGCATCTGCTAACGCTGTTACGAACGTAAATTGTTACGGCGGAAGTACAGGATCGGCAACGGTTGCTGCATCAGGCGGAACTGCAGGCTATTCTTATACCTGGTCGCCAAGTGGGGGAACCGGTACAACCGCTTCGGGACTTGCCGCAGGAAATTATACAGTTATAACTACAGATTCACATAGTTGCACTACCACTAATGTAGTTGCTATAACTCAACCTGCAGCAGCGCTTACAGCAACTACCAATGTTACCAACGTAAATTGCAACGGATCAAGCACAGGTTCATCAACTGTTAATGTATCGGGAGGAACAAGTGCCTATACTTATTCCTGGTCTCCTTCAGGAGGAACAAGCGCAACAGCATCCGGACTTAGTGTAGGAAATTATACTGTTACTACTACAGATGCGCATAATTGTATTACTACTAATACAATTGCTATTTCTCAACCTTCCGCAATTACTTTAACTGTATCGAGCACACAAGCTACTTGTGGCAGCAGTAATGGTACAACTTCTGTTTCTGCAACGGGGGGTACAGGATCTTATACATATTCATGGACACCCTCGGGTGGAACCAGTGCTTCTGCATCTGGCCTTGCTTCGGGAAATTATACAGTAATTGTTACTGATGTAAACGGGTGTATAAAAACAGGAAACACTACTGTTACAAATGCCGGCGGCCCTTCCGGTTCTGTTACGAGTACAAGCGTAACATGCAATGGGAGCAGCACAGGAACAGCAACCGTAACGCCTTCGGGAACGGGGCCCTTCACTTTTACATGGAGCCCTTCGGGAGGAACAGGTACAGTTGCATCAGGCCTCAGCGCAGGTAATTATACTGTTGCAATCTCGGATGTTAATAATTGTGTTGCAACAGCAACAGTTTCTGTTACACAACCCGCTCCCCTTGCAGCAACCACAACAGTTACTAACGTAAATTGTAATGGCGCAAGTACGGGCTCATCAACAGTAAATGTATTGGGCGGAACAAGCGGCTACACTTATTCCTGGTCTCCTTCAGGAGGAACAAGCGCAACAGCATCCGGACTCAGTGTTGGAAATTATTCTGTTACTATTACAGATGCGCATAATTGTATTACTATTAATACAATTGCTATTTCACAACCTTCCGCAATTACTTTAACTGTATCGAGCACACAAGCTACTTGTGGCAGCAGTAATGGTACAACTTCTGTTTCTGCAACGGGGGGTACAGGATCTTATACATATTCGTGGACACCATCCGGCGGAACAGGAACAACAGCGTCCGGGCTTGGGTCGGGAAATTATACAGTAACGGTTACAGACGTTAATGGCTGTGTAAAAACAGGAAATACTACTGTTACAAATGCCGGAGGCCCTTCCGGTTCTGTTACGAGTACAAGCCTGACATGTAACGGAAACAATAACGGTACTGCAACTGTAACGCCTTCCGGCAGTGGCCCGTTTACTTTTACTTGGAGTCCTTCCGGTGGTAACAATGCAACCGCTTCGGGATTTAGTGCAGGTAATTATACTGTTGCAATCTCGGATGTTAATAATTGTGTTTCCACCGCAACAGTTTCTGTTACACAACCCGCTCCCCTTGCAGCAACCACAACAGTTACTAACGTAAATTGTAATGGCGCAAGTACGGGCTCATCAACTGTTAACGTATCAGGAGGAACAAGTGCCTATACTTATTCCTGGTCTCCTTCAGGAGGAACAAGCGCAACAGCATCGGGATTAAGTGTGGGAAACTATACGGTAACCATTACGGATGTGCACAGTTGCAGTATCACAAATACTGTTTCGGTTTCTCAACCTGCCGTAATAACATTAACAACTACAAGTTCTCCTGCTAATTGCGGTGCAAGTAACGGAACCGCCAGCGTTACAGCATCAGGCGGTACGGGATCTTACACTTATTCCTGGTCGCCGAGTGGCGGAACAAACCCTGTTGCGTCGGGGTTAGGTACGGGTAATTATACGGTTGCAGTTACGGATGTTAATGGTTGCATAAAAACAGGAAATATTAGTATTACAAATATTGGCGGCCCAACCGGATCGGTTACAAGCACAAGTATAACATGCAACGGAAACAATTCAGGAACTGCAACTGTAACACCGTCGGGAACGGGCCCTTTTACTTTTACGTGGAGCCCTTCGGGTGGAAATAATGCGAATGCATCCGGGTTGTCGGCAGGTAATTATACAGTAACAATTGCAGACGCAAATAATTGTGTTGGCACAAACACAGTTTCCATAACACAACCTTTAGCTCTCACAACCACCGCAACACCATCAACTATTAATTGTTTCGGTATGAGTACCGGTTCTGCAACTGTATCGGTATCCGGGGGAACAAGCGGTTACACTTATTTATGGACACCAAGCGGCGGAACAAATTCTATTGCATCGGGATTAAGTGCCGGAAATTATACTGTAACAATTACCGATTCGCATAGTTGCACTGCAACTAATACAGTTTCCATAACTCAACCAAATACAGCATTGGCTACAGCCTTAACTTCTACAAACGTAACTTGTAATGCGGGCCAGGATGGTGCAGCTTCTGTAAATGCTTCCGGTGGAACAGGGCCTTATACTTATTCATGGTCCCCGGCAGGTGGTACAAACGCTACGGCGTCAGGATTAAATGCAGGTAATTATACAGTAACTGTTACAGATAACAAGGGATGCACGAAGGTTGCATCGGTAAATATTAATGATGGTAACAGCCCTCCGGTTCCGAACGCAACAACAAGTATTTATTGCGAAGGACAAACAATTAATCCGTTAAACGCTGCGGGTAGTGGAGGCACTATTAATTGGTATTCGGATCAGGGTGCAACAAATCAAATAGGAACAGGAAATCCTTTTACACCAAATCCTACCCCAACTGTTACTACAGTATATTATGTGACCGAAACTAATGGTAATGGATGTAAAAGCCAGGTTGCGGCTGATACGGTTAAAATAAATCTAACTCCTACGTCGCCAACAATTGCCAATGCAACTTATTGTCTCGGGCAGATAATTAATCCTTTAACAAGCAATTCTACGGGCGGAACTGTTACGTGGTATTCTGATGCCGGCTTATTAAACCAGGTTGGTACAGGCAATTCTTATCTTCCGAGCCCAACACCTTCAACGACTACAGTTTATTATGTTGTATCTACTTCTCCGGCTAATTGTAAAAGTTCTGTTGGTTCAGATACTGTTAAAATATATCCGAATCCTGTTATTTCAGGGGGTACTGCAGATACTGCAAAATGCGGAAGCAGCATTGGTGGCGTTACCGGAATTATTGTAAGCAACGGGACACCCGCTTATACTTATCAGTGGACCAATGTAAATACCGGTGTCATTGCCGGAAACCACGACAGTCTTAAAAATGTCGGTGCCGGAACTTACAGTTTACTCGTAACGGATGCAAACGGTTGTATGGCATCTTCCGCAAACAATTTTACGGTTGTTGCCACAACTGCGGCAGAAGCAGCTTTTACACCAAGTGCGGTATACGGCCAAACGCCTTTGGCTGTAACTTTTACCAATACAAGCACAGGCGCAATTAATTATGTTTGGAATTTTGGAGAAACGGGTGCTTTAAGTACACAGCAAAATACGGGTTATACTTATAATTCAACAGGCACTTTTACGGTAACACTTGTTGCAACAAATGGTGGTTGCAGTGATACAACTTTTGTTGTTATACATGTTGATGAAAACACTTTAATTATTATTCCGAATATTTTTTCGCCCAATGGCGACGGAATAAATGACGGTTTCTTTATAACTACAAAAGGAATAAGAAATTTGAAATGTATAATATTTAACCGTTGGGGGCAAGAGGTTTATTCACTTGATGCACCTGACCAGGTTTGGGACGGGATATTAAACAATGGTAACCATGCGTCTGAAGGAACGTATTATTATATAATTGAGGCAAGCGGATTCGACGGTAAAAATTATAAAGAGCACGGGCCTCTTACCTTGGTTAAATAATTTTGAAAGACCGGCAATCCAACTCTATGGTGACAGAAAATCCGACTAACTAATAAAAGGAGCACTTAACTTAACTTTTTTCTTATGATCTGTAGAACTGATAAAGGAGAGCAGGGGAATAAAAAAATTGTTTTTCAATTAGTTAGATAATATACCATTAAAAATGAAAGAATATTTTCTTTACTATTTTATAATATGATTCAGCTTGTTTTTTAGCCCGTTTTTTATATATTTGCTTTGCTTTTGAAGTGAACACCCTAAAGGAATCCGCAGCAGCGAATAATCTTTAACCGCGTTCAAAGCGTAAAAAACTTTGAGATGTTACGCAGCGGTGTTTCACATAATAAAATCCTTATTGCCGTAATTTATTTACTGTTGCCTGCTTTTGTTTTTTCGCAAATGAATGTAAGCCCAAACAGTTCCGCATCTTCACTTGCGCAGGCCATTGCAGGAAATGGTGTTACCGTTTCTAACACAACAATTAATTGTGGCGCTAACGCAGCTGCCACATTTACTTATGCGGGCGCTAACCTCGGTTTAACAGGAGGAATTATATTAACAACAGGTAAGGCAACGGATGTGGCAAATCCCGGCTCTTATTTTTGCAATGTAATTAATGGTAATAATTACAATGATCCTGATTTAACAGCGATTGTTCCTACCGCCAATTTTGATGTTTGTTTACTGGAGTTTGATTTTGTTCCAACCTGCAATTCATTAAACATGACTTTCGTTTTCGGTTCGGAAGAATATCCTACGGGAGTTGGCGGATATAATGATGCATTTGCTATTTTTCTTACAGGCCCTAATCCTTCAGGAGGAAATTATACAGCACAAAACATTGCCTTGCTTCCAAACGGAACACCTGTATCCATAAACAATGTGAACGCTTCCACCAACACTTCGTATTTTCATAATAACTATGTAAACCCCAATAACGATATTGCATATAACGGGTATACAATTCCCGTAACATCCGTAACCTCTGTTGTTCCGTGCAGCACGTATAAAATGAAAATCGCCATTGCGGATGCAGGTAACGCGTTATATGATTCGGGAGTTTTTATAAGTGGTAATGGAGTAAGTTGTCAGAATCCCGCAACCATAACCGCAAGTTCAACTCCTACTTCCTGTGGTAATACCGGAAGTGCTACCGCAACGGTAGCTAATTATACCGGAACGGCAACGTATCAATGGCATCCCGGCGGACAAACAACTTCTACTATTACCAATTTAGGTGCAGGCACTTATACTTGTATTGTTAGTTTGCACCAGGCTTGCGGTGTAATTACGCAAACTGTTTCCACTACAGTAGCGGCCGTAGGAAATAACATGGTGCTTACTTCTACACAGCAAAATTTAACTTGTTACGGAGCAAATAATGCAAGTGCAAATGTAACCGCTATCGGAGGCGCAAGCCCATACTCTTGTGTGTGGAGTACAACACCGGTACAAAACGGATTTTCGGTATCCAATCTTTCGGCAGGAACTTATTCTGCAACAGTAACTGATAACGCGGGTTGCCAAAGCACAATCCAAATTAATATTACAGCACCACCTGTCATGCAATTAAGTATTAATACAAGTCCTGCTACTTGTACCGGTTCAACGGGAACTGCGTCGGTGAGTGTTTCAAATCACGGAACTGCTCCGTATACTTATAGCTGGAATACAAACCCGGTTCAAAATACACAGTCGGCTACAAATATTCCGCAAGGTATTTACAATGTTACTGTAACAGATGCAAATCATTGTTCGGTAACAGGAACCGCAACCGTAAATACACAAAGCCCGGGTTGGACATTGTCTTCGCCGGGTATAACAAATGTTTCCTGTTACGGTGGAAATAACGGTTCGGCATCAGTGATTATAAATAACGCGGGCTCTTCCGTATTTACTTATTCATGGAATACAAACCCGATTCAAAATTCTCTTTCCGCTTCAAATCTTTTTTCGGGAAATTATACCTGCACAGTAACTGATAATAATGGTTGCGTACAGAATGTAAGCGCTAATATAAGTCAGCCGGCACTATTAACTTTATCCGTTACAAGTGTTCCTACTTTGTGCCGGGGAAGTGTAGGTTCAATATCTGCAAGTGCGATTGGAGGAACACCGCCTTATACGTATACCTGGGGTGGCATGCCTCTGCAAACTTCAAGCGTAGCTCAGGGTTTGGCGCAAGGACAATATTCACTTACAATAACCGATGCTCATAATTGCGGTGCAAGCGCGGTTACTTCTGTTGGCTCAATTAATCAAACGCTTCAAATAACACAATCAGTAATTAATTCAGCTTGCGGAGGCCCTTCGGGTGCTGTAAATATTACTTCTGTTACACCCGCTTCACCGCCTTATTCTTATTCGTGGGTTACGGGACAAACAACACAGAGTATAAATAATCTTTCTCCGGGTATTTACGTTGTTACTGTTACTGATAATAATGGTTGCGCGGGCAATGTATCTGCTGCAGTAAATATAAATAACTCTTTACCGGTGCAAGTTAATACAGTACAGGATTTCTGTAATCAGGCACATGGTTCGGCAACGGCAAATCCATCGGGAAATCCTCCTTACCAATATTTGTGGAATACTACTGTTCCGCAAACTACGCAAACAGCAACTAATTTACCGGCCGGCAATTATATGGTGCATGTAACTGATGCATTTAATTGTAAGGATTCAGTTTCTGTTACTATTGTAAATCAAAACGACGTATTTACATCTGCGTTCACCACCTGGCCGGGTAGTGAATTGTATTCGCAGGATGAAGTTACAATGAATTTAAGCACAAATGCCGGTTGGACATTTAACAACGGATATCTAACTGACGGCTCAACTATCAGCGGAGTAAATATGAACCATATATTTACCCAATCAGGAGATTATACCGCGGTTTATTATTTTACCAGTAGTCACGGATGCAAAGACTCAGCGAAATATGAAATACACATTAAAGATTATACAACTTTGTATATACCTAATTCTTTTTCTCCTAACTCAGACGGAACAAATGATGTTTTTAAAGCGGAAGGAACTTTGGTAAAATCATTTGAAATGTATATTTATGACCGTTGGGGAAATTTAATTATAAAACTGGATGACATTGAAAAAGGATGGGACGGAAAATATAAAGGGGAAGCAGCACCCATCGGCACATATGTTTACAAAGCGATTGCCACCGATGTTTCAGGTAAAGAAATAAATTTAAGCGGAGACATAAATTTAATCAGATAATACAAAATGAAAAAAATTAAAATTGTAACCCTGTTTGTGCTTTTATGTACCGGAATTTATTCCAATACAAAAAACTCAATATGTAAAAAATCTGCAGGCACAAATCCGCAGGACAGCCTTTCTATTACGGCGCCAAATGTTTTTACACCAAATGGTGACGGAGTAAATGATACATGGAGTATTATTGTACATGGATTCGGTGTTACAGTTTTCGGATTGGAAACAACTGTTTACGACCGATGGGGCAAACAAATTTTTCAAACTACAAATATCCGCGAAGTTTGGGCCGGGCATAATTCTATCGGGGAGCAATGCAGCAACGGCACTTATTTTTATGTGATTAATTACACGAACGGGATTACGGGCGAGCAAAAAGTACTAAAAGGCTTTGTTGAACTATTAAGATAAAATTAAAACCAGTGGTATTTATCATTTGGTCCGCGAAAAATTTTGTGAAGTTCGGGCAGGTTAATTTTTATTCCCACGCAAAGCTGATCGCTTATCACCAGGGTTTTCGTATTACGGTCTAATTTTTCATCAAACCACATCATTCTGAATCTTGTTTCAGCATAAAGGCTTATGTTAAGATAAACTTTAAGCTCAAAACCAAAGCCTGAAATACCTCCGAAATAATTGCCTTTAAATTCTTTATCCATATAGGGCATCATGCGTGATATGCTGCCATAACCTGTGTAATTACCGGAATATCTTTGGTAACTCACACCGCCAATAATATAAAAAATTCCCTTGCGGTTAGAAAAATAGAAAAGGATGTTTCCCTGCAAATCAAAAAAGGTACTTCTGATATTTACCCATTCGGGTTTAAAATTAATTAAGGGCTGACTTTCAATATTAATGAGCCCGCGAAACATATCATTACTGCCAAAATACAAACGGCCTTCATAAGTTATCGGGTATATGTCATCTGAAAAAGTATTGCGTAAATGCGTTCGTATTATACTTGAGCCAACTGACAGGCGGGAGAATTTTTGTATTTTTTTGTTTTTTGCAGGTTGTTGTGAAAACCCGTCGTGACATAAAAGCAATTGTGCAAGAAATAAAATACGAATGCAATTTTTGCTACAAAAAATGAAATATGTTTTTTTGAGGAGATACATGAAAAAAAAATAAAAGGCAACGGCAGGGATTCGATAAAATAAAGATAGTGAACCTCAATCCCTCAGGCAAGGCGTTAAGCCTCTAAAAAGATAAATTATGTTAAAATACGCACAGGCTATTTATGCGTATAATAACTCAACGCTTTAGATGGGCATTGATTTACTTGTTCAATTATTTTTTCCGTAACTGCGCCCTCCATATTTATCCAGGGGCGTTTCGCAGGATCAAAAACTTCGCGCAGGTTTTTCCAGCAATTTTTAGAGTGTGTACAAACTCCCGGTTTCCAAACAATGGTAATTTTGTCGTTGCTATATTTTTTTTCTTCGCTGTACATAATTAAAATTTTGCACTTTTATGAAAAATAATTTCACTCAGTTCTTTTCTTGTTCGGGGTGTAAGCTCGCGCGTTTTAAAGGGTTCTTCCAACGTTTCAGGTTTGTCTAAATAACCAAGTGCC
>Ga0210400_10000809_pt1 | contig 32939 bp, 27 predicted proteins | sample IncBWH26MmetaG_FD_155456 | JGI IMG/M metagenome (GOLD analysis project Ga0210400, IMG submission 155456) | Forest soil microbial communities from Barre Woods Harvard Forest LTER site, Petersham, Massachusetts, United States - Inc-BW-H-26-M | ecosystem: Environmental > Terrestrial > Soil >... | reverse complement strand
CGCCTACGAGCGCTGGCCATAAGGCCACGATACCGGCCGAGCAGTGAAGAATGTGCGGTCAGCCAGAAAGGTGAATCATTCTGCCATGCCATCACCGAAACGTCCCAGGTGACCGATGCGCCCGCGGCGCGGCCTGCCGGTCGCGTCGATGCCGCGATGCACTAAACTCTTCGCTGGAGTTATCATTCCCGGGGCGGTCGCCACGGACTTGCTTTGTCAACGTTTCGCGCGACATCCTAGGCGCAGGTGCAGGGGGGAATACAACATGAAATATGCAGTTTGGCTGGTGCGGCTCTGGTATGCGGCCTGGATGATTCCGGCCGGACTCGAGCACTTCATTCACATCTTCCCGCAGCCGGGGTACAACACCACTCGACCCCTGGCTCACGAGATGCTGTTTGCGCTCCTTCACAGCCATCTGTTCGATGTCGTCAAGGCCGTGGAGCTGCTCACCGGGATCGCGGTCCTGCTGGGCTTCTTCACCCCCCTCATGCTGCTGGTGTGCATGCCGGTCGCATTCTGCGTGTTCTGGTGGGATGCGCCCCTTTCGACGTGGAACTATGGCAGTGTCATGGCCGGCGGAAGGGTGCTTGCCAGCGATGTGCTCCTGTGCGTGGCGTTCTTCAGCTGCTATCGGGCGATGTTCCCGCTGCGTCCGAAGCCGTCGGCCATGCCGCAGCTCGTACTGGTCGGCCGCACGGTTTTCGGCGCCTGGATGCTGATTAGCGGCGCCAACTACTTTTTCCTCTCGCTGTGGACGGTGCCGATGGGTCATGAACCGCTGGCCACGGAGCTGATGGGCGCTTTTGCTCACTCGGGTTTGTTGACCGTCGCCATGCTGATCCAGCTGGTCACGGGGGCGCTGCTGGTCACCGGCGTGTTCGCGCCCGCGGCGCTCTGCGTGGTGATGCCGGTTTCGACCTGTGCCCTTTACTGGGCGCTGCTCGAGCACCAGCCGCTCCCATTGCTGCTGGCGTTCCTGGCCTTTGCCCTGAATGGCCTTCTGATGCTGGCCTACCTCGGCTACTACCAGGGAGCTTTGCAGCGCAGCGCCTTGTCGCTTGGCGAATCAGGGCAGGCGACGACCTGGGATAACCTGTTCGTACACTCCAAAGGCCGCACTCCACGCGAGCACTTTATCGCCGCATTGATTCCGCTCGCGATCGTGGTCTGGTGGTACGTGCGTGCGAGTCCGAACGTGTACCCGCAGTGGAGCCTCCTGGTACTGCTGTTCCCCGCCATCATCCTGCATGCGCGCAGACTGCACGATATGGGGCACAGCGGATGGCTGCTGCTCATCCCAACCGTCCTGACGATTGCCGCCATGGCGATCTGGGATCATCGGCTCGACTTGGGCGCTCAGCTGACCTTTGCCGTGCCGCTCGCCGCGCTCATCGTCTTCGTCGGATTTGCCCTCTGGGGCTGCATTGGCAAGGGAAAAGCGGAGGCCAATGCTTTCGGACCACCGGCAATGGCGTAGTCGTTCGGCCGCGATTCGCGATTACTGTCCGGATCCCTTGGGCGCGCCGGTCGGAGCGAGGGACCGAAATCCGACTTCGAGGCCCTTTTGTGTCTTGAACCAAACGATGAATCCCCCGTCACGTCCATCACGGCGCGGCGCAATGAGCAACTGAATGTGGTCGCCCGGTTGCACCGCGCCTCTGACATATCCTGCGCGGTAGAAATTACTGGCGCTGTGTCCTTCGAAATCGATGTCGCGCGTACCGTTTGCGTCGGACAGCGTGACCAGCGCATGGGTATGCGGATTCATTACCTCAAATGTCTTGACGGTCCCTTCGATCGTTGTGGTCTTCGCAAAGTCAAAGGGCGCCGCCGAGTGGTGAGCCTGAGCCGGATGGCTGAAGATCAACACGGCGGATGCGAGGACAGTCAGGCTGGTGCCGATCAGTCCGCGGATGTTGGATTTCATTTCTGCGTTTCCTCCCAGGCCTTGTAGACATCACTCATTTTCGCGTCTGCCGGCTTACCGGCATGCAGCTGTTCTCTGCGTGCTTTCAGCAGGTTCAACCAGAACTCATCCGGACAGCGGTAGGTGAACAGAAATCCATCGGGTACAAAGGCAAACTTCCTATCCACCGTGACCGGCGCCGTGTAATACACCGGATCCGTCATGCTCATGGAGTAGCTCATGAACTTGACGCCCTTGGCATCCGTTCCGAGCGCGAACCTTTCGGTGATGTGGGCCTGATCGCTGTGGGGATGAGACTGGTCCTCACCATCCTGGAGGTCACCCGTCTCCACCACCAGACTCTGGCCTTCCCAATGCCCCACGGAGTAGCCCTGCCGACTCGGAATCCGCTTGTCTTCGGGAACGCCCCGCTTGCCCAGGAAAACCCTGCGGGTCTCCCCTTCCACTTCATAAATGATGGTCAGCTGGTCCCCTTTCTGGATGAACTCAAGGGGATAGCCGCCGGCCGACTCCATCATCATGGGCATGCCGTAGTCGACACAGTAGGCCGCGGCGTTGGCCCGCTCGGGGCCCAGCAGCTGCTTGTATTCGTCGTTACGTCGCTTGCCCTCCGGCGTGAAGGGTAAGGGTGCCATGGAACGCCGGCCACCGCCGCCCGGAGGTGCCTTTCCCGACTCGACGTAGGTGCTCCAAACGCCCGTGAAGTCCGGCTTTGGCGCGCCGGCCTGCGCGGCGGCGCTCAGCACTGCAACCGTGAATCCGGCCGCTACCGCCACCCATCTGCTCGGCAGTGGAAATTGCTGCGATCGACGTATCATCGGTATACCCCCTATGCCTCAGGTACGCGGGCCGTTCGCGCCGCCGCCGGCCGGGCGAGGTGCATTCGGGTCCGCGGCGCCGCGGATCATGCCGCCATCGTCATTGGCCTGCGGCCCCGGAATCGGCGTGAGCGTGTGTACCTGGCGGATCTTGCCGTCGATGTAGCGAAAGGAGTGACTGTCCGGGGACTCGGCCCGTCCGCCGAATCTACAGAACACGTTGATGACCCCCAGCTCCTCATCGATCACGTAGTCGCGATGAGTGATGTAGAGCACGCCTGCCGGCAGGCCCACCTCGCAACTCGCATGCGGATCGCCCTTGACGTTGGTATAGGCGCCGCCCTCGAGCCGCGCGCAGGGCGTACCCCAGGGGATGTCGGTAAACTTGTCGGCGAAGCCGTCCAGATAGGCGTTGGCGCCGCGGATCATTTCCTTGGGCTCGGTCAGCTGATATTTGAACAGCGGCGACCAGTCCTCCTTGGTCGTGTACTTGAGGTATGAGTTGGCATTGAACAGCCAGTGGCCCTGCTTGGTGACGAGGCTGTCGACGCGGATGATCTTGCCGGCGTGAGCATAGAGCCGCGTGCCGATGACATAGGGCACGGGCCCGGTCACGATGACTTCGGTGAAGGTTTTGCAGCGCTTGTCATCATGGAAGCTCATGGCATGGGCGACTTGGAGCGGCTTCGCCCACATGCCCGCGCCGGCATCCACGTCCTTGCCGTTCTCAAGATAGTGCGCCTTGGGATCCATCGGCAGTGCCGCGAGGCTCCCCTTCCCCTGCGCCTCCACATAGGCGGCGGTGAGCCGCTTCAGTTCATCACGGGTGCAGCTGGGGTGATCCTGCAGGGGCGCATAGGGGCTGGGCGGCGGACCCGCGGCGCCTCCCTGCTGCGCAAGGACGGGCGCGGCCGCGCAGGCCAGCAGGACGGTAAACATTGCTTTCTTCATCATGACTTTCCCCCTTGTCTCTTTGATTTCCGGTGCGAAGTTCAGCGGACGTCCTGAATGTCCTCGGACATCGCCTGCTCATAAGTGGACCAACCCGACGGCGTGCCGAACGGCGCCTTCTGGAACATGGCCTCGATGCGGCGGATCTTGCCCTTCTCGATCTTGAACAGCTCGCCCAACTGCCACGTCCAGTTGATGTTGTGATGATCGAAGAAGGCGAAGGCGAAGACGATGCCGCGCTCGCGGTCCACGGCGACAAAGCGGCGGTCGCGAATGCGGCTCACGACGCCCTTGAGGCTCTTCTCGAACTGCTCCTTGCAGCCCTGGCGATTGGGCGCCGAGGGGTCCTTCGGGCCGGCCGTGATCATGCCGTTCTCATGGCGCAGACAATCGTCGGTGAACGGATAGTAGCCCTTGCCGTCATTGGGGGCCATGCCGGTGAAATAGTAGTTGGCGGTGCGGATCAGGTCCGCGCGGCTCATCCGCTCGGCCGGCGGGATCACCTCGGCGAAGATCGGGTGCGGCGCACCCGTCGCCTCAACCGCCTCGCCGGTCGGCGGGAAACGCGGGGGCGCCGGCGCCGTGGCCGCGCCAAGCTGCACATCGGGGCGAATGGAGAGCTGCTCGATTTCGGTGATCCTGCCCTTGCGAATCTTCAGGCGCAGCACGAGACCCACGATGGTCGGTTTGGCGGGTCCCTGGGTCGAGGCGCGGCCGGCGATCTGCACGGTGCCGAAGAAGGCGACCTGCTGGGTCTCGATGTCCGGCACGTAGAATTTGTAGTTGCCGATGCCGGTCATGTCGAACCACAGCCCCTCGCCGCCCAGCGGCAGGTGAATGCCGTTCTCGGTGAACTTGACCTCGCGCGCAAACAGCGCCGGATCGACGTTGTGCGCCTTCATGGCTTCAAGATAATTGTTCACCCAGCCTTCCAGGCAGGCGCGCTGACAGGGGTTGGCCATCGGGTCGGGCGGTGTGGTCGCCGATTGCGCCGCCGCGGATGCGGTGATCAGTGCCGCGGCAGCCAGCGTGGCGGCGGCCAAAACAGACCGGATGAAACTCTTCATGGCGCCCCCCCCTTCCGAAACTCTGCAACCTGCTCATTATTAGGCAAAGCTCGCGGCCGCTCCACTTCTACCGCTAAACAGAAAGCTGCACCGGCCAATGGTAAACTCGGCGGGCGAGCGCGCAAGGCGGTGCATGCATGAGGCGGCAACCATGAACCTCAAGAATCGGATCGGGCTGATGGTGGCGGTGGCCGCGACGGCTGCCCTGTGCGGGCTGGCGAGCGCGGCCACGCTGCAGCATGCCGGGGACAGCGCGCCGGAGGCCGCCAGCGAGGTGGACGTCACGCGCAACGCCTGGTTGGAATGCGTCCGCGCCGCGATACCCCGGCTCGACCAACCCGAATCCACCTCCGAGGCCGTCGCGCGCGCCGCCATGAAAAGCTGCTCAGACCAGTACACGGCCATGCTGGGGGCCCTGTCGCGCACTTTGGCGCCAACCTGCAATCAGGACTCGGAATGCGCACGCAACGCGCTGGCGAAAGCCCAGGGCGAGGCCATGCGGACGGCTACCGACGAGGTCGTAACCGCGAGGATACGGGTCGCGGGGGCGCGGGTCCTCGAGTGTCAGTGACCTTGCGCACACGGATAGGCGCAACGCGCACGGGGTAGGACGATGAAGGTGCCTTTTGCGAAAAAGTGGCAGCAGGAAACCGACGCCCTGCGGAAGATCGCACTCGACTGCGGCCTGACCGAGGAGGTGAAATGGGGCAAGCCCTGCTTCGCCTACCAGAAGAAGAACGTGGCGATCATCATCCCGCTCAAGGAAGTGTGTGCGTTCTCGTTCTTCAAAGGCGCCTTGCTCAAGGACCCGAAGCACATTCTCCAAAAGATTGGCGAGCATACCCAGGCGGGGCGGTGGGTTAGATTCACGTCGCCCGCGGAAATTTCGGCGCTGCGGCCGACCCTTGGGAAATACATCGATGAAGCCATCCAGGTCGAGAAGTCGGGCAGGAAAGTTCCCCTGAAGAAGGCGTCGGAGTATGTGGTTCCAGAGGCGCTGCAAGCCATGCTGAAAGCGTCTCCAAAAGTGAAGGCGGCATTCGAAGCCCTGACGCCGGGACGCAGAAGGTCGTACTTCTTTCATATCTCGGGCGCAAAGCAGCCCAAGACGCGGGCGGCGCGGGCACAGAAGTGTGTGCCGATGATCCTGGACGGTCGGGGGTTCAACGAGTCCTGATCAGCTTGCCGCCGCAAAGTTATCATTGGGGACACACTCGCCTATGCGCACCAGAATCCGACTATCGCCCCTACTGCTGATTGCCTTTGCCGTCACGTGCGTCTACGGTCAACCCGGGCCGATCGAAGGCGCGCTCCACCAAGCGCGAATCGAGCATGCCGACCAGGCCATGGCTCGCGCCGATGCAAATTCCCTCAAAGCGCATGAGCAACTCATGGCGAAGCGCCTGCAGGGCAAGATCGACGTCTACTTCATGGGGGATTCGATCACCAGGCGCTGGGGCGCCAGCGACCGCCAGTACGCGGACCTGCTTGGCAACTGGAACGAGAACTTCAAGGGTTGGAATGCCGCCGACTTTGGTTGGGGCGGGGACAAGACGCAGAACATGCTCTGGCGCCTGGAGCAAGGCGAACTCGATGGCGTGAATCCCAAGGTCATCGTGCTCATGGCGGGCACCAATAACATCGGTAACCTGTCACCCGCTGGTGATGCGGATGTTCGCGCTGCCGAGACGGTTCGTGGCGTCGCGGCCGTGCTCAAAGAGCTGCGCGCCCGCGCACCGACGGCGACGGTCGTGCTGATGGGTATCACGCCGCGCAGCGATAACCTCCAGGTGATGCCAATCATCAACGCCGCCAACCGAGGCATTGCACGGTTGGCCAACGGCCATCGGATTCGCTATCTGAACATCAATGCGCGGCTGGCCGACCGGCACGGGATGCTACTGCCCGGAATGAGCAAGGACGGCCTGCATCTCACCGCGAAGGCCTACCAACTGTGGGCCGATGCCCTCAAACCCCTACTGCTCAAACGCTTAGGCCCGAAGGCAGCGGACGATCAGGCGCCACCCCCGACGGGTGATCCCTCCGCAGCGAATTAGCCGAGCTGCCACAACAGGAATGCATAAGTGTCGGCGGCTTCGCGGTCCTGCTGCCCGCGAGTCGAGCCGATGCCGTGGCCGGCATCGGTGTCCACGCGCAGCAGAATCGGCTTTCCGGACGTCGTTGCGACTTGGAGCCGCGCCGTCATCTTGGCCACGTGGAAAGGTGCGACCCGCGGATCGGTGACGCCGGTGGTCAGAAGGACGGCGGGATACGGCGTGCCATCTTTGACCGAGTGGTAACTGTCGATCAACTTCAGTGCCTTGTAGCCAGCCGGATCCGCGATTGCGCCCCATTCGGGTTCCTCGCCATAGCCGTCTTGCTCGGCGACATAGCGCAGCGGATTGGACCAGCCGACGCCATCGATGACGGCCGCGAACAGGTCGGGGCGCTCGGTCATCGCGCGCCCGACCGTGATGCCACCGGCGGAACGCCCGCCAATGGCAAGATGCTTCGGTGAGGTGTATTTCTTGGCAATGAGTTCTTCGCACACGGCGATGAGATCGCGCCAGGTGTTGGGCTTGTTGCCAAGCTGTCCGGCCTTGTGCCATTCGCGGCCGTACTCGCCGCCGCCACGGACATCGGCGTAACCGACGATGGCGCCGGCATCGATCAACGCCAGTGTGCGTCCCGCAAAAGTGGGGGTGTAGGCCGCGATGCCGTACGAACCGTAGGCGGAGATCCAGGTCGGGTTGCTGCCGGTTTGCTTCAGGCCTTTGCGATATATCAGCGTATAGGGAATCCTGACCCCGTCCTTCGCGGTGGCGAAGAAGCGCTTGGTTTCATAGGCGCTGACATCGATCGCGGGTTTGGGCGTGATACCGGTGTCGGCGAGATGCAGGGCGAGGTCCACCGACCAGATGCCCGCCGGGGTCAGCCATCCTTGCAAGGACATCAGGGCGCCGTCTTCGTTCGCGACGCAGAACAAGGCGCCGATCGTGCCGTCGAAGGGCAAGGGGATGTCGGCGAGCTTGTGGTCGCGGCCCAGGCGCTGCAGCCGACTGATGCCGCCGTCCATGATCTTCAAATAGATGCCGTCCCGCGCGCGGGCCGTGCTTTCGATCACGAGGGTGGCGTGCTGTGGGACCACCACCGTGCCGGTCGCGATGCGCGGCGCCGCCGCGGATGTCCTGACGATGCGCCCGCGCGGCGAGCCCTTGTTGACCAGCAGGTACAGATCATCGCCATCGAGCTCAAGATCGGTGACTTCGTCATCGAAGCCGGCGAATGAAATCCATTTGGCCTTACCAGCGACCGCGTCGGTGAGCGGTGCGATGAACCAGCGGCCTTCGGGTCGCACGTCGGCCAGCTGCAGGATCGCGTAGCGGGAACCCCGCGACGTGAAGATCGTCGGGACCTGGATCTTGTCGTACTCCACGCCGGCGACCAGACCGCGTTTCACCAGTATCGGATCGGACTTAGGATCGGTGCCCAGTTTATGGAAGCGCGCCTGGGCATCCAAGTAACGCTCGGGCGTCGCGACGGCGCCGGTGTACTGCGAGTAGAAAAATCCGCTGGCGTCATCGAGCCACTGGGGATTGGCGCCTTCGGTATTGGGGATGGCCTCCGGCAGATTCCTGCGGTCAGCGACGCTGAGTATGTGCAGCACGGAATCTTCGCTGCCGTCCTTCGAGAGGCCATACGCGACATACTTGCCATCGGGGGAGGCGCGCCACCAGTCGAGCGACATATGAGTCTTGGCGCCGCTCATTGCGGTGGGGTCGACCAGAATGCGATCCGCGCCTTTCACGCCTTCGCGCACCAGGAGTTTGAAGTTGTCGGCCCCCAGGGGGCGCTGCTGGATGAACGTCAGACCCCCGGCTCGCTGCACGCTGGTGGTCGCCACGGTCTCGCCGGAAAGCCCTTCGATGCGCTTGAGCAGGGCCGCGCGGCCCGGCAGTGCATCGATGATGGCGCGAGTGTGTGCGTTCTGCCCCATCAGGAACGGCAACCAGTCGGGGTCCTTGCTGTTTTCCATCCAGCGATATGGATCGCTCACGGTCTCGCCGAAATAGGTGTCCTTCACCACGTCGATGCGGGCGATGGGCGCAGGCGGTATGGCGTCCTTCGCAGCCGCCGCGGACGCCCATGGCTTCAAGGGCAGCAGCGACAGGGAGAGGACGCCGGTGGACCGCGCGAGAAACGCACGACGGTGTAGATCCGGGTTCATATGACGAGTCTCCGCTGGAGGCTGCTCATGTGGCCGCGGAGAGGAATGATACGCCCACCCGAATGCCTCACTGCTGATCGCACGGATTCTTCGGGGTACGCCCTGCGGTATTCGTTTCCAACTTTGTTGCGTTGCATGGCAACAAATCAGCTCCGGCAGCCCGAATGGCTACAAAAGGCGACCTGCATTGATCTTTATCAATCACTGCTTCGGAAGTTGTCCGTGTCTCAATGCTTTGTTAAACCAACATCCGGCCGCTCACTCATATGAGCGACGCAGACTGGGTCGATGGCCTTCGGTTTCGCAGCCACGGACCTTGAGGGTGCAGCTTGCGGCGGAGCAGGTTGAGCTTGCGATCAAGAGAAGCGCTTACAAATCAGGACGATACGCCTTTCCCTGGCGCGGAGCATCGAATGAACGGACATCTGCGTTTGCTGGTCGCGACCTTAGTGCTGGTGGCGGGCCCCGCCGCGAACGCGGATTCGGGGCCCAAGCTTTTAGGTTCGGCGGACTTCCGTATCGTGCGCGATCAGATGATCCGGGTCCCAATCACCCTTAATGGCCGTGCGGCCACCATGGATCTGGCGCTGCAGAATTTCGCCACGGTGATCGATTCCAGCTACGTGGACTCATTCGGGCTCAAGGCACGCACTGCGCCGCGACACATACTCTACGGCGGGACTGAACTGACGCAGTACGCGAGGCTGACGGGATTTGCGATCGGATCGATGAAGATGGAGGATCCGCCGATATACATCACCCCCGATAGTGCGCCAGCCGTTGCCGATGCATCGCAGCTGCCCAATGTCGGCGTTATCGGCATGGATCAACTCAGGAACTACGACTACGAACTGGACTTCGCGAATAACAAGCTCAATTTCTATTCGCCGAACCACTGGCACCGGCAGGTGGTTTACTGGACGGACAAGTACACCAGCGCGCCGCTGACGCTCACCCATTTTGGGGGCTTTGTATTTCCGGTGGTGCTGGAAGGCAAGAGAATTGAAGCCGTCATCAGCGCCGTTGGCGGGCACAGTCGGATCCGAACCCAGGCGCTGCAGGCCATTTTTGGTGCCGCCGCGGCCTCCGACGACGTGCAAACTGAAACTTACGCGGGAGGCAAATCGGTCCACTACCGCATGATGACTCTTTCCGGGCTTGAACTCAGCGACCAGAGCGTCCGGTTCAACCTCGATCCGGAAGCGGTAGATCCCGCATGCATCCTAACCAGCGAAGGAACCCGCGCGTATTACTACCAGGGAGATCAGTGCAGGGGCGTTGAGGCGCCGGTTTTCCTGGGTCTTGAGGTGATCAGGAATCTGCATCTTTATTTCGCGGTCAACGACCAGATTGTCTATTTTTCTGACGCCAAGGCCGGGAAATAGGCCGTAAGGGCTTCAGGACATCGAGTGACTTCGGGAATCGTTATTCGTACCGCAGCGCGGCCATTGGCTTCGCGCGGGCAACGAGAATCGAATGGGTGCTGATGGTCAGCAATGCGATCAGCAATGCGAGCGCCGCGGCGGCGGGAAACAGCCACACGGCAAGCTCCACATGATAGGCGAAGCCCTGCAGCCAGCGGTGCATCGCATAGGCGGTCACGGGCCACGCGATGAGATTGGCCCACAGCACGGGCTTGGCGAACTGGATCAGCAACAGCTGGATGATGTTGCCGGTATCGGCCCCCAGGGCCTTCCGGATACCAATCTCGTGGGTGCGTCGCTCGGCAATCGATGCCGCAAGGCCGAACAAGCCCAGGCAGGCGAGCAGAACCGCGATCGCCGAAAAAATGCCGAACAACTGTGCTTCGCGCAGCATGGCGACGTAGCGGATCTGCATATAGTCATCGAGAAAGAAGCGGTTGATCGGATCGTGCGCACCGGTTGCCTTCCAGAGTCGATCGATTGCGCCCAGCGTCTCGGGAATCTGCTGACCGGTCAGCTTGACGCTGATGAGTTCATAACGCGGGTCGTTGGGCGCGACGGCGAATGTCTGCGGCCAGATCCGGCTCTCCACCGAACCCAGTGAAAAGTCAGCGACCACGCCGACGACGGGCACGGTCTTGCTGCCGCCGGGAACAAACCCCGGGAGCTGGAAACCAATGGCGTCCGCGGGTTTCTGGAATCCAAGTCGCCGCGCCGCGGTTTCGTTGACGACGTAGTAGCCGGTGGCCGAGCCACCCGCGGCGCGTGTCGTCCCCGCAATGGTCCTGATGCCATAGAGCTCGAATAGCGAAGGGTCCACGGATATAGGGTAGAAAAACTGCAGAACGCCTGACCGGTCATTGGTGAGCATCACATTCATCGTCCCGTCAGTCAGCAAGGCGGATGTCGAGCAGGACAACCCGCGAACGCCAGGCAGCGCGCGCAGCGGCGATGTGAACGCCGGATTGCAGGGGGCGCGGATGATGAGCATCTGGTCGCTGTTCACGCGTATTGCCTCCTGCATCGCGAATTGCCGCTGCATATACACCACCCCCGCGGCGACGATCAGCCCGATCAGAATGGCAAACTGCGCCGACACCAGAACCTGACGCAACAGCGTCGCGCCGCGCCCCTGCCGGGTCTCGCCCGTCAGCACCCGCAGGGGTTGGAAGGCCGATAGGACCAAGGCTGGATAGGCGCCCACGATCGCGCCGAGCAGCAGCGCGCCGAGCAGGGTCGCACCGATGAGAGCCGGCTGCTGCCAGTACCTGAATGTGGCACCCGCGGTGAGAAAGGCGTTCACGTAGGGCAAGAGCAGCTCGGTGAGCGCAACGGCTCCCAGCACGGCGGAAACCACGTAGACGGTCGACTCGGTCAGGAACTGCAGCACGAGTACCCGCCGCCGGGCCCCTGCGAGTTTACGAATGCTCACCTCCTTTGCGCGACGCGCGGCGCGGGCCGTGAGCAGGTTGACGAAATTGACAACGGCAATGGCGAGTATGCCCGCCCCGGTGATCGTCAGCATCAGCAGCTCGCTTGAGAATCCCGGGTTGAGGCCCGGATGCGCATTGAGCCGGTCCAGAGGCACCAGCTGCTGGTCCTGCTTCCAACCCGGCGGCGCGCTGGCGAAGAGCGCCCGGGTCATCGCCGGCATGGCGTCCAGCAGGCGCTGCGGGGAGGCGTGGGGTGCAAGCTTCAAATAGGTCTGAGCGTCGACGCCGATATAGTGGGTGCCCGTCTTTTCCCACACATCGTCCTGATGCAGCGGCGACCACGGTGCCGAGCCGGACATGAATATCCCGGTCCGCAGGTGGGTTTCATTGGCCGGCAAGTCTTCGATGACCGCGGTTACGGACAGCCGCTGCGTGCCATTCACCACCAAGGTCTCGCCCAGAGGCGCATCCCGTCCAAAGAATTTGCGGGCGATGCTGCGGGGCAGGACGATGGCATCCGGACGTGCCAGCGCCGATTTCAGATTTCCCGCAATGACCGGCAGCGGCAGCACCCCAAAGGCGTTCGGATCCGCCCAATAGACCGCTTCCTTCACCTCTACGTTCGCGCGTCGGACAGTGGCGAATCCCGGCACCAGGCGCGCAACCGCTTGAATCTCACTGAACTTCAGCGCCAGCTCCGGTCCGACAAAGGCAGCCGTTCGCGGAAAGTTAAGGCTGGCGGTACCGGGAGGCGTTATGACGGTCACTCCTATATAGACGTGCTCGTATCCCGGAATGAAATGATCCTGGCTGAGCCGGTCGTGCACCATGAGCGCGGCGAGCAGCGCCGTGCACAGTCCCACCGACAGCCCGAGGACACTGATGGCCGTGTAGAGCTTGTTACGCGCCAGATGGCGCAGCGCGGCGGCCAGGCAGTTGCGGAACATGCTCGACCCTTGCCTACTGGTACCGCAGCGCTATGACCGGCTTCGCACGGGCGACGAGCACCGAATGAACCGTGACGGTCAGCAGTGCAATCCCCACCGCCACGACAGCCGCAGCGACGAACACCCACAGCGGCAGTTCGGTCCGGTACGCGAAGCCCAGCAGCCAGCGATGCATCAGCCAGGCGGTCACGGGCCAGGCGATTGCGGTGGCCCACAGCACCGGCTGGGCGAATTCCCACAGCAGCAGCCGCAGGATGTTGCCGGTCTGCGCCCCGAGCGCCTTGCGTACGCCGATTTCCCGCGTGCGCCTCTGGGCGGTAAAGGCAGTCAGGCCGAACAGACCCAGGGCCGCCAGAAACAGCGCCACCATCGCGAATACGGTGAAGACCGCGGTCTGGCGTTCGAGTTCGGAGTACAGGTTCTGGATATACTGGTCAAAGAAACTGCGGGTAATGGGGCCTGCGGCATTCGGCTGTTGATTCCAGAGCTTGTCGATCTGCTGCAGGGTCTGCGGCACCGCCCGGCCGATGAGCTTTACGTTCAGCTGCGAGAACCAGCCGCTGCTGTACTCGAAGTACACCGGGTCGATGGAGTGGCGAACCGAATCGCGGGAGAAGTCCGGCACGACGCCGATGATTTCCCGGCGCACGGTCGAACCCAGTGTGAAGACTTTGCCGATCGCATCCTGAGGGTTGGCGAAGCCCAGACGCCGTGCCGCGGTTTCATTGACGAGCACGTGATAGGCGACGGTCGGCTGCAGCAGTCGATACGCGGGCAGAATATCCGCCGCGCGCCGGGCGACGAAGAAGCGCCCCGCTACGGGCGTCAAGCCCAGCAGTTCAAAAAGCCCCGCACCGACCTGGCTGTTCTGCAGCGTCACGGTCCAGCCGTCCGGCGCACGATACGCGGCGGTGCCGAAGTTGTTCAGGAAGTCCATGGAGCAGGCGGTTGCTCGCACTCCCGGCAGTCGCGTCACTTCAGCGACGAATGCCGAACCTTCGCAATCACCGATCGGCAACTGGATGGAAAGCAGCTGCTCCTTGTCGAAACGCAGGCCCCGCTGTAACCCGAAGATGGTCTGCCGATAGATGATTCCGGTTGCCGCGGCCAGTCCGATCAGGATCGCGAACTGGACGATCACCAGTCCCTGCCTCAAGCGACCCGAGCCGCTGGCCGGGATATTGCCGCCCGCCAGCACTGCGGTAGGTCGATAGGCGGAGAGCACCATGGCCGGGTAGAGGCCTGCCAGGAGTCCGACCAGCAAAGCCACTCCCAGCAGTCTGCACAGCGCTGGCCAATGCCAGTATTCGAATACCAGGGCACGATCGAGCAGGCCATTCAGCCGGGGGAGAAGCAGCAACTCCACCAACGCGACCGCCAGCAGCATGCCCAGGGCACTGAACAGCATCGACTCGCCCATGAATTGCGTCAGCAGGTCGCGACGCCGCGCGCCGGCTGCCTTGCGGACCCCCACCTCGACCGCACGCCGCGCGGCACGCGCAGTCATCAGGTTCACGAAGTTGATGACGGCAATGGCCAGAATCAGGACACCGACAATTGCGGTGGCGCGCAGCGCGCCGGGATCACCGGCCGGAGTCATGGCGAACGCACCCGGTTCGCGCAGATGGATGGCGCTGATGGGAACCAGTAGCAGCCTGAAGGTGTTTTCCTTCTGGCCGACTTGCGGCGGGAAGTTCTTGTCGACCCACTCCTTGAACCCTTGCCGCAGCGTGTCGGCGGATGCGCCGGCCGCCAGGCGTATATAGGTGTAGGCGCGATAGGCGCTCATGCCCCGTGGATCCGCAATGGCCTTCGCCGAGGCAAAGACCTCGGCGTTCAGATGCGTATTGGACGGCAGGTCCGCCAATACCGCCGTGACCTGCATGGTGGTCTTGCGGTTGATCTGGAGGGTCTCGCCGAGCGGCAGATCGCGGCCGAAATACTTGCGCGCCATGCGGCGCGTCAGTACCAGGCCATCGGGTCGTTCCAGCGCAGTCTTGAGATCTCCGGCCAGCACCGGCAAAGGCACCACGTCGAAGAAGTTCGGATCCGCCCAGTAGAACCGCTCTTCAAGCGTTTCCACATTCCCGTGGCGCAAATTCTCCCCGCCGAACGTATTGCTCAGCCGCGCGAGCGCCTCGATCTGCGGAAAGGCCAATTTGAGCTTGGGTCCGATTTCAGATCCTCCCAGATCTTCGACCGCATTGGAGCCCGCGTCCGGTACCACCGCCGCGCTCGAGATGCGATAGATGCGCTGATATCCCGGAATGAAGTCCTCGAAATTCAGCTCGTGGTGGACATAGATCGCCACCAGTACGGCGGCGGCGAAGCCGACGGCCAGCCCCAGTACATTGATGACGGCGTAGAGATGATTGCGTGCGAGATTGCGCACGGCAGCCGCGAAGTAATTGCGGAACATCCTTCCTCCCGATCCGATCTCAGGCGGCCAGCAGGGTCTCGCTGACCACCTGGCCATCGAGCAGTTTGACCGTGCACGCCGCCCGCGCCGCGTGCACCAGCGAGTGCGTCACCATGATCACCGTCGTGCCGGCACGGTTGATCTGCGCCAGCATGTCCATGACCGCCGTGCCGTTTTCCGTGTCGAGGTTGCCGGTGGGCTCATCCGCCAGGATCAGCTTCGGCTCCCCGACCAGCGCACGGGCGATGGCGACGCGCTGCTGCTGGCCACCGGACAACTGACTGGGAAGATGACGCGCGCGATGTGTGAGACCGACACGCTCCAACGCCGCCATGACCCGCCGGCGGCGCTCCGCGCCGTTGATGCCGCAGTACAGCAGCGACACCTCGACATTCTCGGACACATTCAGATCATCGATGAGGTTGAAGCTCTGGAACACGAAGCCCACGCTGCCGCGGCGCAGCCGCGTGAGGGATTTTTCGCTCAGTCTGGAGACTTCCTCGCCGAAGAATGAATAGCTGCCACTGTCAGGGTTGTCGAGCAGCCCCAGGATATTGAGCAAAGTGGACTTGCCGCATCCGGAGGGGCCCATGATGGCCAGGAACTCACCGCTTTTCACCGCGAGCGACACCTGTGACAGCGCGTGGGTCTCCACCTCGGTCGTGCGGTAGATCTTGCTGATGTTCTGCAGGATTAACATGCTTGGCTCCCGAAGGTTATTTGATCTCGATCCGATCGATACGTTCCAGGCCGTTGTAGTCGGAAGTGATGACGCGCTCGCCCGCGGCAAGGCCGCTCAGGATCTCCACCTCATCGGCGTTGCGTCGGCCAATCCTGATTCGCCGCCTCTGGGCGGTGTGACCGTCCGGCTGCACGACGAAGACCCAATCGCCTCCGGTGCGTTCGAGAAACGCACCCGATGGCAGCACCAGGCCCTGCACGTCGGCTCCCAGGGATAGCCTTCCCTGCAGGGTCTGCCCACGCAGCAGGCCCGCAGGTGTTGCGCCGTCGAAGGCCAGATCGACCGTGAATGTGCCGCCTTTGACCTGGGGATACACGCGCGTCACCTTTAGTGGCCAGGATTTCTCATCCAGCAGGATGCTCGCGGCCTGTCCGGTGCGCACGCGGGTCAGGTAGTACTCATCGACGCCGGCTGACAGCTTGTAGCCGGTGGCAGGAGTGATTTCCGCCAGGCGATCTCCCAGGCTGCGATTCTCACCCACGGTGAGATCCATGGTGGTCACAAGCCCGCTCACCGGCGCTCGCACGGTCAGGTCCGCGAGCTTGCTGTGGGTGACCACCAGGTCCTGTTGCAGCTTTGCGATCTGCGCCTGCAGCTGTGGCAGCTGTTTCTCGCGCAGCTGCTCCTGGCGCCGATTGCTTTCTTCCTGCATCGGCCGCTGTCGCAGGGCGTTGTCGAGTTCGTCCTTGATCTCATCGCGTGATTCCACCGATATCAGATGCTGTGCTGCGAGCGCCTCGCGCCGATCCAGCGCGCGCTGCAGGCGGACGGTGTCGTAATCGATTTGCGCCAGGGCCTTCTGGTTGGCCACCCGGTTCTGTTCCAGCTGCGTCTGGTAGGACTGCGACTCGGTGATGGACTGCACCAGGCGCCCTTCGCGATCGAGGACATCCAGTTCCAGCGCCGTGTTGCTCAACTGCACCATCGGCTGGCCTTGGGTTACGGTATCCCCGGCCTGCACCAGCAGATGCTCGACCCGACCGCCCTCCACGGCATCCAGGAAGATGGTGTCATGCGGAACGACCTCGCCGGTGAGCGGGATGATGTCGTGATACACGCCGTGCGCGACTGCGGCGATGCTCAGATTGGCGGCGGGAATGCTGACATTGCGCTGCGCGGGCCCCAGCAGCAGCACGCCGGCCCCGATCAACAGCATGAGGGCCGTCACACCCAGCAGCAGCTGTTGCCACCACTTCAGGCGCCACCACGGCTGCGACCGCGGCCGGTCCATGGCAGAGTGCGCCACGGCGTCCAGCGATGGAGATTTTACGGCGCTGTCCATGCTGGCTAGTGTATGGCCGGCCTGCCGTGATAAAAAATGTCATGCAATCAGGTGTTTGCATTGGCCTTGAGTAGCTCGGCCGCTTGGAGGTGTCCGGAAGTGAACACTGCCGCTGGCGATATGAATCGAACGATCGACGATGCTGCGGTGCTCATCGTGGAGGACGACGCCGATGTGCAGCGTGCCGCGCGCATCGCCCTGGCCGGCAGCTGTGCGCGCATCGAAGTGCTGGATGCGCCGGATGCGCTCGCGAGCCTTGAGATGGCCAGCTTCGATGTGGCGCTGCTGGACATGAATTTCGTGACGGGTGATCGCAGCGGTGCGGCGGGGCTGGATGCGCTCGGACGCCTGCGCGAACTCGATGCCAGTCTTGCGGTGGTGCTGATGACGGCCTACGGCGGTGTCTCACTCGCTGTCGAGGCGCTCAAGCGCGGCGCCACCGATTTCGTGCTCAAGCCCTGGCGCAACGACAAGCTCATCGGCACGGTGCTCGCCGCAGCCGCCGCGACGCGCCGACGGCGCGCAGCCGAAACCTTGAATCTGGAGACGCTGGAGCGCGGTGCCATCGAACGCGCCCTGTTGCAGCACGGTGGCAACATCTCACTCGCAGCGGCCGCGCTGGGACTGAGCCGCGCGGCACTGTACCGACGGATGTCCAAGCATGGACTCTAGCGCCCTGCCCCGGTATTTCCAGTGGGCGGTGGTGGCGCGCGCCGTGCTGCTGGCCGTGCTCATCGTTCTGGTACTGCGACTGCTGGCGGACACGCAGTTCTACGCCACGGTGCTGGTCGTGATGCTGTGCGCAGCGCTGGTCGTGGCGGATCTTGTGCGGGTGGTACGGCATGCGGACCGTTCGACCCAGCGCTTCCTGGAGGCCGTCTCGGCCGGTGCGCTGGAGGTTCCGGTGCCGGGACACTCCGCTGCCAGTCATGAGCTGGCCGCATTCGATCGTGCGCGCGATTATCTTGCGACGAATCGGCGCATGCAGCGCCAAGGCAGCGATTATCTGCAGACGCTGCTGGACACCGTGCCCGCAGCCCTCCTGGTCGTGAATGGGCAAGGTGACCTGCGGATGGTGAATCGCGCCGCGCACGGCCTGTTGGGGGAACCTGCGCCGCGGCTGCAGCAGCTGCCGGCGCTGGGCGCGGGCACGGCGGGGATACTCGCGCAGCTGCCGCCGGGCGCGCAGCACATCGTGCGGCTTGCGAACGGCCGACAGCTGCTCGCATCCGCGACGCAGTTCAAGGTTCCCGGTGGCACCGTGCAGCGACTGATCAGCCTGCAGCGTCTCGCGGGCGATCTGGATGCCGTGGAACACAAGGCCTGGGACGACATGGCGCGCGTGCTCGCGCACGAGATGATGAATTCACTCACGCCGATCGCCTCGCTGTCCGAAAGCCTGGATGCCCTGCTGCGCACCGGCAGCCGCACCGAAGAGGTGGCCGCAGCGCTGGAGGCCATCCGTCGCCGCAGCCTGGGACTCATGCGCTTTGTGGAACGCTACCGGGAGGTCGCGGAGCTGCCTGAGCCGCAGCTTGTGCCCGTATCACTGCGCAGCGTGCTGGCGGGTGTCGAACCACTGCTTGCGCCTGCGTTCGAGCAGGACCATGTGAGCTATGCCAGCACGGTGTCGCCGCCCGACCTCACCGTGCAGGCTGATCCTGACCTTTTGGAACAGGCACTCATTAATCTGCTGCGCAATGCAAAGGATGCGGTGGGCGGTCAGTCCGGCGCGCGCATCGAGGTGACCTGCGGAATCGACGCCGGTCTGTGTTTCATCGAGGTCGCTGACAACGGTCCGGGCCTCAAGGACGTCGCGCGCGAGCACATCTTCGTGCCGTTCTTCACGACCAAGCCGGGCGGCTCGGGGGTGGGCCTGAGCCTCGCACGGCGCATCGCCTTATCGCATGGCGGCCAGATCTCGGTGCACGCCAATGCACCGCACGGCTCCGTATTCCGACTCAGCCTGCCCCACTCACTCCACCGTGACTGATTTCGCCAGATTGCGCGGCTGATCGATGTCGGTGCCGCAAGCCTGCGCCACCCGGTAGGCGAGCAACTGCAGCGGCACGTTCAGCAGAATCGGGTCGAGCTCCGGCGCCGAGGCCGGCACCTCGATGCGCCCGTCACTGGCGGGTATCTGCGCCCCGGGCTGGGTGAGGACATGCACGGGGCCGCGTCGCGCGCGGATTTCCTCGAGGGTCGAAAGGTTCTTCGCGAACAGCTCATCGCGCGGCAGCACGACGATCGTCGGCGTGCGCGCATCGATGAGTGCCAGCGGTCCATGCTTGAGCTCGGAAGCCGGGTAGGCCTCGGCGTGCTTGTAGCTGACTTCCTTGAGTTTCAGCGCGCCTTCCATGGCGACCGCGTAGCCGGCGCCGCGTCCCACAAAATAAATGTCGTGGCAGGGCGCGAGCGCGGCGGCGACCGGCTCGATCCCCTGCTGCGAATGCAGGATTGCGCCGATCTGATCGGGCAGTGCATCGAGGGCGGCGACCAGTCGCTCGCCATGGGCCGTGGACAGATCGCGAAGCCGCCCGAGGTGCAGGGCGAGCAGCGCGAAGGCGACGGACGTGCAGGTGAAAGTCTTGGTGGAGACGACGGCGACCTCCGGTCCGGCATGGATGTAGATGCCGCGGCCGCAGGCCCGGCCGATGCTGCTGCCTACGACATTCACGATGCCGAGCACCCGCCCGCCCTTGCGAATCACTTCCTGCACGGCAGCCAGCGTGTCGAACGTCTCGCCCGACTGACTCACGGCGACATAGAGCGTATCGGACTCAATGACCGGGTTGCGGTAGCGGAATTCGGACGCCGGTTCGGCGTGGGCCGGAATGCGGGCGAGTTGTTCGATCAGTTGTGCGCCGACGCAACCGCTGATGTAGGCGGAGCCGCAGCCCAGGATCTTCACGCGGCGGATCTCGAGCAGTTCGCGCGCGCTCATCTCCACCCCGCCCAGGTGCGCGGTGCTGAAGCGGCGCTCGAGCCGCCCGCCGAGAGTGCGGCGCACGGCGTCGGGCTGCTCGTGGATCTCCTTTTCCATGAAGTGGGCGTGGGCGCCCTTGTTCTGGCCTTCGCGCTCGATGTCCAGGGCCAGGGCCACCTTCACGGTGGCGCGGCCTTCGAGGTTCGAGGTCGCATAGTCATCGGCGCGCAGCACCGCGAGCTCGCCGTCATCCAGGTGCACCACGCTTTGGGTGTGCCGCACTAGGGCCGCGGCATCGGAGGCGACCAGCATCTCGCATTCGCCGATCCCCAGGATCACGGGGCTTCCCTGGCGGGCGACCACGAGGGCCTCGGGGCGCTCGGCGTCGAGGACCACCAGACCGTAGGCGCCGGTGACCAGCCGTAGCGCCGCGCGCACCGCCTGCTCCAGGGTATCCCCGCCCATCGCGGCGATCAGGTGCGCGAGCACCTCCGAGTCGGTATCGGAACGGAATGCCACGCCCTTCGCGATCAGTTGCGCGCGCAGTTCGCCGGCATTCTCGATGATGCCGTTGTGCACGATGGCGAAGCGGTTGGCGGTGTCGGTGTGCGGATGGGCATTGCGGTCGCTCGGTTCGCCGTGGGTGGCCCAGCGGGTATGGGCGATGCCGGGCGAACCCTTCAGGTTCTCGGGCAGGAGGCGCACCAGCTCGCGCACCTTGCCGGCACTTTTGTACAAGCGCAGGGCGCGGTTGCGCACGACGGCGACTCCGGCGGAGTCGTAGCCGCGATATTCAAGCCGGTGCAGGCCCTCGATCAGAATCGGCGCCGCGTCCTGCCGGCCTATGTAACCCACGATCCCGCACATGCCGATCTCCTCTTAGCCGTAAATCATTCGCCGGATCTGCCGTTCGGTGCAGGGCGGCGCCCGGAAGCGCCGCGCCGACAGCTCCACGGTCAGCCGCAGGTAGATCTCGGGGTTCGCCAGGCCCTCGGCCTGCAGCGCGAGGTGCCGGCGGCGCACGAACTCCTCCGAGGTTTCATGCAGGAAGGCGAGCACAGTCTCGACGATGTGCCGCGCCTCCCCGGCCGACAGACGGCTGGCTCGGGCGAGGTAGGTGACGAGCTCCTCAAGCTCCCCGGGATCTGACATGCGAGGCTCAGTTTGCGGTAGATCGGTGTTGGGAGGCCGATTTTTGCCCGAATTCGGGCAAAATGCCAGTTTTTTACGGCCCGTTTGCGGGAATTCGACCTGGCGGACGCGACTGCCTACAGTAGGCTTTTGGCCGGCAAGGGGAGTAGGCATGAAAGTGGCAGTCATCGGCGCGACGGGCAAGATCGGCAGCAAGATCACGGCGGAACTGCTGCGGCGGGGTCACTCGGTTAGCGCCATCGTGCGCAATCCGGAGAAGGCGCCGAACCATCCGCAGGTCACGGCGGTCAAGGGCGACGTCACCGCGCCGCAAGCGGTTGCGGCAGCGGTTCGCGGCCACGACGCGGTGATCAGTTCGGCGCCCTTCAACCCGGGCATTTCGGTGAAGGTGCTCGAAGCGGTGCGCAAATCCGGCGTCAGGCGCTATATCGCGGTGGGCGGTGCCGGGTCTCTGAAGGCTGCTGACGGCAAACTCGTCATGGACAATCCGCAGATCCCGGCCGAGTGGCTGCCGAGCATCCGGGAAGGTGCGGAGCTGTTGCGGCTGCTGCGCGCCGAATCAGAGCTGGAGTGGACGTTCTTCTCGCCGGCGGTGTTCATCGGCCCGGGCGAGCGCACCGGCAAGTTCCGCTTGGGCACGGATGAGGTCGTCATGGCCGCCGACGGCAAGAGCTCAATTTCCTATGACGACTACGCCATCGCCCTGGTGGATGAGCTCGAGCGTCCGAAACATGTGCGCGGGCGATTCACGATCGGCTACTGAAGAGCCTACGCCGCATCACCTGCGGCCACGACGCTCGGCATGCCCTCGGCAGCAACTTCCGCCCCGCGCGGGGCGGTCAATCTCGCCAGCAGATCCGCAAACGGGACCGGACGCCCGTAGTAATACCCCTGCGCGCAGTGCACCCCGAGTTGGCGCACCCGCCGCGCAATGGCCTCGTTCTCGACAAATTCGGCCACGGTCTGCAGGCCGATGGCATCGGCAATCTGTACCAGCGCGCGGATCAGCGCCTGGGAGCGCTCATTGCTGAGCACATCGCGCACGAAGCGCCCATCAATCTTGATGCGATGGACATCGAGCTCCTTCAGATGCACCAGCGAGGACAGGCCGGTGCCAAAGTCATCCAGCGAGACCCGGGCGCCGACCTCCGCCATGCGGGCAATGAACCGCTGCGTTGCCACCACGTTGCTCACGGCCGCGGTCTCCGTCAGCTCGAATTCGACCAGCCCGGCCGGGATGCCGCGATGCCTGATTTCACCGCGCACGAAGTCGGCAAAACTGGGCTGGCTCAGCGATTGCCCGGTGACGTTCACGGCAAAACAGGCGCCCTGGGCATGCAGCGGAACGGCCGCCTGGGCGACCAGCGGCAGCAGGCTCGAGAGCACCCAGCGATCGATGCGTTCGAACAACTGGTAGCGATCGGCGGCGGCGAGCAGGCCGGAGATGCTTTTTGCTTCAGCGTCCTCGCACTGTATTCGCAGCAGGACCTCGTAGTGACTGATGGAAGGTATGTCCGCGAGTGTCACGATCGGCTGCGCGTACAGCACCAGCCGATCCCCGTCGAGCGCCTCCAGAATCTCGCGCGATTCGCTGATCGCGTTGTGCCGGCGTATCACGGTATCGTCGCCCGACACGTACAACTCAACGCGGTTTCGTCCACGGTCCTTGGCAATGCGGCAGGCGGTCTCGGCCGCCGCGAGGGCATGGTTCAGTGAACCCCCCGGATGCAGCTCGGCGACGCCGAGGCTCGCGGTGATCCCGCTGACGGCGCGGTGCTCGGCGCGCTCGATCTGCTGGCGCAGGTGCTCGCCCCAATGGCGTGCCTGATTGAGTGTGAAATCAAACAGCACCGCGACGAATCGATCGCCGGAAAGGTGCGTGGCGATGCCGCCGGTGGAGATGATCTCCTCGCGCAGCAGACAGCCGGTCTCGCGGATGAGTTGATCCCCCGCGGTGAATCCGGAGATCTCATTGACGACGTGCATCTGATCAAGATTGGCGTACACCACGCAGGCGCGCTCGGTGCGGTGGCAACGACTGGCCACTTCGCCCTGGAATTCGGGCCACTGCAATAGTCCGGTGGCCTCATCGAGTCGGGCGCTGAAGCGAGCCTGCAGCTGGGGAATGGCCGCGCGCAGGACCGCCAGGTCTTCGGCAGCAAACGCTTTCTGGCCGTGATGGCGCAAGGCGGCGAGAAACCCGCGCGAGTGGTCGGCCTCGAGCAAGGGCGTGATCAATATGCGGTACGGCAGCACCGGCGACTGCGGGGTCTGGCGCACGCGATTCATGATCGGGTGAACGATGAAATCGAGCGCCATCGGCCACAGAAACTGGTCGATGAGCTTGCGTATGGCAGCGCAATCATCGCCCTCTGGAATCGGTGTCACCCGGTTGGTGAACAGCGAGGGCAGATAAGCAATCACATGGGCGCTGTCCAGGGCAGTCGCCAGGGCGTTGAGGCCCGGGTCTGTTGAATTCCCGTAGTTGCTTGTCGACTCAACCATGGCCATAGCTTCTTTGGACAGAAGCACATACTGGCGGAGAGCGGGCGTTGGCAGCTTGGAACCAGGTCTCAGTTGGGCGGTTGGAAACGGGTGAAAATAAGTGAACTGGCTGCCCATTCCGGTACGATTCGGTCCAGTTCACACTTCCGGCGCGCGCCCCTTCAGAATCTGCCCATTCGGTGCGTACGCTGCTGCGCCGTCAAATCGCATTCCATTGGAGCAATACGATGTCAGCTTGCAGAAAGAACAGCGTCTCCGCGATCCTGGTCATGGCAGCCGCTGCGATCTTCTCCGGCTGCGTCGTGGCCCCACCGCCGGCCCCCGCCCCGCAGGCGCGCCATCCCGCCTACCTGCATGCGCTCTCGGACCTGCGCGCGGCGCGCTGGCTGATCCAGCACCGCCCGGGCGACTGGACCCAGACCGGCGACGAGCTGGAAGCGGTGCGTCGTATCGACGCGGCCATCGGTGAAATCCGCCAGGCCTCGATCGATGATGGCAAGAATCTCGCTGATCACCCGCCGCTGGATGAACGCCCGGATCACCGCGGCCGCATCCATGAGGCGATCGAGTACTTGCGCAAGGCCCGCGCCGATGTCTCCGGCGGGGAAAGCAATGGCTTTGCCAACGGCCTGCGGGATCGCGCCATCGGCCATATCGACGGCGCCATCGGTGCGGCGCGCCGCGTGTTCAAGGATTAGGCGCCCGGCGGCGCCCTTCAGGTCCGAGGATCCAGATACTTCGCTTCGAACATCACAAAGAAGCCGAGGCCCGGCGCCGGTTCGAAGAACCGTGAGTTGGCATCATTGACGATCACTGAGCCGATGTAGGCTTTGTTGAACATGTTCTCGATGCGCAGGAATTCGCTGGTCTGCCAGCCGCTGCTCTTTTGCTCGAAACCGGCCCGCAGGTTCTCGGTCCAGTAGCCCCCTGCATAACCACTGTTGCGGTCGTCTGCATAGATGCGCGATCGCACCAGCGTTTCGGCGGTCGCCACGAAACCTGCCGCAGGAGCGCGCCACGTCATTCCCGCGTACAGGGTGTTCTGGGGAATGGCGGGCAGCAAATTGCCGGCCGGAATGACATCCGCGACGCACGGGGTTCCGGCGCATCCGGCATACGTATCTGCCACGACGGCCTTCAGATATGAGTAGGCGAGGCGCGCCTCGAAGTTGCCCGGCAGGTCCGCGGTCACGCCAAGCTCGACGCCCTCGCGCTGCGTGGCGCCGATGTTCTCGTACACCGACCTGCCGCCGGAATTCTGCAGCACACCCAGTTCGTCTTCGGTACGGATGAAAAACAGCGCTGCGTCGGCGCGGAACAGCGCGCCGCGAGTCTTGATGCCGACTTCGTAGTCACTGCTGCGCGCCGGCTGCAGGCCGAAGTTCAATCCCGGCAGATTGCCGTTGATGGACCGGTAGGCCAGTTCATTCAAAGTCGGCGTCTCAAAGCCGCGACCGAAGGAGGCATAGGTGCTGATGTTGTCGGTGAGGCTGTAACTTAAGCCTGCGGCCGGATTGGTCGCCGAGTAACGCGTGCCGCTCAGCGGCAGGGCGCCACTGACCGACAGATGGCTGTGATCGGTGATGTCGACGATGCTGTTGCGTACGCCGGCGGTGGCATGCAGACGCGGGGTCAGATCCCACTGCGCCTGGAAGTACTCATCCAGATCGTGCACCAGGTTCGTTTCGTAGCGGCGCAGCGCGCCTTCCACGCCCAGGTCCGTACCGATGTAGCTCAGATAGCCGCGCCGGTGCTCGTCCAGATCGTCATAGCTGACCCCGGCGGTCAGGGTCAGGGCCGTCCCCAGCAAGTCCCGCTGGTCGGTGAAATGCACATCGGTGCCGGAGTAATTGCGCGCCAGATCGATGATCCCGCCGGGGCTGGTCGGCGCGGCCTGCGTCGCCACCGGAATGGACTGGAACTGGGTGGTCTGACGGTGGCCGCTGTAGAGCGTCGCAACCAGGCTGTCGTGGTCGCCGAATTCGCGATCGTAGGTCAGGCCCAGCTGCTCCTGCGCGAGCGACTTACGGGTGTTGAACATGTCCGCGCCGGTGCCCGCCTGTTCGGGGTCCGCAACGACCTGCGCGGCGGTCAGACCCAGTGGATCCTGCATGAAGGGGGATACAACCGCGTTGGCAATGAAGGTCAGCTGCGACACATCATCCAGCTTCAGGCGCACCTTGGTGTTCAGCAGATTGCGCTGTGCTTCGCTGTGGCGGCGATAGCCGTCCGTCTGGAAGTGGGAGAGATCCACCACGTAGTTGACGGGGCCGGTATCACCTTCGGCCAGCGCCGCATAGCGCTGAGTATTCAATGAGCCGTATTCGATGGTCGAACCCAGATCGAATCCCGGCGGCGCATCCTTGGTGAAGACGGCGATGACGCCACCGGAGGAATTGCCGTACAGCGCGGAGAAGGGGCCACGCAGCACCTCGATGTGATCCGCGGATCCCAAATCGAACTGTGAAAACTGCCCCTGGCCATCGGGCATGGTTCCGGGTATGCCATCCGAATACAGGCGCACGCCGCGCACGCCGAAGCTGGAGCGGGCGCCGAAACCGCGCGAGGACACCTGCAGGTCCTGGGCATAGTTCTGACGGCTTTGCACCGACACGCCCGGGACCGTGTCCAGCGACTCGGACAGGTTGACCTGCGATTGACCCTCGTGAAGCGTGGCGCTGCTGATGCGATCCACCGACATGGGCAGCGTCAGGCTCTCCTGCGGGATGCGCGTCGCGGTGACGACCACCGAAATCAGATCTTCTGCAGGTGAGCCGTCAGGGGCATCGGCCGGCGCATCGGCGGCGTGGGACGCCCGCGCAGCCGCCACGGCGCACAGCGCGATCAACCTCCCTGTCCGGTGCCGGTGCATGGGTGGAGAATGAGTACTTGCACAGACCGGTGCAATACAGATAAACGCCAAAAAGCCGCATTTCGCTACAATGGCGGGGTGCAGCAGAGCCCAGTCATGACTCCCGGGAAACAAACCTCACGCGGTGGCGGTCTGTTTGTGATCTCGGCGCCCTCGGGCGCGGGCAAGACCTCGCTGGTGAAGGCGCTGCTGGAGCGCAATCCCGCGCTGACCGTTTCGGTGTCGCACACCACCCGGCCGCCCCGGCCGAGCGAGAAGCAGGGCCGCGAATACTGGTTCGTCACGCCGCAGGAATTCCAGGAACGGCTGGCGCGCGGGGAGTTCCTGGAGCATGCACGGGTATTCGACAATTTCTACGGTACCGGCCGGGCCAGCGTGGCGGAGGTGCTCGCCGCGGGCCGGGACGTCATCCTGGAAATCGACTGGCAGGGGGCCCGGCAGGTTCGCGAGTCCGCCCCGGGATGCACCACCATTTTCATCCTGCCGCCGTCGCGGGCGGCGCTGGAGGAGCGGCTGCGCAACCGGCAGACCGATTCGGATGCGGTCATCGCCCGGCGGCTGCAGGACGCCGTCGGCGACATGGCGCATTACCGTGAATTCGGCTATGTGGTCGTCAATGACGATTTCGATGCCGCCTGCGGGCAGCTGGAGTCCATACTGGCCGGACACGGTGAGGCGCTGGCCAGCAATCGGGCCGAGCTCGAACCGCTGCTGACGGACCTGATCGGCGCCCCTTAGAAGGCCGGTCTGGCCAAAGCGGGTGGCCTTGCCGTAGACTTCTAAACCTCTTCCGCCCATCGCGGCGGCAATTACCAAAGTTAGCGTAAATATGGCTCGAATCACTGTCGAAGACTGTCTCCAGAACGTCGATAACCTGTTCCAGCTGGTGCTGCTGGCCTCCCAGCGCGCCCGCCGCCTGGCCAACGGCGCCGAGCCCACGGTTGCCTGGGAAAACGACAAGCCCACGGTTGTCGCCTTGCGCGAAATCGCCGAGGGCTCGATTACGGCCGAAATGCTGCGGGAACCTGAGCCGCCGCCGGTCGAATCGCCCATGCCGGATGCCGAATCGATGGCATTCCGGGCCCCTCAATTTGGTCTTGGAGACTGACTCCGGACTAACCTATGGACTATGCGTCTTCGCTCCTGGGACTGATCCCCGGTGCAAGGCGCGCCACACCGGGGCTGAAAGACCTGCTGGCCACGGTGGGCACCTACCTGCCGCCCGAGCAGGTGGAGCGCATCCGGGAGGCCGCCGAGTTCGGCGCCTCGGCGCATAAGGGACAGACCCGCTTGAGCGGTGAGCCCTTTATCGCCCACCCGGTGGCCGCCGCGGCCATTCTCGCGGACCTGCATCTCGACACCGACACCATCATCGCGGCCATCCTCCACGACGTCATCGAGGACACGCCCACCCCGAAGGACCAGCTGGCCCAGCGCTTCGGCGCCGATGTCGCGGAAATCGTCGATGGCGTCACCAAGCTCGATCAGATCAAGTTCAAGAGTCGCGAGGAGGCGCAGGCCGAAAGCTTCCGCAAGATGCTGCTGGCGATGGTGCGCGACCTGCGCGTGGTGCTGGTGAAGCTCGCCGATCGCACCCACAACATGCGCACCATCGAGGCGATGGACGTGGCGCGCCGGCGCGCCATCGCCCGCGAGACCCTGGAGATCTACGCACCCATCGCCGAACGCCTGGGTCTGTATGACCTGAAACTGGAACTGGAGGACTTGGGCTTCGCGGCACTGTATCCGCAGCGCTATCGGGTGCTGGAGCGGGCGCTCAAGCGCGCGCGCGGCAACCAGAAGGAATTCCTCAAGAAAATCGAGCAGCAGCTGACCGCGGCGCTGATGAAGAATGAGATCGTCGCCCGAGTCGCCGCGCGCGAAAAACATCTCTACAGCATCTATCGCAAGATGCAGCGCAAGCGCTCCACGCTCAATGAGATCGTCGATGTCTATGGGCTGCGGATCGTGGTGGACAAGGCCGACACCTGCTATCGCGCCCTCGGCAGCGTGCACAGCGTATTCAAGCCGATGCCGGGACGCTTCAAGGACTACATTGCGATCCCGCGCGTGAACGGTTACCAGTCATTGCATACCACGCTGTTCGGTCCCAATGGGGTCCCCATCGAGGTACAGATCCGCACCGAGGACATGCATAGCGTCGCGCAAAGCGGCATCGCCGCCCACTGGCGTTACAAGACCGGCGAGAGCGTCGGCTCCTCGCAGCAGGAACGCGCCCGCGAATGGCTGTCGCGGCTGGTGGAGCTGCAGGACGGTGGCGGCAGTTCCGAGGAGTTCCTGGAGAGCGTCAAGGTCGACCTCTTTCCGGACAAGGTGTACGTGTTCACGCCCAAGGGGGAGATCCTGCGTCTGCCCAGCGGCGCCACCGTGGTCGACTTCGCCTATTCGGTGCATACCGACGTGGGCAACCGGTGCGTGGCGGCCAAAGTGGACCGGCGCCTGACGCCGCTGCGCACCGTGCTGCGTAACGGCCAGACCGTGGAGATCATCACCGCGAAGGGCGCCATGCCCAATCCGTCGTGGGTGAACTTCGTGGTCACCGCCAAGGCGCGCAATGCGATCCGGCACTACCTGAAGGGCCTGCGCCGCTCGGAGGCCATTGCCTTAGGCAAACGCCTGCTCAATCAATCGCTGGGCGAATTCCACCTGGCGCTCGAGGATGTCACGCCGTCACTCATGCAGGCCGCAGTCGGTGAATTCGGCATGAAGGACATCGATGAGCTGTTCGAGCGCATCGGGATGGGCGAGCGGCTGGCGCCGCTGGTCGCGCGCCGGTTGTTGCCGTCGGCTCCACAGGAAGAAGGCAGCGAGATCGCCGCTCCCGGGGTCATGGCCATCGCCGGCACCGAGGGCCTGCTGGTGAGCTATGCGCGCTGCTGCTTTCCCATTCCGAATGACCCGGTCATCGCCTTTCTGTCCAGCGGACGCGGGGTGGTCGTGCACCGTGAGACCTGCGTCAACGTCGAGGATTATCGCAAGCACCCGGAGAAATGGCTGCCGGTGACCTGGCAGGCCACGCCCGACCGGGTCTTCAGTTCGCAGATCCGGGTCGATGTGCCCAATCGCATGGGGATACTTGCGGCCGTGGCCGCGTCCATTGCCGGCACGGAAACCAACATCGAGCGGGTCTCGGTCGAGGAGCGCGAGTCGGAAACCTCGGTGCTGGATTTTGAACTGCGGGTGCGCGACCGCGCCCAGCTTGCCATCGTCATCCGTGCCATCCGCCGCATGCCGGACGTGCTGCGCGTCACGCGTACCCTCGCGGCACATTCACGCAAGAGGCCCGAAGAGAAAACATGACCCACACCATCATTCATACCGACAGCGCCCCGAAAGCCATCGGCACCTATTCCCAGGCGGTGCGCGTGGGCAAAACCGTGTACGTCTCCGGCCAGATTCCGCTGGATCCGCGCACCGGCGAACTGGTCAGCGGGGACATCGACGCGGAAATCCGCCGCGCCTTCGACAACCTGCTGGCCATCGTCACAGCCGCGGACGGCACCTTCTCGCAGGTCGCCAAGGTCACGGTGTTCCTCACGGACCTGGTGCACTTCCCGAAAGTGAACGAGATCATGGCGACCTACTTCCGAAAGCCCTATCCGGCGCGGGCCGCCGTCGGCGTGGCGCAGCTGCCCAAGGGCGCGCGCGTGGAAATCGAGTGCATCCTCTGTCTTGACTGAGTCCGCAGAGCAACGGCCGGTCACCAGCTTGCGCGGGGTGGGCGCGGCACTGGCTGAGCGCCTCGCCAGACTCGGGATCAGGCAGGTTCAGGACCTGCTGTTCTGGCTGCCGACCCGCTACGAGGATCGCACCCGCGTCTTGCCCCTGGGCCGTCTGGTACCGGGCGAGCATGCGGTGGTTGAAGGGGAGATCCAGCTCACCGAAGTGACCTATCGCAGGCGGCGCCAACTGCTGTGCCGGATCAGCGATGGCTCGGGGTTCCTGACCCTGAGGTTTTTCTACTTCACCGCCGCGCAGCAGAATGCCCTGACGCGGGGCCTGCGACTGCGCTGTTATGGCGAGGTGCGCCGCGGACCCCTGGGTCTGGAGATCGTGCATCCGGAGTACCGCCGCGTCAGCCCGGAAACCGAGGCGCTGGAGGAATCCCTGACGCCGATGTATCCGGCCACCGAGGGACTGACGCAGTTGCGGCTGCGCATGCTGATCGGCCAGGCCCTGGGTGAACCCGGCCACGTCGCGGTGCATGACTGGCTGCCCCCCGAAGTACAGCGCTCCTTGCAACTGCCCGCGCTGCGCGATGCCCTGGAGCTGCTGCACCGGCCGCCGCGCGCTGAGGATCACACCCAGCTGCTCACCGGGCGCCATCCGGCGCAGCGCCGCCTCGCCTTCGAGGAACTGCTCGCCCATCAGTTGAGTCTGCGGCTGCGCAAACTGCGCACCGCGGCCGATCCGGGTCTGCCGCTGCATGACCCGGACGAGCTGCAGACGCGGCTGCTCGCCGCGCTGCCCTTCCGCTTGACCGGCGCCCAGCAGCGCGCGCGCGCCGAGATCGACGCGGATCTGGTCGGTCCCCATCCGATGCTGCGGCTGCTGCAGGGCGATGTCGGGTGCGGCAAGACCGTGGTCGCGGCGCTGGCCGCGGCGCGCGCCCTGGGCAGTGGCCAGCAGGTGGCGCTGATGGCGCCGACCGAGCTCCTGGCCGAGCAGCACTGGCGCAATCTGCAGTCCTGGTTCGGGGCCCTCGATCAGCCCGTGGCGCTGCTCACCGGCTCGCAATCGGCACGGACCCGCCGTAGCGCCGAAGCTGCCATTGCCTCAGGGGGGATCCAGATTGTCGTCGGAACCCATACATTGTTTCAAAAAGGAATCAATTTCGCCAGATTGGCCTTCATCATTGTCGATGAACAGCACCGCTTCGGCGTGCAGCAGCGCATGACGCTGCAGGAGAAGGGTCGCGCGGCGGGCCTCATGCCGCATCAGCTGATCATGACCGCGACGCCCATTCCCCGGACGCTGGCGATGACGGCCTATGCGGACCTCGACATCTCGGTGATCGATGAGCTGCCGCCGGGGCGCACGCCTGTGGTGACGGTGGTGATGGCGGATCAGCGCCGCCATGAAGTGGTCCAGCGCATCCTGCTGGCCTGCCGTTCGGGCCGCCAGGCCTACTGGGTCTGCCCGCTCATCGATGAGTCCGACGAGCTGCGCTACCAGGCCGCCGAGGAGACCGCGATCGCCCTGCGTGAGGCGCTGCCGGAACTGCAGGTAGAGCTGGTGCATGGCCGGCAACCGGCCGCGCAAAAGGAAGCCACCATGGCCGCCTTCAAGGCCAACCGCATCCAGCTGCTGGTGGCCACCACCGTGATCGAGGTGGGGGTCGATGTGCCCAACGCGACCCTCATGGTCATCGAAAATGCCGAACGCATGGGGCTCGCCCAGCTGCACCAGCTGCGCGGCCGCGTGGGTCGCGGCGCGGAGGCCTCGATGTGCGTACTGCTGTACCGCGCGCCGCTGTCGCCGCTGGCGCGCGCGCGCCTGCACACCATCCGTGAGACCAATGACGGCTTCGAGATTGCGCGGCGCGATCTGGAGTTGCGCGGACCGGGCGAGCTGCTCGGCACCCGCCAGACCGGGCTGGCGCAATTGCGGGTCGCGGACCTGGCGCGGGATGCGGACCTGCTGCCGGGGGTGCAGAAGACCGCCGAGCTGATGCTGCGCGATTATCCGGATAACATTACCCCGCTCACCACCCGCTGGATTGGCGACGGTGAACGCTACGGCACAGTTGGCTGAAGGGTCCCCTAGAGCATGTCCATGGCGAATGAACTGGCACCGGATCTGGAGCTGACGCCGCCGCGCCCCCGCACGGCGCCGTTGTCCTGGCGCCTGGGCCGCCGGCTGGTCGAATACGCCCTGCTGGCAAGGCTTGATCGCCCCATTGGCATCTGGCTGCTGCTGTGGCCGGTGCTCTGGGCGCTGTGGATTGCAGGCTCAGGCCATCCGGCGCCGCGGGTCCTCATCCTGTTCGTGCTGGGTGTATTCACCATGCGCGCGGCCGGCTGCGTCATCAACGATCTCGCCGACCGCAACATCGATCCGCGCGTCCGCCGCACCCGCAGGCGGCCGCTGGCGGCGCGGCGCGTCAGCCCCCATGAGGCGCTGGTGCTGTTCGCGCTGCTGTCGGCGGCGGCGTTGTGGCTGGTGTTGCAGCTGGACACGCTGACCTTCCGGCTGTCGCTGGTCGGGGCCGCGCTCACCGTG
>Ga0210400_10000808_pt1 | contig 32976 bp, 36 predicted proteins | sample IncBWH26MmetaG_FD_155456 | JGI IMG/M metagenome (GOLD analysis project Ga0210400, IMG submission 155456) | Forest soil microbial communities from Barre Woods Harvard Forest LTER site, Petersham, Massachusetts, United States - Inc-BW-H-26-M | ecosystem: Environmental > Terrestrial > Soil >... | reverse complement strand
GTCATTCCTGTCCATGGCATGTCTCCGTCTTAGGTTCATCACCAGCCAGGCAGCAGCACCCATGCGGTGAGCTTCATCACGCCGACGAACAGCGCGGCGTCGGCAAGGAATCGAGCGGTGCGCCGCATCAGAAGCCTCCATCCGGCAGGTAGCAGCCCGGCTGCATGGATGTTGGACCGACCCCGGCCAACTCGAAGCACGACTTTCTTTCACACCCGGCGTCGTTCTGCCACGCTCCGACCCCGTAAGTCAGGTCCGGCACACCAGGACCCCAGCCTCCATCCGACACGGCCACGCTGCAGCTGCCGACTAGCGGCGCGCACGCGCAGGGGAACGGCACCGAGTTGGGTGTGCCTACGTCGCCGACGAACGTCACCTGGCACTGCGGATTGAGCGGCGAGCCCATCTGGAGGAAGTCACCGTTGTTGACGCCGTCGGGATTCACCCACATCCCCGGAGGCTGCTGGAGGTTGACGGTCTGCGCGAGGTCTACGCCGCCGTCGACGAGCACTGCCGGGTATGCCTGGAACTCGGCCACCGCGTAGGCCCAGGGAGGGCCTCCGTCGTTGTAGTGACCGAGGTTCCACGTATCCATGCCCTGACGGTTCAGCAGGAGCGACTGGGTACGCACGGTGACCAGCCCACCGTCGTTGCCGAAGCCCGTGGGGAAGCTGATGCAGGACGAGTTGGCGGTGAGCCCCGTCGTGTAGACGGCGCCCCAGTAGCCACCATCCGAGAAGACCGCGCCACCGTCGGGCAATGGCGCGTTGGGGATGGCGACGAAGCCATGCTGGAGAGCGAGCGCGGCTAGGATCGCGGCGACGGCGGCGACGAATCCGATGCGGACTTGCTGGCTCATTTGCAGCTCCCGCCCGCGGACGAGTTGCAGATCAGCACATTCTGCAAATAGACCGCCTGCCCACCTGGCGTTCCCCCGGCCTCGCTCCCGAGGTAGATAGTGCTCGGGTTGGCGCCAAGGATCCCCGTACCGGCACCACTGCCTGCGCCTGACACCAGTGCGCCATCGACCCATTGAGTGATCGTCCCGGCTGCGTTGCAGACGAGCAGCTTGTGCGCTTTGGAGTCGGCCAACGTGAACGACTGCTGCTTGAGTGTCGGGGTCGCATCGTAGACAAGCCCGATGTCCGCGAGCGAGGCGTTGATGTCCAACTCGACGCTGTTCGCACCCGTGTGGCTCGCGCCGGCCGAGATTGCCGACCCAGTTACAGCCCAAGTCCCGGCGTACGGCGCAACGGTCGCTCCCATGCACCACGGCTTGCCATTGAGGGTGGCTGGATTGGTGACGCTGATGACATCGGCGATGACCGTCGTGGCCGTGCCTGCTGCGATGATGTCCGGCACTCGATAGGCCGTATTCGTCAGTTGCTCGAACGTGACCGAACCAACGACGGTTGCCAGCACCGTCCCGGCCACGGTTACCGTGAAATGACAGTCGCCAGCCTCTCCTACGTCTAGGAATGTCGTCGTCGTGCAGGGTAGCCCTGTCGCTGTCGCCCCTACGACACTAAAGGTGACTCCTCCCGTGCCGAGCGAGTTGCCGGTGTAGGCGCCGGTCCCGAGCGAGGCCGTGGTCTGCGTGGCAGGAGCGGTGTTATTGAGTAGGTACTCCGTCGCCGCCGCCGTGACCAGCAGTCCACCGCCGCCATCCGAGAGCATCTCGACAGTCGGCACGTTTGCCGGAGCGATCCAGCGGACATCGTTGGTGCGGTAGGTCGTGGTGCTGGCGCGCACGTCTGCGATGATCTGACCAGTGTCGGCGACCTCGTTGAGCACGCGCTGTTGAATGGCGGTGAAGAGTGCGTCCGTCGGAACGTCAGTGGAGTACCACGCCTCCAGTATCGTTCCGCTGAACGCTACCTCGGTGCTATTGTACCCAAGCTGCACTGGTGTCGCCGCGGATTGCGTATACGGGTGCGTTGCCGTGTTCGTCACGGCCATCGCCATCAGATTGCCTTTGGAGATCGTGTTCGTTCCGTCATTACCGCCGCAGAAGATGTTGAGGCCATTGAGTACCGCGGACCCCGCCGCTGCAAGGGTGGCAATCGAGTTCGCGTAGAAGTTCATGCCGAGCCCGGTGCCGTCGGTGATCCATCCATAGCCCGTGGTCGCAGACCCGTTGAGGCTGGCTCCAATGGATGCACCAGCAACCGCCACCTTGGGGATGAACACTTCGCAGAACGAGAACGGGGCGGCTGCGAAATTCATCGGCGTCGCGATGGCCGCCGAATAGTAGTTGCTAGACGAGTACGGCCCCGCCCCACTCCTCGGCGCGCTGTTGAACCCGCTGGGAAACATCGGGCTCACGGTCGCGCCCGCGACCTGCGGCACCGTGCCGTTCTGCGTCCAGGTGTTGCCGAAGCTGTCGACGAGCTGGGTGCCGTTCCAGGTAACGTGCGCCACCGTGTTGGGTGTGTCGAGGATCAGCGGACCGCTGGCGACGAACGAGTCGCGGAAGACGACGGGCGAACGCGCCAGGCTCTTGAGGATGCCGTCCAGGTCGCCGCCGACCGCCTGGGACTGAGCTGACCCAGCACAGAGCAGCGCCAGCAATGTCGCGAGGCGGCGCATGCTTAGGGGCAGTGGCTCGCGCTGGCCAGGGCATCGGCCGCGCTCAAATGCATGCTGACCGCCGCGAGCGACTTCCCGCCATCAGTCACGGCGAAGGTCGACACCGGCTGTAGGGTCTTCAGTACGGTCTGCGTCGCGAAGAGCGGCGTGTCGGCCGCGCTCGCGAACGTGCCGCCGTCGGGATCCAATGTGACGCGGTAGTTGACGTTGGCTGTCGACCCGCCGGTCAGCTGGAGCGAGCTGAGCGGCGTGAAGTAGCAGACGAAGTCGGTGCCAGCGTCGAGGCTCATGCACGGGCCATCAGCACAGGCCGGCGGGAGCGAGTTGACCGGCCCCGGGGGCTGCCAGTTGGGCTGCGGGTAGAGCACCGGGGCTGAAGCTGCGTCGACGCGGTGGCCGAGCTCGAGCCCGATGAGAAGGACGCCGAGGAGCAGTGGCGCGAAGCGAAGGAACTTCTGCATGGGCGGCTCCGAGGATGGGCTGGCGCGTACGGCAGGCGCCCTACCGCTGCGCCTCGGAGCTACCCCGAGAACCTACCTCAGCGACGGCGCTGTTGCCAACGCCTGTGCGTCACACCAGGTCGCGAAGAGTCCGCGGACCGTATCCTCGAACCGCGACGCGAACGCCTCTCCATCGCAGAGCGGCGAGGCTCGCATCTTCTCGCGCAGCCCAGTTCGGAGCATGTGCATCCGCAGTGGGTCCGTCGCGAGCTCGAGGGCCTTGGCTACGTACTCCTCGACGTTGGCGGCGACGAGATCCTCGAGCCCCACCTGCGACAGAATGCTCGCTCCGACGCGGCTGTGGTGGGTGGCCCCCTTGAGCGAGATCACGGGCACGCCCATCCATAGACTTTCCATTGTTGTGGTCGTTCCGCAGTAGGGCCACGGGTCCAACGCGATGTCGACGTCGCCGTAGCGCTCGAGGGCGGAGCTCCAGCGCTTCTCGAAGCCCACCGCCTTGATGCGCTCTGGGTCGACGCCGAGCCTCTCGAAGTCCGAGCGAACGCGCTTCCTGGCCGCGTCGTCGCCGAAGGCCTGGGTCTTCAGCAGCAACCGCGACGACGGCGCGCGCTTGAGCAGCTCCGCCCAGGCCTCGAGGCAGGAGGGGCTCAACTTCGGCAGCATCGAGAACGACCCGAAGGTCACGCACCCGCGCTTGCGCCAGGGGGATGGCGAGATGGGGAGCTTCTGGACCGGCGGGTCGTAGCAGAGGAAGCCGGGGTCCATGCGGACGAGCTTCTCAGTCGCGAACTCGTCGTGCCCGGGCGGGTCGGTGATGGCGTCGACGAGCCGGTAGTCGATCTGCTTCATGCCGAGGCTGTGCGGGTAGCCCAGCCAGGTCACCTGTACGGGCGCGGCGCGGCGCGCAAAGGCGAAGAGGCGGTGTCCCTGCGTGTGGCCGCTCAGGTCGATCAGGACGTCGATCTCGTCGCTTCGGATGCGCTTGGCTACCTGGTCATCGCTGAAGCCGACCGTCGAGCACCAGCGCCCGCACAGATCCCTGATGCCCTCAGTCCAGTCGTCGGGTCGAGCCACCTCGGCGTAGGCCGTGATCTCGAGCGTCTTGGGGTCATAGTTGCGCAGGAGCGGCAGCAGGAAGCAGGCGACGGCGTGGCGCCGCAGGTCGGCCGAGACGATGCCGACGCGGATGCGGCGCGTGAAGCTGCGGTCGTTCTTGAACTGCACCACGGGTCGACCGACCTTGCCCTCGATGAAGGCGCCTGCAGCGCGGTGCGCAGCAGCGACCTGCTCCGGCGTGTGGCGGTCGCTATAGAGCATCGCGAAGGCCGCATTGGTGCGCGGGCGCCAGTCCGTGCCGAGCTCGGCCGCGAGCTCGTTCTGGGCGATCGACTCCTGGACCAGGCCCAGGCTCCGCTGAATGACGCCGAGCCCATACTGCGGCTCGAACCGCTCGGGATGCAGCGCGATGGCGGCGCGGCAGTGCTCCTCGGCCTCGGTGAACCGCCCCTGCTCGGTGAAGATCACGGACAGGTTGAAGTGGGCGCTGTAGTTGTCGCGATCGAGCCGGAGTGCCTCCTTGTAGCTCTGCACCGCCCCCGGTGAGTCGCCGGTCAGGTAGAGCGCGTTGCCGAGGTTAGCGTGGTACTCGGCGACGTTGCCGTGCAGCGCGATGGCCTGGCGGAACCGCTTGACGGCGCCGCCATGGTTGCCGAAGCGCGCCAGCGCGACTCCGAGGATGTGGACGGCCTCGCTCCACCTCGAGTCGATGTCGAGCGCTGCGTGGCAGAGGCGCTCTGCCTCCTTGAGGTCTCCGAGCTGGCAGGCCGCGGCGGCCGCGGCGCAGAGCCGCGCCACCTCGGGGTGAGGCTTGCGAGAGCCGACGACGATGGGTGCGAGCATGGCGCAGTCTATGCCGAGAGCTGGCGTTCGCTGACGATCAGCTGTCGAGGATCTGCACGATCGAGAGTTGCGTGCCGGACACCGAGGTCGCGCCGTATGAGGTGCCGCCCGTGGCCGTCTGGAAGGTTCCGACCGCCGGAGCACCCGTCAGGTTGCCACCTGCGATGTTCACGTTCATCACCACGTTGAATCCGCCGTTTATCTGGCTCTGTGTCACATTGAACATGAGGGGTTGCATGGCCACGGTGACGGGGCCGAACGCTCCGCCTCCTGCAGCGCCCGGCACCACAAGCGAGAAGTAATTTCCTGCGATGCTACTCAGCACGCCAATCTGGATGGACTCAGCTCGCGTGTTGCCTGTGCCCCAGCTGAAGCTGACCTGAAGGTTGAGCAGATACCTGCCAGGCACAGTTGGCGTCCACGTGCTCGTTGACGTGTTGAACACGCCTCCGGGATCTGAGAGCTTGGTGCCCAGCGGAATGGGCTGTGGCGTGGTGAAATTCTCGCCGCCCGTGCCTGACGTCGCCGCCGCAACCGTGTTGGATGTGATGCCATAGACGAGACTCTGGCCGAGCGTGAAGAACGAGAACTGCGGCGTCGGCTGGTAGCTCGCCGTGTTGAACTTGAAGCGATGCACGAGACGGCAGTAGTGCTTCACGCCCGGAGGCAGACCCTGCGGCGTGAATGCACCCGAGAAGGCGATACCGCCCGTCGCAAGCGTCGCAGCGCTTGGGATAAAGCCCGAGACCGTGGAGAGGTGGACCTCCGTGTACTGCCAGTTGAGCGCTGGCTTCATCGGCACGTTGAAGGTCAGCACGCCGCCTGCAAAGGTCCCGATCGCCAACTGACCCGTCGGCTGCGGCTGCGGTTTGATGACCGGCACCGGCACGTTGCCCTGGGCGACAGCCTTGTTGTGGTACTTGCGAAATCCCGCCGTCGGGTTGCCGCGCAGGCCGAGCGTGGTCGTTGCCGCCTTGGCGCTGATGTTGTCGGTCTGAGAGACGATCGCTTCGGTCTGGTCGGTGTCGTAGTGAACGAAGTTCGCCAGCATCTTGACCTGGTCGTTGATCTGCGTCTGTGGCTGGTATTTCATCAACACGGTCTGATTCAGGACGGGCTGCGACAGGTCCGAGATGATGGCATCCAAGAACGCCAATGCTGACGTCGGGTTGTCGGTCTGAAGCGTCGAGCCCTCGCTGACGGCGAAGTAGAGCGGACCGTACGCGCTCTGCTGCGATGATTGAGGGTCGCTGTCGGTGATGTACTTGCGCTGCGGCGTCGAGTTGACCGTGAGGTCGTACGAGCTCGCCAACCCGTTGATGTACGAGTTGTCCGTGTACGTCAGCCCGCCGCGGTTGCGGATCAGGCTAATGTCCTGCTTCAGCGTCTGGATGTCCTTGTAGTAGTACGCCGCGTAGGTCTCCGACGGGCTCACCACCGGCACAGCAACGACGCGCGAGCTGACGACACCAAGCGTGCCGGACCCTCCCGAGCAGCCAGTGAAGGTGGTCGCCGTCAAGCCGCTGTAGGTGATGCTCGAAATCCCCGTTGTCGTCGGCACCGTCAGCGTACCGCTCGATGCGAAGCCGTTGGTGTTCGCGACTGTCAGCGTCCCCACAGGCAGCGATGCTCCAGCGCTGGCCGATGCGAGCTGCGTCGTCTGCGGTCGCTTGACGTAGGACATCGTCAGAGAGAAGTCGCCAATCGATGCGTTCCACAGCATCCGAAGGTCGTAGCCAACCTGAAGCGCCAGGGCGGTCACGGCCGAGAGCACGTCCTCCTGCTGCTGGCGGTAGGGACCGAAGTAGAAACCCGTGTTGGGCTGGCTACCGTTGGGTACGACGACCAGCGTCATCGAGATGCGAGCATTAAAGTCGTTGAGCAACTGTTTGATCACGACCTCGGCGAGGTTGCCGCCGGGCGTCCCCATCGCACTCCACTGCACGAGCGAGAGCGAGCCGCCCGACGCCGTGTTATCGGTGACGACCTGGCCAAGAGTCGGCGTCAGCGGGAAGCCAGCGGTCGATGCCGTTGACGTCGAAGTGCCACCAACGACGCAGACCCAATACTGGGTCAGGTTGCCGTTGGTGGTGACGATGACCTGTCCTGCGGTGTAGGCATGCGACGTCGCTCGTGCCCGGGGGATGCGCAGGGTCCAGACCAGGGTCGAGCTCCCGAACTCGGGAATGGTCTGGCCGTCACCAGTGCCAGTGCCGCCCGGATTTGCTCCCGCCAGGTAGGTCGTCAGCGGGTCCGGGATGGCCGCCGTGCCAGCAGCGGCGTCGATATTCATCTGCGTCCAGACGACGCCGTTGTCGGTGACGGTTGGGTTCGAGGTGGAGAAGGCAGACCAGTTTGGCTCTGTGGCGCCCGTCGTGCCCCCCGTAGTGCATTTCCAGTAGGTCTGCTGCCCGCCTGATGCAAGAACGGTCGGCGAAACGACATCGCCGATGGCACCGAGCCCGCCGATGCCACCGCCACCCGTGCTGATGACGGCGGTGTTGGGCTTCCACGGCCCTCCCTGCGTCGTGCCTGCCGTCGTCACCTCGAACCAGTAGGCGAAGGTGTTGTCGGCTGGCGGGACCGCAGACTGGCCCGCCGCCTGAGCGCGGTAGCCGACGATCAGCGTGTGGCCTGGATCCCAGATGCCGTAGTCGTAGGCCAGCTCCATCTGCGTCTTCTGCAGCTCGCCGCAGAGGTCCGAGGCTGTGATCGTGATCGGATCGTTCGCCGCATCGACGGTGTCCGTGAAGCCGTGGAACACCATGATCCAATCGGTGGCCACCGGAGCGATGCCGTTCATCGGCAGTACCGCAGTCTCAATCCAGCACTCACGATGCAGCGCCAACGCCGGACCGTTGTTGTTGATCACGGACTGCGTCATCAGCGGAGCCGTGCTCTGTGCATAGTTGTCGCGAACGATATGGATCGTCGCCGTCGCCATGTAGCTGTCGATGTTCTCCGTGCGCGAGATGTCCTTCAGCCAGTTCTGCTGAGCCACCGCGTTCGCTCCGCCGATGAACGTGTAGTCCGGCGTCGAGGCGACAGCGACCCCAGTCGCACCTAGCGTCGTCGTGGTGTTCCAGGTGCATCCGGTGAACGTGGTGCCGCTCTTGCCCGTCCAGGTGAAGACGCCATACCCGCCGTTGCTCAACTTGCAGTTGCCCGTACCCTGGAATGCGAATCCGGCAGTCGAGGCGACGTTGAGCGTGGCCGGTGCGGTGGCTCCGCTCGATCCGGCAGCGAGCGTGGTTGGCGTCACTGCATCGCGGCAGCGGAAGCGCGCGGCCGTGTGGCGGACCTGGTTGGTGACGACTTGGCTCTGAGCTGTGGTGAGCGTACGCATGGATCACCTCATTCCTGCTGCAGCACGAAATCGAGCCACTCGGCGTTGACGTTCCATGCGCCAGCCAGGGCGATCTGCAACAGCTTCGACGCCTCTGCCTTGCCTTGGCACGTGAACGACCCGAAGTCGCCGCTGCTCTGAAGATAGGGGCTGGTCGGCCAGAGCTGCGTCTGCTGCCAGGTCCACATCCCTGCCGCCCAGACCGAGACCGACGCGGGCAGGAACGGGTAGAGGAACACGTCGCTGATCGCCGCAAAGGCGTTGCCGACCGTGCCGGTGAACGTGAGCACGTTGGGTCCGTAGGTTGGCTGCGCCCACGGCGGGTTGCCACTGAGCACGCCGTCCTTGTAGGTGACGGCTCCGCCTGCCTGGCTGCCGAACATCAGGTAGCTGTGGTACGCCCCCGAGTCGAAGTGCCAGCAGCCCATGATCCAACCCGCTGCCAGGTTGTAGCCAGCAAAGGCTGCGGTGTCCGTGCTTGCGGGCAGCGCGATGAAGCCCGACCCGTACTTGCCCAACGAGGTGTTGTAGCTGGCGGTGCCAGTGATGGTGATGACGTTGGCATCCTTGTCGCTCAACATGATGCCGCTGACGAGGCTGGGTGCCGTGAACGACCAATGGTCCCCGTCGCCGCGGATCAGTTGGCGCCAGGCCTGCGCATCGATCTGCGACTGAGGCGTCGTCGTCGACGAGAAGTTGGTCTTGAACCCGCGTGTATCGCGCTGGAGGGTGCCGTCGATGACACGCTGGCCGTCGTTGCCGATCTCCTGATCGGCACGAGACATTCCGGTGTCGAGCCGCGGCGTCAGCGGGATGCCGTTGATGAAGAGGTAGCCAGTCCCAACCGCGTTGGTCACCGCAATGGGCGAGTCGGTTACCGTGACGACGTTGGTCGCCGTGAGCGGGATGGCGCCGATCTGGTCGGCATAGGCGCCGCTCGCGAGCACGAACATGTTCCAGTAGTGGGTCGGCGCCACTGCTGCGGAGCTGAGCGTCTGACCCGCGGCGGCGAGGGCCTCGACTGCGGCAACCTGTCCTGAGCTGAGCACCGTGCCCGACCACACCGCAGCCTCGGCGACACGTCCCGAGAAGTAGCGAGGAGTGAAGGCCGGGTCGTCGCCGAAGACGAACGACGAGGCATTGGTGGGCCCCGTAGTCACGACTGCGCCGCCGACTGCAGCCCCGTCAAAGTATGGCTGGAGGCTGGTCCCTGACGTGTTGGCGAGGGCGATGTGGTGCCACGCTCCGGTGACCACTGTGCCAAGGGTTACCGAGGCTCCGGCAGCGTAGAAGACCTGGATGTTGCCCGACCCGTCCATGTTGACGGTGTAGTCGTCGCCGCTCTTGCCCTTGTCGAAGATCGTCGCGTTCGCGATGATCGAATCGACCTTGAACCAGAAAGCGATGGTGTGCGATTGCGCAGCTGGGATCAGCGACGTTGCGCCCGAGAGCTTCGACGTGCGCGCCGCGACGAACAGCGCTGAATTATTCGTGCCCGCCATGTTCACACCTCACGGAGCACAAAATCCATGAGCTCATTGGTCTCAGAAAAGGCTCCCTGCCCTGGTAGCTGGCCCACATAGACCTTGCTCGCCGGAGCGATGCACATCACGTTCGCCGTGCCGAGCGAGCCCGCCAGCGCGAGGTAGCAGGCATTTGGCCACTGCCCTGCGAGCTGCTGGGTGCTCAGGCCTGTGGCCCACGTCGTCGCATCGCCAGGTGCGAATGGGTAGAAGAACGGGTCGCTGATCGCATCGGTGGCGACACCAGTGCCGAAGATGGCGAACTGCGTCGCTCCCAGGCTGAACCAGGATGGGAACGCGAGCGCTTGTGCGACGCCATTGAGATAGATGAACTTGATGACGACGGACCCAGACGCAGTGCCCGTCCAACCGAAGAGGTAGGCATTGTTGGTGCCCGCGTCGTTGTGCCAGCATCCGAAGATGCCGCCCGTCACCCCGAGCGAGTAACCGATGCCGAAGTCGGCCTGGCTGACCGCCGCAGGCAGGCTGATCACACCACCCGTGGCCCACTTGCCTCCGCTCAGCGCGAGCGTTGCCGGCGTTGAGCCACTCAGCGTGAGACTCTGGGCTCCCTTGTCGCTATAGGCGAGGCTCGTGTCGACACGCCAGTGCAACGGCTGGTTGTCGATCTGGAAGTGATCGGATCCAGAGAACGCAGGGGCCGTGACCGAGTTGAGGAGGTTGCGGAAGGCGGCGACGTTGGCCTGGGTGTCGACCCAGTAGGACAAGTTCCACTCGCGCTTGTAGCCGTAGGTGTCGCGATTGGCGGTGCCATCGTAGGCCTGCTCGAGCCCTGGGCCGATCTCAACCTCGGAGCGCGAGACTCCGTTCGTCAGGTGGACGTTGGCTGATACCCCGTTCAAGGTGATGAGCGACATGGATCACCGATAGGCGAGTTCTTGTCGCGCGGGACGGCTCGAGGGCGCCATCGTGGACCCGTTGCCTTGAGCGGAGTTGAGGTTGGCCAGGTCGTCGAAGAGGTCCATGGGGTTGCTCGCCTCGACGGTGAGGTTCTCGATGTAGATCGTGGTCCCTCCGTCGCCGCCGCGATTGGTGCGGAAGTCGCGATGGTTTGGATCATGCCCAGCGCTTGGGTTGGTGGCACCAAGCGCCGTGTTCGGATCGGTACCATTGGCAGCAGTGAGGCTCAGCGTGCTCATGACCTCCATGACCGAGCCTAGGATGCTGAGGCCGGACTGGCTCTGGTTGTTCGTGCCGCCGGAACCGATTGCTCCAGCTGCGATGGCTTGGTTGTACGCCTCTGCGACGTTGAAGCTCGCGGGGAGGTTGGTCAGCTGCGTGTTGGCCGCGTCGGCAGCGACGGCGAGGGCGATGACCGAGCTGGTGGCCTTCCACGTGACCTGAGCGAAGGCGTCGCCAGCTGTGTTGAGGTCGTTGCCTGCCGTTTGCAGTGCGATGGCTGAATTGTAGAGGGCATCGCCCAGCGGTTTGAGCGCACTTGATTTCAGCGCTGTGTCGATGTCGGTAACCCATGCCGACAGCTGTCCTAGGACACTGCTGAACGTCAGGGAGAGCGCCCCTGCACTGTGGGAAACGAAGGCCGCGATCTGAAACCCCGAGTTGTAGATCGTCCCGATGGCATCACCCAGCGGACCGGCAATCCCATTGGCGAGGCTCTGGAGCGCCTGCTCAAGCAGCGGCAAAACCGGCACCAGCGCCGCCTGCAGGATGTTGGCGACCATCTGCATCCCGTTGCCGAGCTTGCCGATGATGGGGCCAAAGCTGGCACCGAGCGCCTGCACCAGCGTCTCAACGATCGAACGAACCGGATCGAAGACCTGAGCGGCACGGGAGAACGACTCGCTGAGATAGCCGAAGAGCTTTCCGAGCTGAGTCAGACCAAGGGTCACAGCTGCAGCAGGCCCTCCGATGAACTGCTGAAGGACCGTGGAGAACTGCTGGAGCGGGGCCTCGATCGCCTTGCCGATGTCGGCAAGTCCCTTGAACGGGGCCATGATCACGTCATCCGCCATGGTCTTGATTGCGTCGCCGAACGCCTTCACGGGCGCGACGATGGCGTTGAAGATGTCGCCCAGGACCTTGAACGGGGCCATGATGACGTCAGTGATGCCGCTCGTGAAGAAGTCCATGAACGCCTGGAGCGGCGCGAGGATCGCTCCAAGGATGGACCCGAGAAGTTGGAACGGCAGCAGCACCAGATTGAGCACGTCGGAGATCGCGGCCGAGAAGAACGTGAGCACGGGGTTGATCACGTCGAGGATGGCGATGACTGGGAGCAGGCCCAGGTAGAGCAGGTCGATCAGCCCGAGTAGGTCCGACACGAGCTGAATGAGTGGAGCAAGGGCCGTCGTCAGCATCTTGAAGCTCGACGACGCCATCAGCATCTGAGCGACGAACGAGATCAACGCCGTAATGGGGTCCGCTCCCGTCGCCAGGGCCTTCCCAACGTCAACAGCGCCGCCTGCCGGACCAAGAGCCGCTTTGGCTACTCCCTCGCCAGTGGCCTGCCGCTTGTCGTCCTCGGCATGCATGCGCTCCGCGAAGGCCTGCTTGGCTTGGAGGATCTTGAGATCCGCAGCATCCTTGTCCGATGCCCGCTTGGCGTCGTCGACGGCGAACGCCTTCTTGGCCTCCAGCAGGGCCATGTCGTCGGTGATGGTCTTGTTGCTCATCTCGTAGGCATGCTGCGCTGCTTGCATCTGGGCATCAGCCGAGTCCTTGGCGCTTTGGCGATCCTTCTCAAAGGTGTTCACCTGGATCGCATCGGCGTCCTTGGTCGACTGCAGGTGCGACTTGTCGACCTCGGCCTGGGCCTTGGCGACGTCGGCCATCATCTTCATGCGGTTTTGCTGCTCGAAGAGGAAGTCCTTCTGGGTCACCGACGCTCGAGCGAGGGCCTCCGGGCTCTTGCCAGCGGGGTTCTCGAGCACCTTGTTGGCCTGCTCGAACGCCGCCTTCTCCTTGGTCTCATTGTGCTTGGAGGTGAACGCATCCATGACCGCTTTGGCCGCGGCCAGGTTCGTCGCAGCCGCCTGCCCCGTCTTCTCGTCGGCGGCCTGCTGCAGCTTCAGCATCGCCGCCTTGTCGCCGAGCGTCTTGTTGCTCAGGTCGTACGCGGTCTTCGCCGCCTCCTTCTCGACCTCAGCGGCCTGTGTCGCCTTGGCGAAGTTGGCGCCGGCCACCTGCGCGCGCTCGCGCTCCTCCTTGCCCTCCTCGCGCAGCTCGCGGAGGTGCGCGGCGCCGGCGGCGCGGATCTCGGCCGCATCCTTGTAGTGCTGGTCGGCGCTCGGCCCCGGGGAGCCCTCTTTGCCTGCAGCCTGGTAGTGCTTCTCGATGGCGCCGGCAGCCTCGCCAGCCATCTTCTGGAAGGCCTCGGACCCACCGATGGCCTTGCCGGTCATCTCGCCGAACATCGCTGAGAGGGTCTGCACGGGCGAGACGAGCAGCATGAACTTGTGGGCGAGGTCTTCGACGTCGGAGCCGATCTTGCTGAAGTCGACCGTGTCCATGAAGTGGATGAGCTTGACCATCTCGTCCATGAGCTTCTCGAGCTCGGGACGCAGCTCCTTGCCGATGGTGCCCGAGAACGTCACCCAGGCGTCCTTGAGGCGCTGCACCGAGGCGTACCACTCGTCAGCGCCCCGCGGGTCCATGAGGTTGGCGGCATCGATCGCCTGATCTCCGAAGGCGACCATCCCCGCAACGGCGGCAGCCATCGCGGCGACGACCATCGCGGCCATGGCCGCAGCTCCGCTGCCGATCGACTCCCAGGTCTCGTTGGTGCGGGCCTGGTTGTCCTTGAGCGCGGCCGTCCAGTCCTTGTTGTAGTCCTTGACCGCCTTGGCGCCGTCCTTCATCCCCTTCTCGACCATCCGGTTGTACTCTTCGACCGAACGCTGAGCCGCGGCGAGCTGGGACTTCTGGTCGGACGACCACGCCCGGAGCACGCTGGAGGCCTCACCGAGGCTGAGGTCGTTGGCTCGAGCGAAGTCGGCGACGGCCGCTTTGGAGGCAGCCATCGCCGCGATGTAGTCCTTGTTGTCGGCGCCGATCTTCGCGGTGAGGTCTCCAAGGTCGGCAGCCATGTCAGTCCTCCTCGTAGATCACCGGCGTCTGAATCGGCAGTGCGCTGGTCCTTCCTGCTGCACCGCCTCCGCTCTTCGTGCCCGGAGGCTGACCTTGCTTCGCTCGCTGCGCTGCCGCTTCAGCCGCTTCCGCCTTCGACTTCTCCAGCATCTCCAGCTCGGCGTCCTGCTTGATTCCGAACCCACCCAGGGCCAGCGACAGGTCCTCGTCGTTCCACTCCGTCACTGCCCCTGGGAAGGGTGGCCATCCCGTCTCCATGCACATCGCGAGGATGCGCATGAGGCCGGGGGAGGCCTTCAGCCGTTTTTTGCCTCTTCCACCTGCTCGTCGAGGCTCGTGCCGTCGTTGAGCCACTTCACCAGGCGCGCGCCAACGTCGTTGAGCAGCCCGTCGGGGTGGTTGATCTCGTACGGCTGCTTGACCATCTTCTCGGCCGCCTGGTCCGTCCGCATCGACGGCTCGTAGATCGGCTTGCCCGCAACCGGCTTCTCGGGCTGCGACGAGGGATCGACGGCGTGCAGGCAGATCATGCAGGCCCAGGCCTCGCGGACGCGGGCTGCGTACTGGAACTCCTGCTGCGCGTCCTGGCCCTTGCCGGGCACACGGGTGACGTTCTTCTGCGTCTTGGCGACCAGCTTCTCGAGCAACGACCCGCTCGGCCGCACGGCGACGTACCGCTTCTTGGCCGCCTTGTGGATGATGTACTGGCAGCTGCCCTGCCGCGGGCGTTCGATCTCGGCGCGCTCCTGCGCGGCGTCGGTCACGTCGACGAACTCGACCTCGGTCTTCTCGGGAATGGTGCTCTCGGTGTTCATGCTGCTCCTAAGCAGGCGTCTCCGCCTCGTTGACTGCGTGGGACTACGTGAGCGACTTCAGCATCGCCTCGAGCTGCTCGACGGGGGTGGGCACGCCGTCGCGCGTCTTGGGCATCGACAGCCAGTGCCGCGCCTCCGCGTTGGGGCCCGTGATCTTCTCGATGGCATCGAACGCGGCTCGAGCTCGCTTCTTGACGCTGTCAGGCGCCGGCGCCGCCGGCGTGGGATCGATGAGGATCGCCGGCGGCTGCTCGACGACGGGAACCTCGTTCTCGGGCTCGATGGGCTCGTTGGACGTGTCGGTTTCGGTGGTCATGTTATGGTGCTCCCATGTCAAGAACTGGTCCGAAGCCGCCAAGTCAGGTCGGCAACAGGTTTGGTCAAATCCTTGTGCTGGCACCGACGGAACGCCGCAGTGCTGTTGGCACCAAGGGCGTCACGTCTCCGCTCTGGCTCTGTCGATGCGACTGCGGCGTCGAGTTCGAGACGTCGACTCATCTCCTCAAAAGCGGTCGCGTGAGTTGCGGCTGCCTGAAGAAGCCTCGCGACCTGGTTGGCAAGAGATTCGACCGCCTGGTGGTCGTTCGCCTGTCCAGCACGAAGGGCCGAGATCCTCTCTGGGAATGCCAATGCGACTGCCAGCCTGAGGGTCGGACCATCAACGTCGTCCAATACGCGCTCCTGGGCGGCAACACCAAGAGCTGTGGATGCCTGAAGCGCGAAGGCAACAACAAGAAGTACCCGGCCGGCCATGGCGGACGGACGGAGATTCTTCTTCACTACCGACACAACGCCAAGATCCGAGGTATCGAATGGGCGCTGACCGATGTCGAGTTTTACGCTCTCGTCGAGAGCGTCTGTTACTACTGCGGCGCCAAACCGTCCGGTAGGTCCAGTCGCGGATGGGGTCTCTTTCTCTACACTGGCATCGACCGACGTGAGAATGCCACCGGGTACACGGCAGCAAACTCCGTCCCCTGCTGCGGCCGATGCAACATGGCCAAGCGGGCTCATTCCGATGTGGAGTTCATTGCTCATATCGAACGCCAGTACCTTCATCTTGTATCCGTTGGCTTGATTGCTAAGTTGCCGTAATCGTTCAAACTGCACCGCATGAAAACCCGGCGTAGACCAATTTTCCCGACCCGCTGTTGCCCACCGCGCCTCGGAGTGTCTGGTTGGCGCCCTTGAGGCTGATGCTCTGCTGGACGACCTTGTCGACGGTGAGGCTCTCCGGGATCTGGTCGATGTAGAACCAGCCCCGGAAGACGCGCTGCTGCTGGCCATCAGGGTCGTGCTCGACGAGGATGAGCTGCCGGTTTTCCCAGAGCGCGCGCCAGGTGACGGCTCCGATGTTGGATCCGCCGCTCTGCTGCGGGATGCTCGTGGCGAGGCCCACGACCATGAGCGACATCTTGACGTCGCGCGTGGTCGGCGCCCGCTTGACGTAGCCAGCCTGGTTGATGTCGGTGACGCTGGCGTCCAGGTTGAACGTCATCGTCGTCGTGCACTTCGTCACGCCGATCAGCTTCGTCATCGGCCACCAGCTGCCCGAGACGACCGTGGGGGCTGCGGTGTACGGCGTCGTCGGCGTGACGACTCCGAAGAAGGCGTCCACCGTGTAGCTGTTGCCCGCGGTGGCGCCGCCGCCGAGCACCAGCGCGACAGTGACGTCGAGGGCGCGCTTGCCCGTCGGGATCTGGTAGCTGTTGGTCGCGCCGATCTGAGTCAGCGTGGTCGTCGTGAACGCGGTCGACACGCCGACCAGGTTGATGCTGACGCTGGCCTTGTACGCGACGCCCGGATTCAGCGAGGTCGTGGGCGCGATGACCGACGAGGTCGTCGCCGTGGTGTACGGGGTCGTCGGCGTGCCATCGAAGCCGAACTTGGCCGTGAACTTGGTCAGCGCGTTGGGGTCGCTCGTGTCGAACGTCAGCTCGGAGACGTAGGCCGAGGCGAGCGTGCTGGCCGTCGACGACTCGAGCAGGAGCGGCCAGACGCGCGTCTGCGGCACGAAGGGCGACCCGATGATGCTCGGGAAGACCGACTGGATGATATTGGTCAGCCCGCCGTCGCCGAAGTCGTAGATGCCGTTGATGCTCGGCTCGGGGTCGCGGGTCGCCATGACCGTGCCCATGCCCTCGGCAACGAACACGCTCGCATCGGGAGTGTTGAGCTTCGGCGTGAGCGTCCAGCCGGTCGTCTCAGAGAGCGCTGCCTGCGTTCCGGGCGCGCCCGCGCTGTCGGGGGCGACCTGGGCCTGACCAAGGAATCCTGCGGAAGAGACGAGAGCCATGGTGTCACCTCAGAGGCAAGGCCTCAGTTCACGTTTGCCCACTGCAGTTCGAAGTCGGTGTAGACCTGCACCTGACGCGCATCCGTGAACTTTCGGATCCGCACATCGCCAGGGTCGATGCACAGCGCCATGATGTAGGCTCCGAGCCTGGCGCTGCCGGTGTAGACCTTCGTGTGGAAGTAGTCGCGGAGCTGCCGCGCGACGAGCATCCCCTGGGCCTTCAGGTCGATGCCCGTCTGCTCAGGCACGGTGACGACCCAGAGCCGGATCCCCGCCCAGAAGTACGAGCCCGACTCGGCCGCGTTCAGGAACGTCTGCGGCCTCTTGGACGGCACCGTCTCCGTGTCGATCCAGAGCCCCGGAGTCGCAGCACCAACCGCTTGGAGGCCCTCCTCGTACGTCGAACGCGGCTGACCGAAGAACAGGTTGGTGTTTTTGATGAGCGCGAAGACGCCGCCGACCGTCGAGCCACCCCAGACGGCGCCGGCACTGGCGACCGCGGTGGCGATGTCCTGCTCGGGCTGGAAGGGGGCGCTCACTTGGCACCTCCGCAGACCGTCTCTTGGCTCTCGTTGATGCCCTTGGCGATCTCGTCCATCACCTGGCCCTCGCACTGGTCGAGGGCGTCGCGAAGGAAGTGGGCCTGACCGTTCTCGTGGTGCAGCGAGTCGTCCGTCTCCTGGATCTCGGTGTAGTCGGCCGTGCCGACGATCTCAGCTCCGTCCTCGGTCGGCAGCGCCACGAGCCGGTCCGCCATGTGGCCGGTCTTCCGCGGCGCGAGGTCGCGAGCTCGAGCAGCCACGATCTCGGCTCCGGCAAGGGCTCCGCGCTTGGCGCCCTGCGGCACCAGGTCGGAGAGCTCGTCGAAGCGCTCCATGATGGCGTCGAGGCCTTGGAGGAACGCGCTCACGACTGGAACCCCACCGTGTAGAGGACGGTGCCGTCCTCGCCGAGCTGCGACTCCGTCGTCACCGACAGCACGGGGCGCGCGTTGAGCTCGTTGGTCTGGTCGACGCCGTTCGGCCAGACCTTGTCCGTCACCTTGACCGGCTGGTAGCAGATCAGAATCGTGTTGATCGGAATCTGAGTGTCGCCGGGCCCCTTCACGTAGCGCGTGACGCTCTTCTGCTTGCAGATGAACGGACCCGTCTGCGCCGCGTACGACGCACCTCCTGAGCCCACAGTCGTCCCGCCCTGACTCGCCGCGCCCGTGCGCACGCCAAGATAGAAGCTGTTGACCATCTCGAAGGTCCAGTCCATCATTAGATCCGCCGGTAGGGCGCGCAGAGCGCCTGCGCATCCGGGCACAGCCCGCTGACCGTGGGGTCGCGATAGCTGACGCTGGTGCCGAGCAGGGACTGGCTCTTCGCCATGGGGTCGCGGCCGCTCCCGCGGATGCGGGCCTTGATCTCCTCGATGCACGCCTGCTCGAGGTCGTCGGGCAGAGCGATGCGCGCGCCGCCTACCATCTCCGCACCGTCGAGCAGCACCGTCCCCGCACCAGCGAAGCCAGGCACGCCCGCCTTGCCGAGCGCCATCCAAAGCACGGTGCCGTCGAGCTGCTGGGCGCCGATGGATGGCGAGGCCGCAAACGACGGCATCGACCCGCCCGTCGTGTCGGCGGTGTCGCCCGAGGCGAGGCCCAGCCCGTTCGGCACCGACTGCCAGAGGATCTGATTCGGGCTGACGCCGGTCAGCAGCAGGGTGCCCAGCGGCACCAGGACGCCGGCGCCCGGCCAGGGCCAGGTCTGCCCACCGGCTCCGCCGTAGCTCTGAGGCTTGGTGATCCACCCGCCCGAGTAGACGGCCCAGACGGTCGCCTCTTCCGTGCCCGGCGACACGCGGTTGGTGAAGTTGAGGTTCGACTCGAGGAGACCGGTGCTGTTCCAGTTGTTGGCGCAGTAGACCTTGCCCGCCTCAGCTCCGTCTTGCGCGTCGAACTCGTAGGTGTCGTTCGGGATGACGTACCCGCCGCCCGGGTTCTCCGGCCAGTTGTCGACGCTGATCTGCGTGATGCAGCCGTGGTTGTTGTCGGTCGGCGGCGTGTTGATGGTGCCGCCAAGCGCGATCGGCGTGGAGTTCAGACGCAGGACAGGACCGCCGTACGCGCGGACCTTGTCCGGGTTGGCGATCGAGTAGGTCTGGTAGTACGGGGTCCGGTTGAGGTAGTCCCGGATCTTACCGCTGACGACGTTGATGAGCTGCTCACAGAACGGCTGCGCGACCGTCGTCAATCCAGGGTAGGACGAGACGGTCACATAGTCGGTCAGGGCTCCCAGCGCCAGCGGCATTCCATCCTCGGGTCTACGCCTTCGGCTTCTCGGTCTCGGCCTTCTTCGCGCTCTCCTCGGCCGCCTTCTTCGCCGCCTCGAGCTTGGCCTTGGCGGCCGCCTCGACCTGCGCGGTGATCTCCACGCCGGCGTCGTCGAAGTAGACGAGCTTGGCGAGCTTCTTGCCCACCAGCACTGCGGCCTCCTGCTTGGTGCAGCCGCCGATCTCGCCGGCGTTGTGGCTGCCGGAGTGCTCGAGGTAGCGGACGATCTGCTCGGCCTTCTTGGGCTTGTTGCTGTCGATCATGGCTCTTCTCCGTGCGGCGTGAGGGGTGGTGGCCTAGTAGGCCTTCTCGATGACGTCGACGAAGACCTCCGCGCCGGCGTCGATCAGCTGGACGTTGGCAATACCCGTCACCCAGCCTCCAGCATCCGGCCAGCTCTGCGTCGCGATCTCGTCGGTGCAGACCTGCGCCATCTGATTGGGGAGTCCAGGGAAGGAGAGCTCCAGACCGGGGGCGACGCCGGCATCGAGCAGGAAGGGGGTGCCGATGCCCACGATGCCGTTGTCGAACCGGAACTTGGCGTAGTTGCCGAGGTAGCCGGCGTCGATGAGGGTCAGGCTCTCCTGGCTCAGGCACACCTTGACCGTGTTGCGGTTCTTGAGCGGCACCGCAGGGACGTTGGCGACCGCGGCGCTGGTCAGGCCCACGCGGGTCTGCTGGTAGGCCTTCACCTGCAAGGGGAAGGTGGGCGTCGGACCGATGCCACCGATGGTGGGCGCGCCCGATCCGGGGGTGGCTCCGGCATTGTCGATGCCGTGGTAGGTGAAGGCAGCGACGGCGAGGGCCAGAAGGCCCATGGTGGCGAGGACTCGGGTCTTCATGGCGTGCTCTCCTGCGGCTTGGCCGCAACCTGCTTGGTGGTCGTCTGGTCATTCGACCGGACGTGCTGCGGCTGCGGAACCTTCGTCACTTCGACCGCGAGCTCACCGCGGTCACGGTCGAAGTAGACGACCTTGCGTTGATGGACCTCGGCCATGGCTACTTCTTGGCGACGGCGTTCGACGCCAACAGGCTCTCGGTGAGCCGCTGGATCTGCTTCGCCTGCGTGGCGACCGTCTCCTGCAGCTCGCGGAAGCTCGCCTCGAGCGGGTGCTCACCCATGCCGTTGGGCAGGCCACCCTCGGCGATGCGCTTGGCGACGGCCGCGTCGTGCTTCACGCGGAGCGCCTTGGCCTCGGTGAACTTGGCCGTGAGATGCTCCTTCTGCGCCGGGTTGAGGTCGCCCTTCTCGAGCAGGGTGTCGACGTAGCCCTGGGAGAACTTCACCTCGTAGACGCCTCGAGCGACGTGGCGGCACATGTCGTCGAGCTGCTTCATCTGGTCTTCGAGCTTCACCTTCTCGCGCAGCACGACCGGCAGGTACCGGCGAGCTCCCGGCTCCTTGTTGCGCGGGTTGACGATGAGGGCGATGAACGCCTCGGCCGCCACGTAGCGCGCCTGGTCGTCCCACTTGCCCTCCTCCTTCTGCTTCTGGCTCGGCCGCAGCGGCACGCCGAAGACCTCCCCCATGTTGAGGTGGATCGGCGAGCCGATGGCCATGAGCGCCTCGACGACGACGCCCCCATCCGGGTGCTGCTTGGTCGGTGAAAGCTGCATGGTGTTCTCCTGCGAGCCGAAGCTCCGTGGTGGCGTGGGGCCGAAGCCCCACCGTGCTGCAACTACGGGTTGGTGGGCGTCTGCACGGGGGTGGCCGCGAAGCCACCCAGGGCGCAGTAGCTCTCGACGAACACCGTCGAGGAGCCGCCCGAGAACGTCGGCTTCGGGTTGATGCGGATGTACCGCTTGCAGGTGCTGCCGCTCAGGTCGACCGCGATGTTGACGATGCCGGTCGGCCCCAGGACGGTGCAGCCGAGCTGGGTGGCCAGACCGCAGGCCGTGCCAGCGACGAGGGCGCCCGGGTTCGAGCCGAGTCCCGGCACGGTCGGAGGAACGTAGGCGGCCCAGGTGACCTGGTCGCTCGACGTCTCGATGTTCGCCGTGCAGCTGGTCAGGACCGGCGTGTTGGCGCCGGTGTCGACCTGCAGCGAGAAGACCGCGCTCTGGGCGAGGTCCGCGTTGGTGGGCCCGCCTGTGCCGCCGCCGCTCGGCCAGGTCGACTCACCCTGGCGATCGATGATGGCGAGGTTGGCCGACTGGTTGGTCGACATCGCGACGCCGCTGTTGGCGACGAGCGAGGCGGTGGGGCCAGTCGCGCCGGGGATGATCGCGGGGCGGAGCGACATCTCCGACTTGAGATCCTTGGGAAGGGGCAGTGCCATCGAAGTCTCCTTGGGCCGCGAAGGCGGGCCCGACACGCCCGAAGGCCCACCCCTTGCGAGGTGAGCCATGGGCTACTGCTTCGGCTCCTGGCCTGCGGCTAGGTGCCCCAGAGCACGTTCTGCAGGACCGCGGCGCCCAGGTCGTAGCGCAGCTTGAAGTCGTGACGCGTGATCGCGCGCAGCCACGTCATGTCGTTGCTGATGCCCGAGATGATCGTCCCGTTGAGGTCCGGCGCCGTGCCGTTCGGGAAGACCAGCAGCTCGAGCGGCATGTTCATGCCGACCACCGCCGCGGGCCACGCGACGAGGTAGACCTCGGAGGCGTTGCCGCCCGTGCCCAGGGTGTTGGGGACGGCCGTGGTGGTCTTGTACTGGATGCCGAAGAACTCGCCGTCGCGGTCCATCCCGTCCTTGAACGGGAAGACGCCGAACGTCGAGCTGACGGTGCGGAGGTACTGCTCCGACCGCGGCGACATGACCCAGCCCCACTGGGTCTCCGGGGCGAACTTGTCGACGTTGGCGTTCTTCAGCGCGGCGATGAGCCGGCCGACGTCGAAGGCGATCTCCTGGAACGTCGCGCTCGAGCCGCCCTGCGTCGCCTGCAGCAGGTTGAGGCTGTTGACGAGGTTCAGGATGCCCTTGCAGGTGCCCAACGTCCCATCGCCGCGCAGCCACGCCAGGTCCTGGCGCAGAGCCACGACCTGGATGAGGTCGTCGCGCACGATGGCCTCGACGTCAGGGCCTCCATCGCGGAGCAGGTCGTTGCTGATCGGCGTCAGCGCCATCAGCTTCTTCACCTGCAACTGGAGCTGCCCGAACTGCTGCTGGCTGGCCGTGACGGCCTGGGTCTCGCCCTCGTAGAAGGCGGTGCCCGCGAGGTTCTGCCGACCGATGGTCAGCTGCGACGACTTCATGTTGATCGTCGACGCGCCGCTCTCCAGGACCACCGTGCTCGCGCGGAGCAGGTAGATGAACTCGGCGCTGAACTCGGGCGGCACCAGCGCGCCGCCGTCGACCATCGTGCTCTCGACGAGGGCCTTGCGGTCCATGGCGTTGAGGCTGTTGAGGTACTTGTCGAGGCTCGACCAGCCGGCCTTCATGCGGGCGTCGTCGCTCTCCTCGACCGCCTTCTGCATGTTCTCCATCGGGTTGCCGCCGAGCGACTTGGCGGACCGCGACATGAGCAGCCAGCGGATCGCATCCGTGCCGGCGCCGGCGGTGAAGTGCGGCAGCTTCGACTTGACGTTCTTGTCGGTCAGACGAGGGTCGTGGTAGTCGAAGAAGTCCTGGCCCTGCCGCGCCGGCATCGACTTGATGCTGTTCTGCCAAGGCGTGTAGGCCTTGGTGAATGGCGCCACGTCGCTGCTGGGCAGGTCGGTCCGCGATCCGGGAGGCGGCGCGGTCGTGTGCGCCTTGGTCGCCTCCTCAGCGAGTCGCTTGGCATATGCCGCAGCAGCTGCGTTGGGCTCTGCCACCTGGGTTCCAGTCGCCATCGCTTTGTCTCCGCGCCGGGTGGCGCCCAATCAGCCCGTCTCCGAGCTAGGTGAAATTCGTTCAGAAGTTGGTCTTGCCCTGCGCCTTGGCGTCCGCCTCGGCCGTTGCCTTCTTGACGAGCTCCTCGAACTCGGCGACCTGCTTCTTGGCCTCGGCATCGCCCGTCGCCGCCTTGGCGTAGAGCTCAGCGACGCGCTTCTCCTCGGCCTTGATGTCGAGCTCGAGTTGGGCGGCGTCGGCCGCGGCCTTCTTCTCCGCGCGCTTCGCCGCCTTCGCGTCGCGCCGCGTCTTCTTCTCGGCCTTCACCTGCTCGGTGTCGCCGGCCTTGTCGTCGTCCTCGTCGTCATCGCCGTCGTCCATGTCGGCGTCGTCGGCGGACTTCAGGAGGGCCTTGAGGTGCCCGTAGGCGACCTCGTGCGCGGCCATCGCCTTGACGACGAAGTCACGCGAGGTGGCGCTGAGCACCTTGCCGCTCTTCTTCTGCAGCTTCTGCAGCTTCTTGATCTCGTCGGCGGCGGCCAGCTTCGCCTCGCGGGTCGAGGCGGGGTCGTTGAGGATCTTCTCGGCGGCGAGCATCTTGGTGCCCAGCTCGCCGCGGTACGCCGCCTCAGCCTCGTCGACCGCGCTCTGCACGCCGCTCGAGTCAGCGAGGTCCTTGATGTGCTTCGCCATCATGTCGAGCTGGCCCTTCATCGTCTTGTTGTTGCCCTTGTGGTCCTCGACCAGGCCCGCGTGGACTTCGTGCATGTCCTTCGCGGTCTTGTGCATCTCCTTCATCGAGGAGTGCATCTCGCCGATCGACTTGCAGAGCTTCTGGGCCTCCGAGATGTTCTCGTGCAGCGCGGTCATCGCGGCCGCGGTCGGCGGCGTCGCCTCGGGGTTGGTGCCCTTGGTGTCGGGAGCCGCAGGAGCTGGGGTCAGAGGCATGGACATGGACGGCTCCTGATCCAAGAAAGCCTCGAGGGCCTTCTGATCGATGACGCAATCGGGGTTGCTGGGGACCTTGACGATGGACCACTCGAGGAGCAGCCACTTCAGGACGTCGTAGCCGAAGCCACCCCAACGGGTCGGGCGCTGGTCGTTGGGCGCGCGCTGCTCGGCGATGAAGCCCACGCTGGTCGCGCGGAGCGATCCGCTCGCGACGCAGCTCTCGACTTCCATCGCGAGCTTGTTGCCGACGCCGGTCGCGGGGTCGTACTGGTCGAACTTGATGGTCGACTTGACCATCCCGTCTTCGACCCAGGTGCGCAGGGCATGCCCGATCGGCATCCCCGGCTCGTGGCTGCTGTGCTGGTACAGCACGATCGGGTTCTTCGCATAGTCGGTGAGGTTGCAGCCCTCGGGGTAGAGGACGTCCTTGTCCCGATCGACGGTCTTCGTGCTGATGATGAACGTCGCCGTGTGCGCGAGCGGGTCGTACGCCGGCGCCTTCTCAGCGACGGCGAACTTCCGAACCGGCTTGCCCTCAGTGAGCGACTTCACCCACGAGGCGTGTGTCTGCGCGTTCACGACACCAGATTTGGTGTCGCTGATTCATCCGGGATATTTCACCACCGGATTGCTAGGGCTCGTCACCCTCAGATCCCGACGTCGGCGGCTTCGGCATCGGCGTCGCCGCGGGCTTCACCGGACTCGGCTTTCCTGCCGGCTTTCCAGGTGGCAGCGCTGGCGCCGCCGTCGGAATTGGGTAGCGCGCATCGCCGCCCTTGGCGGGCCCGAGTGGGTCATAGCCGGCCGCCTCGCGGACCTCGTCCTCGGTGAAGGCGCTGGGGCGCAGCGTCATGAAGGCCTGGATCTTGTCCTCGTCGGCGGGGACGAAGGGCTCGTAGTCGGCGACGATCTCGCCGTTGAAGAGCGAGCCCATCTCGTAGTTCCAGTCCTCCTTCTCGTCCTCGACCCACGGCGTCACCGTGAACTCGAGGTAGAAATAGCGGACGGCGCCGGCGGCCGCGCGATTGGCGGTCGAGAGATTGCCGTCGAGTTCCTTGGGGATGTGGAAGCACTCGGCGATGGTGTCGCTCTCGTAGGTGCGGAGCTTGATGAGCTCCATCTCGCGGAAGTTCTGCTCGAGGCTCTTGACGTCGATCTTGGTGCCGGTGAAGTGCAGCTTGCCCGCGCGCTCGATGCCGAGGTGCTTCTCGTTGAACCGCTGCTCGAGCTCGTCGAGCTGGATGCGGTTCGCTCCCTCGACGGTGACGAGCTGCGAGGGGCTGGCGTTGTTCGCGAGCGTGCGGTGCTGGTAGCGCGAGCCCGCCTTCTCGGTCATCAGGTTGTCCGCGAGCGACTCGCCGACGCCGACGCCGCGGCCGTAGGGGTTGGCTGGATCGGCGTCGATCCACCACATCATGTTCTCTTCGGGGACGTCGCAGTACCAGGTGCCGTACTGGCAGCGGTGGAACGGGCGATTGGCGGTCGGCGCCATGATCACCCAGTAGGGCGGGATTGGGTAATACCGAATCGGCACGCCCTTGTTGTTGCGCACCAAGATCGCGTAGCAGTCGCCCTTGAGCAGCTTGAAGACCTGCATCATGTAGCGCGACTTGCGACCTGGTAGACGCAGGTTGCCCGCTCGCATGAAGACGTAGGCTGGATGGTCCGGGCTCAGCTCCTGGAGGTCGCCGCTCTCCATGAGCGCCTTCTTCATGGCGTGGCGCTTCGCGTGGTCGGCGATGCTCTTGTACTCGGGCATGTACCACTTGCCCGCCGACGTGGGCGCCCAGTACAGCTTCATCGGAACGCTGCTGATGTCGCGGGCGAGCCGCTGCACGGCCGAGCGCAGCCGCGGCATCGTCGAGTACGCGACCATCAGCTCCTTGGTGCCGCGCTTGGGGAGCTGCCCGGTCACGAAGATGCTGCGGATGAGGCCGTAGGCGTCGGTCTCGGCGAGGGGGTTGGCCCAGACGACGGGGGCGCCGTCCTTCTCCTGGAAGTCGGCGTTGCTCACCATTCGCTCGGTCAACTCGATGGTGTTGTCGCGAGCGTAGGTGCGCGGGTAGAGCCCGAGCGCCTCGCTGGTCTCGGCCATCGACTTCATCAGCCCGACGTGCGGATCGCTCAAGAGCTGGCGAGCGATCGTCTTGTGGCGAGGCTCAACGAGCTGCTTGATGCGGTCGAAGGCGGACATGCGCTCAGATTTGAGCGGATGAGCGCTCGCGGTCAACTTCCCTTGGGTTCTCGGTGCTTGTCGATGAGCGCCTGGCGGACGCTCACATCGATCGGTTCTGGCTCGACGAGCGCGCGGAACTTGAGCTTCTGCGCTGCCTCTTCCTCCTGAGCGCGCAGGATGTCCTGGGCCTTCAGATCGAAGGGGTGCTGGAGACCCGCGGCCTGCCACTCCGCGCGCTCCGCCTCGAGCCGCGCGTTGAAGCCAGCGCCGAGGTCACCGATGCCCGAGATGAGCACGCGCCCACCCGGAGGACGCTTGCGCCAGACCGCCAACGAGAAGGCCAGCACCAGGTCGTCGTGCTGCCCCTCGCGCGCCTCGAACGCATCCTGTCCAGGCTTCTTGGTAGGCCGATGGCGGAAGTTCTGCATCTCCTTGACGAGCTCGTCCCACTCCGCGAGAGCGCCGCGTCCCGTGGGTGCCTTCGGCGCGCCGATGTGCCGGTTCTGGAGGATGACCTCGGCGCAGCTGATCAAGTCGGTCTTGCTGACGCGGAACTTGCGGCCGCCCCCCATGACCGTCTCGGACACGCCGCCATGGATCGTCACTGCGATCGGCTCGCAGCCGGCGTCCTCGAACATGTCGCAGACGGCGGCACCGACGCCCGTCGCGTCGATGATCAGCTCGCAGTTCTTGTAGAGCGGCGGACGCGACATCACGTCCATCACGTAGGCGACCTGGTCAGGGTACTTCGTGCCGAGCGGCAACCGCTGCAGCTGGCGCAGACGGAGCTGGTGTGGCGGGGGCGGTGCCTTCAGCCCGAGAATCTCGCGCGCCTTGGCCATCCAGGCATCGCGCTGCTTCTGGGCCAGCGTGGCGAGCTCGTCAGATGTCGGCTCCTCGATGATCGCAAGCGCTGTGGGGTCGTTGGTCTTGCCAACGTCCATGCCGATCGCGAACCGAGTCGTCGTCGGCGCACCCATCATGGATTGAGCCCCGTCGTCTCGTCGCTGAAGCTGCGCCGGCGACCGCTGCCGCCGCGGTCCATCGCTCGCGCCTCGCACTTCACGCAGATCGTCTTGGGCCGGCCGGGACCGATGTGGCGCAGCACCTTGCCGCGCAAGCACTTGCTGCACGGCGTCTTCTCGTACTGGTGGGTGTCACAGTAGGGCTTGCCCTCGAGCGAGGCGGCCGCGCAGAACCGGCACTTGAGCTGCTCGCGCACGCGGGCGCGGAGGAACTCGAGGTTCTCCAGGTGCGCCTTGTGGGCCCGCTTGCAGCCTTGTCTGGCGCAGCAGATCGTCTGCTTGCCGATCAGCGTGGCGCGACAGAAGAGACATGCCAGGACTTCGCTCACGTTGACCTCGGCGTCGAGTATTCGTGGACCGCGCATTGCTGTCCAGCGGCGCGGACGTAGTGACTGCACGGCTCAACTGCGCAACGAATGAGGATCTGCCCCTTGCGGTGGTAGCAGTCCCGATCGACAGCGATCTCGCAGATGCGGCAGCTGCCGGCGCTCAGCTCGATGTCGAGATCCAACGCCGACTCGAAGGCGGGATGCGCGCCGGGCGCCTCGTCCTTCTTGGGAGCCTTCGTGCTGAGCCAGTCCTTCAGGATGGGGTCGCAGTGCGTGAGGATCGCATTCTTCGGGTCGTCCATGAGAAGGACGTCGGCGTCGCCATCCTCGAAGACGCGCTCGCCGTAGCGCTCGAGGAACCGCACGACGAGGATCGCGCGCTGCTTGATCTCGTCCTCTTTGCTTTCGATCCAGGCTCGAGCTGCGTCCTCGAACGAGGGGCCGCGCAGCTGGTACTGGATGCCGTCGACGACCAGAGGCGTGCGCACCAACCGCGCCATCTTGCGACGGATGACCCCCTGCAGGACGAAGGCGCGCACCTCGGCGGCGCTGTTCACTTGGCCCCCGGCAGCGTCGAGAAGTCGAACTCGCTCGGTTTGGTGAACGGCTCGACGGCGCGCCAGGCGGCTTGGATGAGCGCGAGATCGTCGGGCGTCACCTGCTTCGTCACGGGGAAGACGAGGGCGTCGCCACGGCGCAGCCGCGGCATGACGAGATGGACCTTGGCCAAGAACTCGTTGCCGCGGCACCCATACAGCACCGAGCCAACCACGAGCACGGGCGGTACCTCGATGGTGTACGCGACGCCCTTGAACTCGAAGCTCTCGCGCCAGGGCGCCTCGACCTCGGGGAGCATGGTCAAGGCGCAGCCGGCTCGGCCGGCGTCTCGGGGGCTTCCTTTTCGAGCGGGCGCCCGTGCTTCTCGAGCATGGCAGCGCGACGCGCGGTGAGCTGCTCCTCGTTGAGGAAGTCGACGTTGTTGGGCCGGATGAACTCGGTCTTGATGACGCGCACGGGATGCGTCTTGAGCAACTCGACCATCGCTGGCGCCAGCGGCGTCTCGAAGTGCCAGAGCAGGGCAACGATCGGCTCTCCCTTGGCCGCATCCTGGTCGAGCTTCTTGCGCATCTCGCGCACCTCGCGCTTCACCGCGATGCGCGCCTGCGGTGGCAGCAGCGTCTTGGCGACGCCGATCTGCTGCTCACGCTGGAGGTACGACTCGACCTCGCGTCGGCGTACGCGCACGACCGTGATGGGGTTGCCGGCGGCGTCCTTGTCGACGCGGAGGATGCGCGCCTTGAGTCCGCGGGCGATCTTCATGCTGGAGCGCTTGGCGTGCTCGGTGCCCGTCATGGCGATGTCGAAGAACGCTGCGACGGGGTCCGCCTTGCTGTGAATCTCGCGGAGGTCGTTGGGGGTCATGGTGAGCCTTGTCCAATGGTGGCGCAGGAGAACCGCAGTCTCGCTACGTTGCAGCGTGGGCACGAGCACTGCGGGCGCCGAGGCGTCGCCACGAGATCGTGAGGATGGGCACGCCATCGACGACGCGCGTCTGCTGTGGTTTGCCGGGGTCATCGATCATGCTTGCTCCCTAGGCTTCGCCGGGCGGCACTTCGCGGAGCCCGAGTTTGTCCATGAGGTGCTTCACGTGCCACGCGGCCAGGAAGTCCTTGGTCGTGCCAGCACCCTTGCGCTTGTAGAACATCGCCGCGGGCAGTTCGGTGCGCGCATTGACCGCAATGGCAAACTCCTTCTGGCTCTCGATGCCCTTGTGCGCCTCGTAGTCGGCGTCGACCTTGCTTACGAGCGCATCGTACTTCGCCTGGATGGCGTTGAACTCCTCTGTCCATTCCGGGAAGTGGGTGAGCAACTCCGTCGTCTCGCCCTTGCGGATGATGTCCAGGATGGCCTTGGGGCCGGTGCTGCTGATCATGTGGTGCAGCGCCACGTAGCCCGGATGCTTCACCTTCACGCGGTTCGACTGTGCGTCGACCACGACGTAGCCCTCCTGCTCCAGCGGATTCATGGTGCTGAACGTCGCGGCCATGTCGTCGAACGACTGGAGCGGGAACGAGCGCACGACGGGCGGCATTGGGTCTGACTTGAACGCCTCCACCGGGATCTCGACGCCGCTCTCCGTCTCTCGCACGGCGAGCAGAACAACGCGCGGCTCCGGGTGCTGGACGACGATGCGGTTCCACCGCGTCATCAGTTCGTACATGAACGTGCAGTGGGCGAAGCGCACGGGCGGCAGTTCGTATCCGTGACGCGCCATGACCTCCAGGAACAGTTGGCGGAACGTCTGCGCCGAGGTCCCGGCGTGACCGCTGGCGTCTGGCGTGCCGCTCGATGCGATCTGCCACTCGCCGAAGTGCCAGTAGAGCGAAATCAGAGAGCCATCGAGCTTCTCTTGCACGCGCGCGGTCGACCAATCGATGGGCGCGGCTAGCGGGTCGCCGTGGTTGAAGAACTTGTCGAATGGCCGCGAGACGATAGCCCAATCGCTGGAACTGTCGAGGATGACGCCGCGGCACTCGCGCACGATAGGCTCGGCGAACGGACTGTTGATCTGGTCGTACTTGAACATCAGCAGGTACGAGTATCGAGCATGCGGCTTGACCGCGATGCCGTAGCGCGTGGTCAGCGTGGCTGGGTCATTGCCAGCCCGGAGGTAGGTCTGAAGCAGCATTGCGGTCATTGGAGGCTCACGTTGAACACGAGGGGGTCTGCGGTCGGCTCGACTAGGCCCTTGAATCGAATCTCGGTCCACGGCGGAATGAGCACTCCGCGGTGGCGCTTTCGGTGCGCTGGCGGCGTCGCGAACATCGCGTGAGCCCTCTCCCGACCATGCGTCTCGACGGCGCTGAAGTACGCCTTCGAGACGCGGTTGCCGTGCGACGAGAGACGCAGTCGCACGGCAACCGAGTAGGTGAACGAGACGGGTTGCGGTGCGGCGAGGATGGCAGGCCAGCCGTTGTCGCCGACGACGAAGCGATCGAACGTCATGTCGAAGTCGCGGGTGATGGGCAGTCGCAGCGAGCAACTGACCGCCTCGCGCAACTGAGGCCCGGTCTCGTCGCTGCTGCGCTCCGCGTCGCGGATGTCGAAGGAGACATGACCTACGTAGCCAACGGAGTGTGGCTTGGGGTCGGTCACGAGAGAGCCTTGCTGATTTTGCACGTGGCATCGTGCGCCTGACATCCACCGCATTCGGGACATGAGCCGCCGCGCGTGCCATCGTCGCTTGCACAGAACTGGTGCTCGGCGAGTAGCGCCTTGGCGTCGCGCAGCTTCGCCTCGAGGTGCATCGCGTAGCAGCGCAGGCAGACCGGCTTGTCGTCGACCTTGGCGTTTGCGTCGGCCAGCACGGGGCCGCAGTGCGAGCAGAGCAACGGCCCGGGCGGCAGCAACGGGAACTCAGCGCCGACGCGTCCTGAGCGGATGAGCGACACGCCTCGCAGCTTGCACTTCGTGAAGACATCACCCTCACGACGCAAGAACGCACCGGCGATGCCAGGGATGAGGTCTCCTGCCAGCAGCAGCCGATGGAAATCTTCGCCGACGAGCCCGGGATAGAGCTTCAGGCGACCCAGCAACTTGTCACCCTCGACCCACAACGGACTATCGAAGAACCCGATTGGCTGCTGGTTCTCATTGTACTCGTAGAGCAGCACCGGGTTCTGGTTGAACTGGGCGCAGTCGATGCCCGAGACGGAGAACCGTTGACCGCAATCGTCGGCCGATCCATCCTCGACGACTACGACAGCCGAGAGGTCCAGCGTGTTGTGCGAGATGACCTTGGGTGCGCTCATGTGATCTCCGGTAGCTTCGTGCCACAGAATGGACAGAAGAAGATTGGGCCAGAGCAGCTGCCGTCGTTGTCCAGTTCCCAGCCATCCCACGGCCCCTCATTGAAGCGGTGGTTCTGCACGCAGACGTCGAAGCCCTTGCCGGAGGGGTCGCCCTTGGCTTTGTCGCAGCAGGTGGCCCGTACGACCTCGTGACGCTTCGGCGGCTTGCCAGGTCCTGGCGGGGGCGGCGCTCCACCGTGGAGCCCAGCAGCGAGTGCCGAGGCGACCATCGGCGGCACCTTGAGCCCACCCAGCTCGGTGATGCGCTCGCCCGCCAGCGCGGCGCGGAGGACCTCGGACTTCGGCGGGAGCGGAGGTGGCGGCAGCTTGCGGAAGCAGCGCGCGCAGGTGTCCGGAGCCCACGTCAGCGTCACCGAGGCTTCGGTCGTTGCGCACTCGCAGAGCGGTTCAGCCATGGTTTCCCTCCTGGCAAACGATGGCGACGAAGATGCGCACCGCCTTGTTCTTGGCCTCGCGGCGGGCCCGGTACGCTGCCGCGTCGTCGACCGCGGTCTTCTGCAGCGCCTGGTGCGCCTCGATGAGCTGCTTGCGTGCCTCTGCTTCTGTCACGGCACTTCTCCCAGCTCGCAGACGACGACATTGGGCTCGGCTCGCAGCAGGTCCAGGGTGAACTCTCCGCGCGTTGCGAGGCCGTAGATGGGCTGCTGGTTGCCGGAGTCGTAGCGCTGCTGGCGAATGGCGAGCACGGCAGGCCAGACATGCCAGTAGGGACCGGAGAGCGCCGTGCAGTGGTCGGCGTCGAGCACCCACGGACGTAGCGACGTGCCGACGATGCGTCCGTGGATCCGCTCGAGCGACGGCCGGCCGAACGTCACCAGCGCCATCGAGAGCATCCACGCCAAACTGGGGCTTGCCCACGACCACCCAGGCTCGTCATCCTGCATACAGAGCGCTGCGGCCATCTGCCATAGCATGAGCATCGGCAGGAAGTACCGAGCGGCGCTGAGGTTGGCGACGACCCAGCCGTTCATCGCCACCGGGATGCTCGATGCCACGGCCGCGAGGACTAGACAGGCGGCGCGAGTCGCACGCTCGCGGCGATCAGAACGTCGATGGATGGCCAGGCAGCCGAATCCCACGAGCGCCGTCGTCCAACTCCAGATTGGTTCGGCGGCGCTGATGTGCTCCATGGCGGTCCCCAGTGACGACAGAGGTGCGAGTTGGAGGTACTGAGGCTCGGCTCCGACCGCATGCAGGTAGGCCATCGTTGCGACCTGGAAGCCAAGCACGATGGCGAGCGGCGGCCCATGCGTCCTGGCGAGATAAGTGTGCCATTCCGGGTTCTGCGGTCCCGGGCCCAGGCACCAGGCCAGGCGACAGAGCCACAGCGGCACGAGCACGAGCCCAAGCGCAGAGTGGACCCAGAAGCCCAGCGCCAGCATCGCCACGCCCGCCGCCCGCACCGCCATCGTTTGCGCGCCAGGCTCGAACCCGTGCGTCCACAGTGCCAACAACCCGCCCACCCCCAGCGCCATCGCCACCCCGTACGGCTGGATCAGCCACTCCTGGAGCATCGGCTTCGGCATCGCGACCAGCCAGAGGCTGCTCGACCCCGCCCCG
>Ga0210400_10000807_pt1 | contig 32999 bp, 30 predicted proteins | sample IncBWH26MmetaG_FD_155456 | JGI IMG/M metagenome (GOLD analysis project Ga0210400, IMG submission 155456) | Forest soil microbial communities from Barre Woods Harvard Forest LTER site, Petersham, Massachusetts, United States - Inc-BW-H-26-M | ecosystem: Environmental > Terrestrial > Soil >... | reverse complement strand
GGAATCGATCCAGTTCCATCCCCACGGCTCGACCCAGCTCCAATAGCCGTCGCGGTACGGCGTCCAGCCGACCGGCACCGAGCGCGGATACCATACCGTCCCGTAATTGGCGGCGCTGCGCCAGCTGCCGTATTCGTCGAGCACCTCATAGCCGGTCATCTGCGGCGACACGTGATAGGGCGCCGCCAGACGCCGCTGGTCGTAGTCGCGGGAGCGGCACCATTTGGCGAATTCGTCCGGGGTCGCTTTCTCGATCGCCACGGTCAGCGTCTGCGTCCCACTGATCACCGCGGCGTCGCCGGCATTGATCGCGACGTCGAGGGTGCCGCCGACAAACCGGGCGCTGCCCTCGAACACCGCGATCCGCTCGGGCTGGTCGCCGCCGCCCGAATCGATGTCGTAGATGCCGGGCTGCAGGATCCACACCGCGCCGCGCGGCAGATCAACTTCGATGCTTTCGCCTTCGAGCAGCTGGCGCACGCGTAGATCGATCCGGCCTTGCGGCACCGCCAGCTGCATGACCTGCTGGTCGAGCTTGGCGATGTTCAGCTCGGTATTGCCGGACATCGCGATCGAGCGGCTGCCGATGCGCAGTTCGGCGCGCGATTTCGGATCGGTCCAGAACACCCCGCCGGCCGCGACCGGGTAATTCAGCGACGCCTTCGACCAGGCGGTCTCGCCCTTCTCGTGAAAGCCGAGCTGCCCCGCCACGAAGGCGACCCGCCCGACCCGGGCGGGCGGTTCCTCGGCGAAAGCCGGAGCAGCGGCTATCAGCGTGACAATCAGCAGAGCGTTAGCGACAAACCGCATATGGAGCCTCGGGGACAGGCGCTGCCGATGAGTTTGAACGCGGCGCGCACGGAGGTGGCGTGACAAAAACAGGAAAAAGCGAGCACCCGTTCCGCCGCTCTGTTTAGCTGTTTTTCGGCGAATTGCCGCGCCCGATCAGCTTTCTTGACCCGTTACCCGGGCTTGACCCCGGCATCCACGTCTTAGAGGCGGTGTGCGTTTAGGCAAACGCGTGGGTGGCCGGGACGAGCCCGGCCACGGGGATCGTGTTGGGAAGAATGATGGGCGGTCAGACCAGATCCGATCGCGCTTCAGCGTCGCGTGATGAAACTGCGGCCGATCAATTGCCGGTGGATCTGGTTGGTGCCTTCCCAGATCTGCGTGATCTTGGCGTCGCGCAACAGCCGCTCGACCCGGTATTCCTTGATGTAGCCATAGCCGCCATGCAATTGCACCGCCTCGGTCGCGATCCGCATAGCCAGATCGGAGGCCCGCGATTTCAGCATCGACGCCTCGATGCCGATATCGGCGACGCCATCGTCGATCAGCCGCGCGACATGCCACAGCCATGCTTCGCACATCGCCAATTCGGTCGCGAGATCGGCGATCAGGAACTGAATGCCCTGGAACTCGACGATGCGCTTTCCGGATTGCCGCCGCTCGTTGATGTAACCGACGGCGTCCTCAAAGGCGGCGCGGGCAATCCCGAGAGCATGCGCGGCGACGCTCGGCCGCGACTTGTTCAGCGCCGAGAGCAGCAGCGGGAGGCCCTCGCCCGGCGCCCCGAGCAGATTGTCCCGCGGCACCCGGCATTCGTCGAACGCCAATGCCGCGGTCGAGGCGGCGCGGTGCCCCATCTTGTCTTCGGTGCGCAATACGCCGAGCCCCGGCGTGCCCTTCTCGACATACACCGCCGAGATCGCATCGCGGCCGGCGCCAAGTCCGCTCCATTTGCCGAAGACGAGATAGAGGTCAGCAACATCGCCATTGCTGATGAAGGTCTTGCCGCCCGACACGATGATGTCGCCACCATCGGGCGTGAAGCGCGTCGTCATATGCGTCGCGTCGGAGCCGGCCGCCGGCTCGGTGATGCATAGGGCGCCGATCGCCCCCTCGGCGACCCGCGGCAATAGCCGTTTTTTCTGCGTCTCGCCGCCGAAATCGATCAGCGGCTTGGTCGCGTGGAAATTGGTCGCCCAGATGATGCCGGTCGAGGCGCAGGCCGCAGAGATCTCGCGCACGCAGGCGAGATAGGCGGCATAGGACAGCCCGGCCCCGCCATAGGCCTCCGGCACGAACATCGCGTTGAGCCCGAGCGCGTTGATCGCGCGAATGTTGTCCCACGGAAATTCGCCGCTGCGGTCGTACTCGGCGGCGCGCGGCATGATCTCGTCCCGCGCCAATGCCCTGACGCTGTCGAGCAATTGCCGCTCCTCCGGCGACAACGCGGGCAATGCATCGAGCCGCTCGAAGACGTTCATGCGCGAGCCCCTGCGGCAATGAGCGCCGGCTGCATTCCTTCGCGCTCTACCGCGTGCACCTCGACAGGAGTCTGGCGGCCGCGGAGCACGATTGTCGCGCGGCTGCCGAGCGCAAATGCGGGCGGCACCGCGGTGTTGCGCAATAGCTCGGCGGAGACGACCAGCGCCTCGCTACTGGCCTTGCAATGTTCGCAGAGCCGCGCCGCGACATTCATCGTATCGCCGAAATAGGCGATCTGCCGGCGCGTGTCGCCGCATTCGCTGACCACCACGGAGCCGGCATGAACGCCGGCACGAAAGCGCGGCACGACACCGAATTCCTCGATGTAGGACGGCGCGAGCGCGTCGATCCTGTCTTGCGCGGCGAAGAAGCAGAACAACCAGCGGGTATTGCGCGCGGCGTCAACGCTCAAGGTCCAGCTGATGATAATCTGGTCGCCGACATAGGCATGCACCTCGCCGTCGTGATCGGCGATCGGCGCATCGATGTCGAAAAAGAAGCGGGTGATCAGGTCGTGCACGCGCACTTCGCCCAATTGCTCGGCGAGCGCGGTCGAGCCGGCAAGGTCGAGAAACATGACGATGCGCTGCTCGAGCCGCGGCCGGTTATAGGTGCCGAGCAGAAAGCTGCCGAGCACATGCCCGCCGATCAGTCGACGGAATTCAAAGATCGCGCCGAAGACTAGCGAGACGGCAAAGGCAAGGCCGACAATCCGCGGCAGGTCTTGCGCGAACCATTCATGTGACGTCGAGGGGTACAGCGCGAATTGCAGCCCGAGCGTGACGATCGTCAGCACGGCCGTCATTGCGAGCGCCTTCAGCGCGAATTCGGCGATCAGCGGCAGGCGGCGCAACGCGCGCCCGATATGCGAGCGAGGCAAGGCCGCGAACGCCATCTGCACCGTCCAACCGGCGAGCGCCATCCCGATCGCGTGCAGAGCGCTGCGGGCGTAAAACGCAGGGGTTCGCTCTTCAAGCGCGTTGAACAGGTAGCGATAGGAGATACCGAGCGCGATTGCGGCGACCAGCATGCCGGCAAGAAGACCCAGATGACGGCGGAAATAGCGCAGCATCGCCGGCTGCATCGCCCCGCCCGTCAAATGGAAGCCCCCTCACCCCAACCGTCTCCCCCGGTCGGGGAGCGGGAGTTTTTGCCGCGGGTGTCAGCCATCCTTGAAGACCGGCTTGCGCTTCTCGATGAAGGCGGTCATGCCCTCGACCGAATCCGCGGTCTGGAATGCGAGGGTCGACAGATCGGCCTCGATCTTGAGTCCTTCAGGCAGGGGCAGGTCGAGGGCGCGGCGGATCGCATCGCGCGCCAGCCCCAGGACCGGCAGGCTGAAGCCGGTCATCTCGCGCGCGAAACACATCCCGGCCTCGATCAAATCGCCCTCGACCAGCCGGTTGACCAGGCCGATGCGCTCGGCCTCTTCCGCATCGACCGTGCGGCCGGTCAGGATCAGCTCGGTGGCGCGCGCCTCGCCGACCAGACGGGGCAACCGCTGCGTCCCGCCATAGCCGGGGATCAGGCCGAGCTTGATCTCGGGAAAGCCGAGCTTCGCGCTCGGCGCGGCGAGGCGGAAGGTGCAGGCGAGCGCTAGTTCGAGCCCGCCGCCAAAGGCATAGCCGTTGATCAGCGCGACCGATGGCATCGACAATTGATCGAGCTTGGCCAGCACCGATTGGCCGAGCAACGCGCCGGCGCGCTGCTCGACGAGGCTGCGCCCCATCAGCTCCTTGATGTCGGCGCCGGCCGAGAAGGCGCGGTCGCCCGCCCCGGTGACCAGCAGCGCCCGCGACTTGTCGCCGGCGATCGCATCGAGGATGCGGTTCAGATCGTGCAATTGGCCAAAACTCAGCGCGTTCAGCGCCTCGGGCCGGTCGAGCGTGATCAGCGCGATCTCGTCATGGTGGCTCAGATGGATCGCCATCGCGTCATCTCTCCTGTTCTCGGGCGGGGTCGGTCCAGCGCACCGGCTCCGGCCGGATATGGCCCGATTTCGCCCATTCGACGAGCTCGCGTTTCAGGATCTTGCCGCTGGCGGTCAGCGGATAGGCCGTCATCGAAATGAAATACTCTGGCATGTCGTAACGCGACAGCCCGGTCCCGTTGAGGTGCCGCAACAACTCGTCGGCATCCGCGCCGGCGCCCTCATGGAAGATCACCGACAGGCACACTTTCTCGCCGAGCCGCTCGTCGGCCACCGCGAAGGCGGCGCAGCGCGCCACCGCCGGGTGGCGCATCGTCAGATCCTCGATCTTCGCCGGATGGATGTTGTGGCCGCCGCGGATGATCAGATCCTTCTTGCGGCCGACGATCTCCAGATTGCCATTCGGGTCGAAGCGGCCGAGATCGCCTGACATGAACCAGCCTGAGCGGTTGAATGATTCCTCGGTCGCCTGCTGATTGTCGAAATACCCGAGGGTCAGGCACGCGCCCCTGCCGCCGATCTCGCCGATCTCGCCGGGCAGGACCTCGATGTCGGGGTTCTCCTGGTCCCATAGCCGGATTTCATAGGCGCGGCACGCCTTGCCGCAGGTCGCGACGATCGTCTCCGCCGGGTCGCTCGGCAGGGTGTACTGGTGCGAGCTGTTCTCGCTCATGCCGTAGACGTTCTGCGGCGTAACCCCACGATCGAGAAACGCCTGCGCCACGTCGCGCGGGATCGGCGAGCCGGCCATGTAGAACACCTTGACCCGGCCGAGCCCGCCCATCTTCCGCGCCCGCAACTCGCCGAGGATGTCCATCGCATGCGTCGGCACGCCCATCACATAGGTCGCGCCGGTTTCGAGGATCCAGTCGAGCGGGGTCATCCCTCCTTTCTTTCCATTTGCCGGCGGGTCGTTGACGACCAGCTCCATCCCGGCGGCAAGCGCCTGGGCGATGGCCACCGCGGCGATGTGATGACTCAACGGGCTGAGAGAGAGCAGCACGGTGCGCTCGTCGTGATGCCAGTCCTCGACCATCGCGCGGGCGTTGGCGAGCAGAGTGTTGTCGGAATGCATGACGCCCTTCGGCGTCCCCGTCGTGCCCGAGGTGAAGGCGAGATAGGCGACCTTGTCGGGATTGCGGTCGATCGGCGCCAGCATCGGTGCCTCACCCGGCGTGGGGAATGGGGCGGCGCTCGACGGCCTGTCGCCGAGCGTGTAGATCCGCCGCAGGCTCGGAAGCGTGGCGGCGAAGATGTCGGCTGTCCCGGCATCGGCACCATAGCCGGGCTGCGCGAACAATGCCGCGGCGCGGGTGCGGGCCAGCAGTTCGACGATCTCGGGGACGGTGTAGTTGCGGTGCAGCGACGGGTTGCAGACATAGCCCTGGCGCGAGCAGGCGAGGAATACCACGACCGCCTCGACCCGGTTCGGCAGCCACACCGCGACTCGCTCGCCGCGCTTCAGACCGGCAGCGTCGAGATCGGCCGCAACCGCATCGACCATCACCTGTAATTCCGCCCAGGAGAGCCGCCGCGCTCCGTCTCGCAATGCGAACGCCTCGGGCCGCCGGGCCGCGTGCTCCGCCAGCAGCGTGTACAGCGTGTCCTGCCGCCACAGCCCTTCGGCGTAATACCGCGCCGCCGCCTCCGGGTCGTGCAATGTCAGCAGGGTATTGGTCATCCCTAATGCCCGAACTTGTCGGGGTCGGGCTTGCGGCGCGCGGCGAAGGCGGCGCCCAATTCGTGCGACTCATCGCTGTCGAGGTATTGCCGCAGCAGCAAATCGTGCGCCAAACGGGCGAGCCCGCCGACCCCGCCATGGCGGGCGCTGAACGCGGTCTTGATCGATGCCAGCGCAAAAGCGCCGCGCTCGGCGATTTCAAGCGCCATCGCGCGGGTCGCCGACGCGAGCTCGCCATCCGGCACGACAGTGTTGATCATCCCCAGTTCGAGCGCCTCGCGGGCGCTCAGGCGCGGGTTGCGGAACCAGATCTCCTTCGCCTTCTTCTTGCCGACGAGGTCTTCGAGGTACCAGGTGCCGAACCCGGCGTCGAAGCTGCCCATCATCGGCCCGACCTGCCGAAACACCGCGCTCTCCTTGGCGATCGTGATGTCGCACATGACCTGCAGCACATTGCCGCCGCCGACCGCGTAGCCGTTGACCGAGGCGATGACCGGCTTCTGCAGCCGCTCGATGCTTTCGTACATGTCGAGGGTTGGCAGCACGCCTGCGTACAGCTGCGTCTCCTCCATCCCCTCCTTGCGGCCGCCGATGCAGAAGAACCGGTCGCCGGCGCCGGTGATGACCAGCACGCGGGTGCGCGTCTCGCGCCTGATCTCGTTGATGCAGTCACGCACCTCGTGGCACATCCTCGCGGTGAACATGTTACCATCATCCGGCCGGTTCAGCGTCAGGGTGCCGATCGGTCCATCCTCTTCGTAGAGGATCGTCTCATAGGCCAAGGGCGGGGCTCCTTTTGCACGGGCCGGCGGTTCCGGGCTTGCCATCAGGTGCGCGGAACCGGCAAGGTCGGCCCCGAGCACCAGAGGAGGCACCGGGATGATACAGGAACTGCTGCCCCAGGCGGAACGCATCGGCGCGGTTCTGAAGGCGCGGGGCGAGACGATATCGGTCGCCGAGTCTTCGACCGCCGGCTTGATCTCGGCGGCGCTGCTCGCGGTCGGCGGCGCCTCGGCCTACTTCATGGGCGGCGCAGTCGTCTACACTCGCGCCTCACGCACCGAATTGTTGCGGGTCACTGACGAGGAGTTCGCCGCCCTCAAGGACATCACGCCATCGACCGAGCCCTACGCGCTGTTGTTCGCCCGCAAGATCAAGGAGCGGCTCAATACCACCTGGTCGGTCGGCGAGACCGGCACCGCCGGCCCGACCGGCAGCCGCTACGGACACGCCCCCGGTCATTCCTGCATCGCGGTGATGGGCCGGGTCGAGCGCGCGATCACGGTCGAGACCGGCAAGAGCGACCGGGTCGACAACATGCGCGCCTTCTCGGTCGCCGCCCTCGATCTCCTCGAGAAGTGCCTCGGGTAAGACATCGCGCCTATCGCGGCGCCCTTCACCGGCGAAGCAGGAACCCCTCGGAGGGCCGCCGCCTTTCCCAGCCGGCGCGCTCGAGGGCAGGGACCGTGTCGGTCTCCTCGGGGTAGCCGAGGCAGAAATAACCGATCAGCCGCCACGTCTCGGACACGAAGAGCGCCGCCGCGACCGCGGCGGGATCGAGTATCGATACCCAGCCCATGCCGATCCCTTCGGCGCGCGCCATCAGCCATAAGGTGTGCGCCGCTATCACCGCCGAATAATCGATCGTCTCCGGCATCGTCCGGCGGCCGAGGCCGTGCCCCTGAGGCGTTTTCGGGTCGACGAACACCGCGAGCTGGCACGGCGCGTCGTCGAGTCCGGCAAGCTTCAGGCGGGCATAATGCCCGGCCTGCTCGGGGGCCTGCGCCGCCAGCGAGGCGGCGTTACAGCGCAGGAAGATGTCGCGTATCGCGGCGCGGCGCTCCGGCAGGTCAACCAGGACAAAGCGCCAGGGCTGGCTCAGCCCGACCGAGGGAGCGAGACAGGCGAACTCGATCAATCGCTCGATCATTCCCTCGGGCAGCGGCTCGCAGCGAAACCGTCGCACGTCGCGACGCCAGGCGAGGAGCGCCCGCAACCGCGCCCGAAAGGGAAGATCGAAATCGAGGTCGGCGGGCATGGCGCCGGGATGAAACCATGCGCCGGGGCTTCTAGCGAAGCCCTTCGTAAAGCGCGGCGATTCGTTCGCGGTAGCGGGCGACCGAGAACAACTCGGCCTGCGCCCGGCCACGCAAGGCAAGTTCCTCCCGCAGCCCGGCATCGGCGGTGATCGTCTTGATCGCCCGCGAGATGTCGTCGGTCTCGTACGGGTTGACGTAAAGCGCGGCCTCGCCGGCGATCTCCGGCAGGGACGAGGTCCGCGAGGTAACGACCGGGGTGCCGAGCCGCATCGCTTCGAGCACCGGCAATCCGAAGCCCTCATAGAGCGAGGGGAACAGCACAGCCCGGGCGCCGCGGATCAGGGTCACCAGCATAGCCACGCTGACATATTCGAAATGGTGGATGCGGCGGCTGTCCTGCGGCCGCGAGCGTTCCTCCTCGCGCATTTCCTTCAGCCATTTGGCCTCCGCCTTGTTGCCCCAGCCGCCCGCGCCGGTAACCACCAGCGGGATGTTGACGGCCGACAGCATGTAGGCGTCGAACAGGCGCTGGACGTTCTTCTTGGGTTCGAGAGCGCCGTAGAACAGCAGGTAATTGTTGGGCGTCAGCCCAAACGAGCCCTGCAATTGCTCGGCGACGACATCATCGGGGCGCTCGACGAACTCGCGCGGAAACTCGATCGCTTCATAGGTGTTGGTCACCCGCTTCTCGTCGACGCCGAGCAGCTCGATGATGTCGCGCTTCGAATGCTCCGACACGGTGACGATGTGATCGGCCTCGGCGCCGATCTTGCGTAAGAGCCGGTAGGTCTGCCGCTTGTTGTCGAGCGTCGTGAACGGCAGCCGCAACGGCACCAGATCGTGGATCGTATAGACGTTGCAGGCGGATTTCGCGCGCACCGGCAGCTGATAGGTGCAGTGCAGGATGTCCGGCGGCGTGTCGAATTCGAGATCGGTGAACCGCCCGCTCCACGAGAAATAGCGGCGGGCGTTGACGAACAGATTACGGGCGACAAACAAATTCTCGTTGCTCGGCATCCGTCCCCGGAACTGGTCGGTGACGACGAACCCGCTCAGATTGAGCGCGCCCGGCTTGATGCCGAACGGATGGTGAAACTGATCGACAATCGCATCCCACACGTCGCCGGCCTTCGGCCGGCGGTCCTCATCGCGGTAATCGAAAAACGAGATCTCGCGCAGGATCGGGTTTTTCGAGGGCCGGTTGCGGGAGCTGTAGACGACCCCGATGTCGTAACCGAGATCGCGGGCGATACCGGCCAGCAGGCGGGTATAGGTCGCGATCCCGGTGCCGCGTTCGAGCGAGAGGTTGAGGCCGTCGAAATAGATGCGCCGGCTCATCGTCTGTAGTCTCGCTCCCGCTCAGCCGGCCCGCGCCCGATCCGCGCCGGCAGGCCGATAGCATCATGCCAGCGCCGCTGTCGAGAGCGAAGCCGCCATCTGGGCGGTCGGGTATAGGGACTACTGCAATGCCGCGTAATTCGGGGAGGCCGGCAGGCCGGCGATTTCCGTCACGAGCTTGCGAGTGATTGCCTCGGCGAAGCTATCGAAATTCTCGACCTGCAGCAGGAACGCGCCGGGACCGCCGATCACGTTCTCTTCGTAATAGTGGGGAAGCCCGCCCGGCGGCTGGGTGTGGAAGGCATAGCCCGGATTGGCCTGGGTATTGATGATCGCGAGGCCGTTGACCGTGACGCCCGAGGCGACCGCCTGGTCGCGCGCTTCGGTCACCGGCCGCCCGGAATTGTTGGTGCCGTCGCCCGAGATGTCGATGATCCGCTTATCCGCCTCCGCAGGCGCCATCGCGATCCGCTCCAGCGCGTAATCGATTGCCGCGCTGATCGAGGTACGCCCGAGAAACGAGCGCGGCGCGCTGAGGATCGTCGCGGCGATCCCGCCGGCGGCCTCCTCGTCGCGCACCACGGTCCAGTCGACGACGACATTCTGGTCGGCTGCCCCCGACCACTCGATGAAGGTGACCGCGATGGCATGGTTGCGGCCACCGGCGATCGCCCGCAAGACGCGCGGATCGGTGATCGCGGACGCATAGCCCTTGCGCTGCAGGTTGAATTCGGTGTCGTCGATGCTGCGCGACACGTCGGCGGCGAGCACCAGCAGCAGATCGACTGTTTCGGCATGCGCGACGGCGATGCCGACCAGCCCGGCAAGCAGCGTTATGATGGCGGCCGCTGTTTTCATCACGACTCACCCCTCCCGGTTCATGGGCAGCATAAGCTCTGGCGCCGTGCCGGGGGAAGAGCCACGCCGAGCGCCCAGCTCGTTGCAGAGGACGTGCCAATGCGTATCGCGCAGGATCGCCTGACGATCGAGACAACATCACGGGAAATCAAGGAGATCACCGGCGAGGTTGCGAGCTGGGTCAAGCGCCAGGGGATCGGGCGCGGGCTGTTAACCATCTTCATCCCGCACACCTCGGCCTCGCTGTTGATCCAGGAAAACTACTCGCCCGACGTCCTGCGCGATCTCGCCGCCTTCCTGACGCGGCTGGCGCCCGAGGAGCCGGCCCTCTACCGGCACAACGACGAGGGGCCGGACGACATGCCGGCGCATCTGAAGAGCGCGCTGACCCAGGTGCAGCTGACGATCCCGGTCACCGGCGGCGAAATCCAGCTCGGCACCTGGCAGGGAATCTTCCTGCTCGAGCACCGCGCCGCCCCGCACCGCCGCGACCTCGTCCTGACCCTGATCGGCGAATAAGGGTTCACAATGAGGCAGTGAGGCAGCGAGGAGAAAAAGAAACGCTGCTAACGCAGAGGACGCGGCGGACACGCGAAGTACGCGAAGGCAAGGCATACGAAGCCCTGTTCTCGTTTCGACGATTTCTGGGCGCGGCGCGCCCGTAAAATTCTGCTCTGCGTGCTTGGTGAATCCTCCGCGTCCGCTGCGTTAAAGCGTCCTCTTCCTCACCGTCTCACTGCCTCATTGTTAAAATTATCCCGCCAGCTCGCGGCGAACGATGGCGGCGCCCTCGGCGAGCGCCTTCAGCTTGCCGAAGGCCACCGCGCGCGGCAGGTATTTCATGCCGCAATCGGGCGCCGCGACGAGCCGCTCGGCCGAGACATAGGGCAGCGCCTGACGCAGCCGGGCCGCCACAGTTTCGGCCGTCTCGACTGCCCTGTCGCCAAGATCGAGGACGCCGAGCAGGATCGTCTTCTCCGACAACTCCCGCAGCACCCCGAGATCGAGCCGCGGCTGCGCCGCCTCGATCGAGATCTGCTCCGCGTTCGAACCGGCAAGTTGCGGCAGAAAGGCGTAACCGGACGGCTTGTTGCGCACGAGATGGCCGTAGCCCAGGCAGATATGCACGATCGTCGGACCGGGAATGCCGTCGAGCGCCCGGTTGATCGCGGCGACGCCGTAGCGCGCCGCCTTGTCGGGCGCGGCGCGCACCCAGGGCTCGTCGAGCTGTACGACATCGACACCGGTCGCCTTCAGCTCGCGCAGCTCCTCGTTCACTGCCGCTGCGAGGTCCATCGCGAGTTCCGCTTCGTCGGCGTAGAACTCGTTCTGCGCCTGCTGCGCCAGGGTGAATGGGCCCGGCAACGTGATTTTGGTGGCATGCGCCGCATGCGCGACGAGAAACGCGGCGTCGCGCAACTCGACTGGATCCTTGCGGCGGATGCGGCCGGTGACACGCGGTACCGGAGTAGCGCGACCATTGGCGCCGATCACCGAGCCAGCATTGACGGTGTCGAGGCCGTCGAGCGCCAGGCCGAAATAGTTGGAATAGCTCTCGCGGCGGATCTCGCCATCGCTGACGATATCGATGCCGGCCCGTTCCATGTCGCGGATCGCGAGGATCGTCGCATCGTCCAGGGCCTGTTCGCGCCAGGCTTCGGGGATGCGCCAGATGTCGCGGGCACTGACCCGCGGCACGCCGTGATGCTCGAGCGCCGAGCGGTCGACGAGCCACTCCGGCTGCGGATAGCTGCCGACCACCGTCGTCGGGATCGGATGCGTCGGATAGGTCATGCCGCTGCACCTCCGATATGTCATGAGCGGCCGGCTGGCGCCGCAACGAGCCAGGCCAGCAGCCGCCCGTTCAGCCGCGGCGGAAAAGGGCTAATCCGCGGTGGCGGTCGATGGGATCCTCGATCTGCCGGCCGAGGCGGCCTCGTGCTCCTCCTCGGTCGAGATCGCCTTATTGGTGTAGTCGGGCAGCATCAGGGTCGCGCCGATGCTGATCACTGCGCAGATCACGACGTAGATGCCGATCGGCACCGTCGAGTGATAGGTGGCGAACAGCCAGGTCGAGATGAACGGCGCCGGACCGCCCGCGATGATCGAGGCCAGTTGATAGCCGATCGACGCCCCGCTGTAGCGCAGCCGCGGCGTGAACGCCTCGGCGATCAGCGCCGCCTCGGGCCCGTACATCGTCATCACCGGGATGAACGACAACGCGACGGCGATGAAGATCATCGCAGGCACCTTGGTGTCGAGCATCGCGAAGTAGACGAAGGTGAAGATCGCGACGAAGACGCAGCCGATGATGTACATCTGCCGCCGGCCGATCCTGTCGGACAACGCACCCGCGATCGGGGCCCAGATGAAGCCGAGCGCGGTCGTCGTGATCAGCCCGACCAGCAGCAGGTCGCGAGAGGCGCCGAGAACCTGTGTGCCGTAGGTGAAGATGAAGGCGTTGAAGATATAGCCCGGCGATTGCTCGGCAAGGCGCAGCAGCGCGGTCAGCACGATCTCTTTCGGCTGCTTGCGGAACACCTCTATTGTCGGCGCCCGCGCGACCTGGTCTTCGTCGAGGATGCGCCGGAATACTGGGGTTTCGAGAATGCCGAGGCGGATCCATAACCCGACCGCGACCATACCGATGCTGAGCAGGAACGGTATCCGCCAGCCCCATACGAGGAATTGGTCGCCGGAAATCCAGCTGAACAGCAACACCGCCAAATTCGCCAGGAACAGCCCGGCCGGCGCGCCGAATTGCGGCCATGACGCGATAAAGCCGCGATTTTTGCTGGTGCGCGCCCATTCCATCGCCAGCAGCACCGAACCGCCCCATTCGCCGCCGACGCCGATGCCCTGAATAAGGCGGAGAAGGGTCAGGATGACCGCGCCCCAGATCCCGATCACGCTGTAGCCCGGCACCAGGCCAACCAGGGCAGTGGCGATGCCGGTCATCAACAGCGTCACGATCAAGGTCGCCTTGCGGCCGATGCGGTCGCCGTAATGGCCGAAGATCGCGGCGCCGATCGGCCGCGCGACAAACCCGATGAAGAAGACGCCGAATGCCTTCAGCGTGTCGGTCAGTGGGTCCGAACCGGCAAAGAAAACCTGCCCGAACACCAGGCCGGTCATCGTGCTGTAGATCAGGAAATCGTACCACTCGATCGTGGTGCCGACGGTGCTGGCGATCACGGCGCGGCGCAGATGCGCGCGGTGCTCGGATTCCGACAATTGGCTGATATGCACGTCTGTCGCGGCCATCATATCTCCTTCCCCTACATATCTTTTTGTTAGGGGATCATATACGCGGCGGCGGGTCTGGCAATCAGTATGCCGGATGGCATTGCCGGTCGCGCCGACGACGGCATCGGTCGCGAGGGGCATCTTCCGTTTGACTTGCCGTGACGCGGCGAGGCACATGCCTTTCGGCAATAGCTTGATCCAGAGGGCGCCGACTCATGCCGACGATAGACGTCCAGGTGCACGCCTACGAACGCAACCATCCCGGCCGGCCCTGGGTCGGTACCCTCGTCGGGCCGGCGGCGGTCAGCGGCGACCAGATGGTGGCAGCGATGGACGCCGTCGGGGTCGACGGCGCCGTCCTGGTGTCGCCGTTCAGCATGTACGGCTACGACGCCAGCTACGCCATCGAGGTCCACAAGGCCCATCCCGACCGGTTCGGGCTGGTCAAGCCGGTCGACCCGAACGATCCCGGCGTCGCAGACACCATCGCCGATTGGGCCGCCACCAAGGGCACGATCGGCATCCGGATCATGATGCGGGACAATGTCTCGACCGACCCGGCCGACCCCGGCATCAACCGGGTTCTGGCCGCGGCCGCGCGGCATTCCCTGGCGGTCAACCTGCTGTGCTGGGGGCGGCTGGAGCAGGCCGGACAATTGGCGGCGCGCAACCCCGACACGCAGCTGGTGATCGACCACCTCGGGCTGCAACAGCCGTTCGAGCCGCCGCCGCCGGTGCAGCCCTGGGCCGATCTTCCGAAGGTGCTGGCGCTGGCGACCTATCCCAATGTCGCGATCAAGATCAGCGGCGCCTGCACGCTGTCGCATAAGCCGTTTCCCTATGACGACATCTGGGATCCGCTCGGCCGCATCTTCGAAGCCTTCGGCTTCAATCGCTGCCTGTGGGGCACCGACTGGACGCGCGCGGTCAAATTGCTGACCTACCAGCAAGGGGTCGAGGCGTTTCGCGTCGCCGATCGCCTGTCGGACAGCGATCGTGCCGCCCTGATGGGCGGGAGCCTGGCCCGGGTCTATAACTGGTCGCCCGGTCGATAGCGCAGGCTAGCGAGCCAGCCCGCGATAGGGATGCGGGATCCGGCGGATGTCCTGCACCAGATCGGATGGCACCTCGCTGGCATCGCCGACGCCGTCGCCGCGCAGGGTCAGCGAGTCGGCGAGCCCGCCGAACCGCTGTTCGATGGCGTCGACGATCTGGTCGTGGCGGCCGACCGCGGCGAAGAGATGCGCGGCATCGTCCGGCACCTCCTTCGCCATCTCGTTCCATTTGCCCTCGCGCGACATCGCATGGAGCTTGTGGCCGAGATCTTCGAGGCCGTGCACCGCCAATACCGGGAAATAGCCCGGGGTCGAGCCGTAGAACGCGACGCGCTGGCGCACCCATTCGAAGCGCCTGGCGACGCTCGCATCGTCGGGGCCGGTGGCGAGAAACCCGCCGCCAGAGATCTCGTAATTCGCCCGCGCCCGGCCGGCCTTCGCCAAGCCCGCTTCGATGCGCGGCATGATCTCGCCGGTCAGGTATTCCCTCGTGCAGAAGCCGTGCAGCTTGACGCCGTCGCATTCCTCGGCCGCGACCTTCAGCATCGCCGGGCCGACCGCGGCGATCATCACCGGCGGCGGCGGCGCCTCGATCGGCTCGGGCGCGAAATTCGGCGTCATCAAGGTGAAGCGGTAATGCTGGCCCTCATAGGCCGGCTTCTCGCCGGTCTTCCAGCAGCGCCAGATCGCCCGCAACACCTGCACGTATTCGCGCATGCGCGGCGCCGGCGGGGTCCACGGCACCGAGAAGCGCCGCTCGTTATGGCCGCGCACCTGCGAGCCGAGCCCGACCACGAAGCGCCCGCCGGTCGAGCCGGCCAGATCCCAGCCGACCTGCGCCACCGCCATCGGGGTGCGGGCGAACGAGATCGCGACCCCGGTATGCAGCTCGATCCGTTCGGTCGCAGCGCCGGCCACCGCCAGCGCGAGGAACGGGTCGTGCTTGTTCTCCATCGAGATGATGCCGTCGTAGTCCTGGGCCTCGGCGGCGCGCGCCGCTTCCGGAACCCGGCGCAGATCCTCCTGCGGCACCGTCGTGAACACGCGCATCGCCGTCCTCCTTCCATTCCCGTCATTGCGAGCGCCGCGAATCAATCTCCCGCCGGCTGTGCCCCGCTCGATGAGGATTGCTTCGTCGCCTTTGGCTGCGCGCAATGACAGCGAGGGGCGGATCGGGCCACAACTCGACGGATGATGGCAACAGCCGTTCGTGGTCGCCGATCGCGTGGATGGCGATCCCGGCGACCGCCTATGATCCGGATAAGCATATGAAGGGGCTGCACGTGCCGAACATTCGCCGATCGACGGCTGGGGCTCTGGCCGCAATTGTTGGTTTGGCCGCGCTCATCCTGAGCGCCGGCGTCCCGGCGCAGGACGATTACGACTACAGCCCGGAGCATGCCGCCGCGGCCTTTGATCACCTGCCGCAGCTGCGCTGCCGCACCGGCCTCAATTGCCCAATCTCCGGGCAAGCTTTTGACGCGCTGAGCGGCGCCCTCGCCGGCGACCGCGACGCGCAGTACCAATTCGCGCGCCTGCTGCAGCGCGGCGACGGCATTCGCCGTGACGAACGGGCGGCGATCGGCTGGCATGGCAAGGCCGCCGAGCAGGGGCATGTCGCGGCCGCGCTGGAGCTCAACCATTTTCGGCACGAAGGCGCCGACATCCCGGCCGACGAGGTAAAGATCGCGGCGGCGCTCGGCCCCGCCGTCGACAAGGGCGACACCGATGCGATGCGGGCGCTCGCCGATATGCGGATTTACGGGCGCGGCGGCGCGCGCGACACGGAGCAGGGCGTCGGGCTGTTGCGCCGCGCGACAGCGGCAGGCTCCGCCGCCGCGGCGCAGGATCTCGGAAATCTTTATGTGCGCGGGGCCCCGGGCATTCCGGAAAATCCCGCTGAGGGATTTCGCTGGCTGGCCGAGTCGGCCCGTCTCGGCAATGTCGCGGCAATGCTCTCCCTCGGCTCGATGTATTTCCATCACCCGGCGGATGCCGTGCGCGACCCGGCCGAGGGTTATCGCTGGCTCATGCGCGCGGCGCTGGCCGACGATCCCGCCGCGCAGGAAATGCTGAGCGGCGTGCTGATGGATGGCGCAATGGCAGGCGCCAAAACCGTCATCGCTCCCGATCCCGTCGGCGCCGATATGTGGCTGCGCCTCGCGGCGCGCTCGCAATTCCATGACAATGCGAGCCTGCGGCTGCGGGTTGAAGGAAAAATGACCGCCGCCCAGCTCGACGAGGCGAAGAAGCGGGCTGCCGCATGGCATCCGAGCACGGTCAGCGAGGTCATGGCGATGACGATCGCGCCGCCGCCGGTCACCGCCGCCAATCGGTCGTGGCCCCAGGCATTGCGGGAGCCGGCGCTGTCCCGCTTCAAGGACGGCGGCGACAATCCCGAGCCCTGGCAGCGTCTGCCCGATTTCACACAGAATGACGAGGTCTTGACCGCGATCAACGCCATCGCCGCCTATTGCGAAGGCAAGCATCAGACGCGTTGCGTCAGCACCTGCCGCGAGCAGGTCGATTACGTCGCGCCGCCGGTGAAGCTCGGCGGGATGTCCAGCGCGGAACTGGCGAGCTATTTCCGCGAGCATCCGAACGCCTCGTCGGTGCGCGCGATGCGCAAGGAGGCGGCGACGCCCGAGCAGGCGATGCGCTCCTGGGAATTGTGCGCCAACGGGGTCGCCGGCCAGCCGTGAGTTCGGGATCTAGTGCTCGCCCGGACAGGCCTGCACCTCGACCGTGACGTGGCTGAGGCCGGCGATCCCGGCGAGCCGCGCCTTGTAGCTGGCGGGCGGTTCGGGGCAGTCGGATACGAGCGACACCACGGCGGCGTTGTGCCCCGGCCCGACCCGCCACAGATGCAGGTCGGAGATCCGGTCGTGCGGGCCGGCTTCGAGGCGCTGGGCGATCTCGGCGGCGAGCCCGTCCGCGGGCCGCATGTCGAGCAGCACGGCGCCCGAAACGCGCACCAGATTCCACGACCAGTTGGCGATCACCAGCATGCCGACGATGCCCATGATCGGGTCCATCCACACCCAGCCGAGCACCCGCCCTGCGCTGAGCCCGATCAACGCCAGCACCGACACCGCCGCGTCGGCGACGACGTGCACATAGGCGGCCCGCAGATTGTGGTCCGCGTCGTGATGGTGACGGCCGTGGTCGCCGTCATGCGCGTGCTCGTGCGCATCCTCGCCGGCATGCAGTAGCCAGGCGCTCAGCAGATTGACGCCGAGGCCGAGCGCTGCGAGCGGGATCGCCTGGTCGAAGGCGATCGGCACGGGATGCACCAGCCGCTCGATGCTCTCATAGCCGATCAGCAAGGCGATCATCGCCAGCACCAGGGCGCTGGCGAACGCCGCCAGATCGCCGAGCTTGCCGGTGCCGAACGTAAAGCGCTCGTCGCGGGCGTGGCGCCGCGCATAGGCATAGGCGAAGGCGGCGATGACCAGGGCCCCGGCATGGGTCGACATGTGCAGCCCGTCGGCGATCAGCGCCATCGAGCCCCACAGCCACCCGCCGACGATCTCGGCCGCCATCATCGCCCCGCACAGCGCCACGACCGCCCAGCTGCGCCGCTCGTTGCGCACGTGGTGCTCGCCCAGAAAGACGTGCTCGTGGCGCCAGCTGTCGAGTGATTCGGCGTGCATCGTAATTCTCCTTGCCGGTCCGGCCCGGTCGGCCTGGGTCAGCCGCGCTCCCGCGGCTCGCCATGCCCGTGCCGGTGATCGGGATCCTGGTGACTGTGCGGATGCGAGTGGCGGGTGCCATCGGCGTGCAGATGCTCGTGCTCATGAAATACGATCTCGAGCTGGCGGCCGAACGCCTCGGCGATGCGGCACAGGGTCTTCAGGCTCGGGACGTGGTCGCCGCGTTCCAGGCGCGAGATCATCGACTCGGTCATGCCGAGCCGCGCCGCCAGCTGCTTCTGCGTCTGGCCGGTCTGCCCGCGCAATTCGAGCAGCTTGCGGGCGCATTTCCGGGCCACTGCCGAACTGTCGTTGAGGCCTTGTTGTCCGATCATCGGCGCCTTCGCAAATTTGCGAAGTCGCTTCTTAGCAGATTTGCGAAGTCGAGGTCAAGGCAAGCGATGCCATCCGAATCCCTCACCCGCACCGCCGGAGAGGGGGGACCCAGCGCGATAGCGATGGGTGAGGACATCTCTCTCCGTGCTGCAGTGAATTGGTCGCGCACCTATGTTTAGGGTAGCCAGGCGAGCGCCGCCAAGGAGGGCAGCATGCCGAACAACGTCGCGATCGGGGTCGGGCTGATGGAGTTCCCGTTTTCCGGCGCCGCCGCCTATTGGCGCTGGGTCGATCTGTGCGAGGCAGGCGGCATCGACTCGGTCTGGCAGACCGATCGCCTGGTCAGCCCGCTTCCGTTTCTCGAATGCATGAGCGTGATGGCGGCGCTCGCCGGCCGCACGAAGCGCATCAAATTCGGGGTCAACGTCCTGTCGCTGGCGATGCGCGATGCGGTCCTGGTGGCGCGGCAATGCGCGACGATCGATTACCTGTCGAACGGCAGGCTCTTGCCGGCTTTCGGCATCGGCAGCCCGCTCGGCCCGGAATGGACGACATTGAACCTCGATACCAAGACCCGCGGCCGCAAGACCGATGAGGGGCTCGAAGTGATCCGCCGGCTGTGGTCCGAGGACAAGGTCGATTTCGAGGGCGTGCACTATCACCTGTCCGGCGCCTCGATCTCGCCAAAGCCGGTGCAGCCCGACCTGCCGATGTGGATCGGCGGCTCGTCCGAAGCGGCGATCCGGCGCACCGCCCGCCTCGGCACCGGCTGGCAGGCCGGCCCCGAAACCCCGGAGCAGGCGGCCAAGGTGGTCGCCGCGATCAAAACCGCCGCCGCCGAGGAGGGCCGCGCGATCGACGACGATCATTACGGCGCCGGCATCCCGTTCCGCTTCGCCAGCGGGACCAATCCGGCCGACGACCCGGCGCTGGCGCCATTGTTCGAGGCCTACCGGAAGCGCACCGGCCGCGACCCCAAGGATTATTTCGCGATCGGCGACGCCCAGGCGATCGTCGGCAAGATCGGCGATTACGTCGATGCCGGCGTCTCGAAATTCATCCTGCGCCCGGCCGCCAAGGGTGACGACGAGATGATGGCCCAGACCCGCCATCTGATCGACGAGGTCCTGCCGCTCGCCGCCGCGCGCTGGCCGAAACAGAAGAAGCGCCTGGCCGCCGAATAGACGCCGGCGAGTGTCGCCTTTCGATTGGCATGGCGGCCGAATAACCCGCGCAACACAGGTCGGCGGGCTCGCTAGATCATGCCCAGCACGGTGTTGACGATGCGCACCAGCGCCTCGCTTTGCGCCGGGGTCATGGCGCCCTTTTCGGCGGCCTCGGCGACCGCCTTCGTCAGGTCGCGGAACTCGGCCCGGTCCTGGCTCAGCAGCAGCCCCAGCCAATCCGCCATATCGCGGCGCGGCGGCGCGACGTAGTCGAAGCAGAGCCGCAACGCGGCCGGGTTGCCGGCGAGCGCCAGATCGAGCAGCTTTTTGGTCACCGGTATCGTCTTGCAGCCGATCAGGTACTCGGCGACGGCGGCCGTCTGGTGGATTTGCGGCGGCCGGCCGGCGGGGTTGCCCGACTGGCCCTTGACGAACGGGCGGCCGCGCCGCGCCGGGGCTGAGTCTGGGGGCGGCGCCGGTCGCGGTTCTGCCTCCGCTGGCGGGGCGCCGTTTGTGCCTTCCCGCTGTTCCGATCCGATCGCGAATTCGAGCTCAACGTCCATTTATCCTCCTATCCAATTGTTATTACTTTCGTTTCCGGTTTTCTACCGCGCCCGATAACAGCGGATTAACAGCGAAATAACAGCGGGATATCAGTGGCGGAACAGCGAGATAACAGCGAGGGATCAGCGACAAAAAAGCAACATACCAATCCCTGAACCGCAATTTTCCGAGACTAAAACTGGTTATACCGGTCGCCGCACGTTCCCATTGTCAGCGCCACTCGCGCCCCCTTCAACATCTGCACATTCGGTCGATTACCCCATATATCACAATTTTCCGATTTGTCAAGAACAAAACGAGAATATGTGCTATCCCCGCACGAATTTAACCCGTCAGGCTTGATGGGGGCGCGGATGGCCCAAACCGTGGCGCACGCCGCCGTAAAGACTGTCGTCCCGGCGAAAGCTGGGACCCCGCTAATCGGCGTCCGAGACCGTTGAAGAGGTGGATCCCGGCCTTCGCCGGATGACGGAGTTGGGCAAGCCGGAACATGCCCCAATTAGCATTCGGGACGCCTGGAATGCCCGGAGCCGGCCCCACCTCGGGTCCGGCTTCTAGGTGATCCGGAACATCGCTACCATTCAAGCCAGCCCGGGCATCATCAGGGAATCGCGGAGGATGGACCTTACGCCAGATGACGCGGTCTATCCCGTTGTAAAAATTGCATTGGTCTTGGACGCCCTGGCTGCAGAAGGCGTACCGAAAGAAGAGGCGTTAAGGCGTGTGCGCCTCTCCGAAGCTTCGATTTCTTCGCCTGCGACGCGCGTCTCGCTCAATCAGGTCATCGATTGCTGTTCTTACGCCGCGGAGCGCTCGCATGATCCTCATTTTGCCTACCACACCGGCCTGCGGTTTCACATCTCGGCCTATGGGATGTACGGCTTCGCAATTTTGAGCAGCATCAACTATCGCCAGACGATGCAATTCGCCGTCAAATATCACCAACTAGCGACGCCGTTGGTCACCATGGAGTTCACGGAAAACGACGGTTGCGGAATATGGCTATTAAACCCTCTGTCATATGCCCGCATCGATGCCCGCTTGTACAAATTCATCGTTGAAATGCAATTTGGCATTATGGTGTCGTTACATCGGGACTTTATGGGCTCCTCTTTTTCCGTGCGCGAATTTCAGGTTACGTATTCCCCGCCTGGCGATACGTCAAAATATGAGGCCCTCCTCGGGGGGCCGGTCTTGTTCGGGCAATCAGCGAATAGGATATTGTTCGATTCGGTCTGGCTCGACGGTACGCCGAGGCTCGGCAACGAAATCACTTACTCGAGTGTGGTGAGTCTGTGCGACTCGCAAATCGAAGAGTTTCAATTTCGGAGGGGGCTTGTCGGCGAGGTTCGGCAAATCCTGATGAAGAATCTCATGCGGCCGAAGAGATTCCAGGATGTCGCGCAAAACCTAAACATGAGCGAGCGTACGCTCCGACGAAAGCTGCGCGAAGAAAATAGTTCGTTTCGTCAGGTAGTGGATGAGCTGCATAGAGATACTGCGACTCGATATTTACGTGAGACCGATTTAACCGTGGAAGACATTGCCGAAATCCTCGGCTTCAGTGATGCCGCTAATTTCCGGCAGGCATTTCGGCGGTGGACCAAAGCAGCGCCTTACGAGTTCAGGCACCTTTCAAGGGCATAGACTGGATATTTGCCGGTTGCCCGATCGTTGGCCGGGCGTCGAGGCGAGCGCCGTACTTAGGAAACCGCCCGCGCGATGAAGTTGCGCACCACCGGCGACGTCTCTCCTCGCCGGCAGGCGAGAGCAAGCCGGGTCGTCGGCGACTGGCCGGCAATCTGCCGATAAGCGATGCCCGTCACGCGCACTTGCATCAGCGACGCCGGAACGATCGATACGCCGAGCTCTGCGGCCACGAGATTCACGATCGACGCCATGTGCGGCGCGACCTGGCCGATGATAGGCTCGAAGCCGGCTTTTCGACAGGCGTCGACAACTGTGTCGTAGAGCGTCGGAGCGATTTCCCGCGGGAACAGCAAAAACGGATCACCCTTCAATAGTGCGAGATCGATCTGTTCGAAAGCGGCAGCGTGGTGGCGCTTAGGAAGGGCGACTACCATCGGCTCCTCCGAGAGCCGGCGCACCTGCAGCTCGCCGGTACCGGCCGCGCCTGGCCGCAGGAACGCGGCGTCGAGCGTGCCCGCGCGTAAGCGGGTAATGAGCGGTGCCGTATTGGCCTCTTCGAGCGTGAGGTCGATATCGGGATAGGCGCGGCGAAACGCACGGATGGTAGACGGCACGACGACGTTGAACGTTGCCGATGCGGTGAAGCCGACACGCAGCGATCCCGTCTCGCCGCGGGCCGCGCGTCGCGCCGCCATCGTCGCCCTCTCGGCGATCAACGGCATCTCCTTCACGCCGGCCAGGAACGCCCTGCCGGCCTCGGTAAGCTCCGCGCCGTGGGCCAAGCGATGAAACAGCGCTGCACCGACCTCTCCTTCCAGGTCCTTGATCTGCTGGCTGAGCGGCGGCTGGCCGATGCCAACCTTGGCCGCCGCCCTCGTGAAATGCCGCTCCTCGGCGACAGCCAGAAAATATCGGATGTGGCGAAGCTCCATGGCCATCTCCAAAACAGATCATACTTGCCTCTATCATATATTAGAAAAATGCGGTGCTCAGCTCCAAGTTTTTGGGCAGGACAATCCGTCCTAGACCGAGCGAGCAGTTGCTCGCTGATACACAGGAGGATCTCATGATCACCGAAGATTACGTCCGAAAGGTTTTCCAGGGCCTTGAGAACGGCGATGGCGCGGGCTTTTTCGAGCATGTAGACGACAAGGTCGACTGGATCGTCGAAGGCACGCATCCGTTGGCCGGCCACTACAAGTCGAAATCCGATTTTCTGGCCGGGACCTTCGCGAAGCTCGGCAAGGTTCTGCCCAACGGGGCTCAGCTCATCGTCGAGCATCTGCTGGTCAAGGATGACCAGGCGGTCGTGGAACTTCACTCCCTGGCCACGGCGAAGAACGGCCTGCGGTTCGACAACAGGTACTGCTGGGTCGTCCACTTCGCTGGCGGCACCATCGACCGAGTGAGGGCGTATCTCGACTCGACGATGGTCACGCGTCTCTTCGGGGAAAACCCGATCTAGCGATCGGTGCAGGGCGCCATGCCAGCATTTGCTTCCGATACGGGATGGTTTAGGTCGCAGCAAGAACTTCGCCGACCAGAGCCTCGGTTGAGACTCCGGTTGGCGAACTGCCGGCCTAATTTGGTGTGGACCTGGTCGTTCCAGAGAGCAGGAGGGAAACGATGTCGACTTCTCACATCGAAGAGTTTCAATTTCGGAGGGGGCTTGTCGGCGAGGTTCGGCAAATCCTGATGAAGAATCTCATGCGGCCGACGCAATTCCAGGACATCGCGCAAAATCTGAACATGAGCGAGCGCACGCTTCGACGAAAGCTGCGCGAAGAAAACAGTTCATTTCGTCAGGTAATGGATGAGCTACGTAGAGATACAGCGATTCGATATTTGCGTGAGACCGATTTAACCGTGGAAGACATTGCCGAAATCCTTGGCTTCAGTGATGCCGCTAATTTCCGGCAGGCGTTTCGGCGGTGGACCAAAGCAACGCCTTACGAGTTTAGGCACCTTTCAAGGACATAGACTGGATATTTGCCAGTTGCCCGATTTGGCCGGGCAAGCCCGCTTGCTCATTTAGATAATCGCGCCGCGACGCAACGACGCGCGGAACGATTCTGCTGGCACGAGACAACGATTGGCTGGCCGAAAATCACCGGTCTTTTGGCCGGATATAACCGTTTCAAGAATTTGGAATTCGCTTAATTCAAATGCCGCTGTGTGCGGAATTTTGGAGATCCCTTATGAGTCACCGCATCGACCTATTTTGCGAAGATCGCCGGCAGGCAGAGAGAGCGCATGACGGCAACCGCTGCTGGCGGGCGAAATCTCGGGCAACGCGGAAGCCGCTGGAGCGGTTTCATTCTGACTCACGCTTCGCGGCGAGACGCGGTGTTCAAAGTCCGGATACCGACCAGTTGTTGTTGAGGAACAAATCTGCCGTCGCGACGCCGCGGGAAATCTCATTCGGATCCTTCCGGTTACTCCCGGCACAACTCCTTCTGCTACAAGGCGACAGACCCGTGCCCCTCGGGAGCCGCGCAATGGAGATACTCATTGTCTTGCTTGAACGGCCGAGCGAGCTGGTGAGCAAGCAAGAGCTACTGGCTCGGGTTTGGCCGAACACGGTTGTGGAGCCGGAAAACCTTAAGGTGCAGATCTCTGCATTGCGCGGCGCGCTGCGTGACGGACGTGATGGAAATCGGTTCATTATCAATATCCCTGGGCGCGGCTATTGCTTTGTTGCGCCGGCCACGCTCGGCGGCGGCGCATGAAATTCGTCGTGGCGAATTTTTGCGTGAGTGGCGGCGCTGGACGCAGCTCTCGCCGGCGCGGCCCGAGCCGAGACGGTGCTGGTGCTTCGCAGCTGACGAGCCGCTTTACACCGAGAAGTATTTGGCTTGCGGGTGGTGGACGATGATGGCGGAGGTGGATTGCTCGGGGTCGAGCTGGTCTTCCTCGGTCAGCGCGACGCCGATCTCCTCGGCGCGCAGCAATTCCAGGATCAGGCGCTGGTCGGCGAGGTTGGGGCAGGCCGGGTAGCCAAAGGAATAGCGGCTGCCGCGATAGCCCTGGGCCAGCATCTCGTCATGGTCGCGCGCCTCCTCGGCGGCGAAGCCCAATTCGCCGCGGATGCGCTTGTGGACGTATTCGGCGAAGGCCTCGGCCATCTCGACCGACAGCCCGTGCAGATAGAGGTAATCCTGATAGCGGTTGTCGGCGAACCATTCGCGCGCGGCCTCGGAGGCGCGCCGGCCCATCGTGACGACCTGCAAGCCGATCACGTCGCGTTCGGTATCGTCGACATCGCGGAAGAAATCGGCGATGCACAGGCCGCCCTCCTTGTTCTGGCGCGGAAACGGGAAGCGGGCGATCTCGCGCTCTTTGCCCCGGGGGCCGCTGTCGTCGAACAGGATCACGTCGTTGCCCTGCGCGGCGCAGCGCCAATAGCCGTAGGCGGCCTGCGGCAGCAGGATGTCCTCGCGGATCGCGATCTCGAGGATGCGGCGCAACACCGGGCGGAGCTCGGTGCGGGCCCAGGCCTTGTACTCGGCGAGCGAGCGGCCCTCCTTCCGGTAGCCCCACTGGAATTGGTAGAGCATGCGTTCGTTCAGGTAGGGTACGATCGCCTTGACCGGCACGCGGGCGATTGTCTGCGGTCCCCAGAAGGGCGGCGGCGGCACCGGCACGCCGCGGCTCAGCTCGGCGCGGCGCAGGCGGATCTCCTCGACGTCGATCGGGCGCATCACCCGTGCATCGGCGGCGCGGCCCAATTTGCGCGACTCGTTCTTCGGCCGGCCCTGGTTCTTCTGCTGCACCTCGCCGAGATAACCGTCGAAATCGTTGCCGACGATGCGGTCCATCAAGGCCAGCCCGTCGAAGGCGTCGCGCGCATAGGCGACGCGGCCGCTGGCATAGGCCTTGACGCAATCCTCCTCGACATAGCGCCTGGTCAGAGCGGCGCCGCCGAGCATCACCGGCACGTCGAGCCCCTGGCGGGTCATCTCCTCCAGATTCTCGCGCATCACGACGGTCGATTTGACGAGCAGGCCGGACATGCCGATCGCATGCGCCCGGTGCTCGACCGCGGCGTCGAGGATCGCGCCGATCGGCTGCTTGATGCCGAGATTGACGACGCGGTAGCCGTTGTTGGTCAGGATGATGTCGACCAGGTTCTTGCCGATGTCGTGGACATCGCCGCGCACCGTGGCGAGCACGACGGTGCCCTTCTCCTGGCCCTCGACCCGCTCCATGAAGGGTTCGAGGTAGCCGACCGCCGCCTTCATCGTCTCGGCCGATTGCAGCACGAACGGCAATTGCATCTGGCCGGCGCCGAACAGATCGCCGACCGTCTTCATGCCGCCGAGCAGGATGTCGTTGATGATGTCGAGCGGCTTGTAGCTCTGCATCGCCAGTTCGAGATCGGCGTCGAGGTCCTGGCGGTCGCCATCGACGATGCGTTGCGCGAGGCGATCCTCGAGCTTCTCCGGGCGGCCCTTCTTCTCCGCCTTCTCGATCGTGCGGTCCTCGAACAGCGCCATGAAGGCCTGCAGCGGGTCGTAGCCGTCATGGCGGCGGTCGAAGATCAGATCCTCGGCGATCCGCACCTCCTCCTCCGGGATGCGGTGCAACGGCAGGATCTTCGAGAAATGCACGATCGCGCCGGTCAGGCCGCGGCGCAGCGCGTGATCGAGAAACACCGAGTTCAGCACCTGCCTGGCCGGCGGGTTGAGGCCGAACGAGATGTTCGACAGGCCGAGGATGATCTGACATTCGGGCAGCCGCTCGGCGATCTTGGCGATCGCGTCGAGCGTGTTGAGGCCGAGCTTCCTGTCGTCGGCATTGCCGGTGCAGATCGTGAAGGTCAGCGGGTCGAACAGCAGATCGCTCGGCGGCAGGCCGTGCTTGTTGCAGGCGAAATCGTAGAGCCGCTCGGCGATGGCGAGCTTGTGATCGACCTCCTTCGCCATGCCGGTCTCGTCGATCGTCAGCGCGATGATCGCGGCGCCGAACCGGCGCGCCAGCTTGAGGCGCTTGTCGGCGGCTTCCTCGCCATCCTCGAAATTGATCGAGTTGATGATCGGCTTGCCGCCATAAAGTTTCATCGCGGCTTCGAGCACCGGGTATTCGGTCGAGTCGATGACCAGGGGCGCGTTGATCGAGCCGCGCATGCGCGCGACGATCTCGGTCATCTCGGCGATCTCGTCGCGGCCGACAAAGGCGGTGCAGACATCAAGGGTGTGCGAGCCTTCCTTGACCTGCTCGCGGCCCATCTCGACGCAGCCGTCCCAGTCGCCCTGCTCCTGCAGGCGGCGGAAGGCGCGCGAGCCGTTGGCGTTGCAGCGCTCGCCGATCGACAGGTACGCGTTCTCCTGGCGGAACGCGACCTGGCTGTAGAGCGAGGCGACCGACGGCGTCCATTGCGGCTGCCGCTGTTTCGGCACCGGGCGTGGGCGGTCGCGGCCGATGCGGCGCAGCATCTGATCGAGGGCGGCGATGTGCGCCGCCTCGGTGCCGCAGCAGCCGCCGATGACGTTGACCCCGTCCTCCAGGACGAAGCGTTCGAGCCACTGCGCCAGCTCGCGCGGCGTCAGCGGGTAATGGGTCTGGCCGCCGATCAGCTCGGGCAGGCCGGCATTGGGCAATACCGAGATCAGGCCGGGCCAGTTGTCGCCGAGCCATTTGACGTGCTCGGCCATCTCGCGTGGCCCGGTGGCGCAGTTGAGCCCGATCACCGGCACGTCGAGCGCATGGATGATCGTCGCGGCGGCGGCGATGTCGGCGCCGACCAGCAGGGTGCCGGTGGTCTCGACCGTCACTTGAACGATGATCGGAATGTCCTTCCCGGCGCCTTCGCGGGCGCGCTTCGCGCCGTTGACCGCCGCCTTGATCTGCAGCGGATCCTGGCAGGTCTCGATGCGGATCGCGTCGACCCCGCCGGCGACAAGCCCGTCGCATTGGACCGCCAGCGCATCTTCGAGATCCTGGTACGGAATATGGCCGAGCGAGGGGAGCCGCGTCCCCGGCCCGACCGAGCCGAGCACAAAGCGGGTGCGGCCGTCACGGGCGAATTCCGCCACCGCCTCGCGCGCCAGCTCGGCGGCGCGGCGGTTCAGATCGTACGCCTTGTCGGCGATGCCGAACTCGCCGAGCGTGATCGGCGACGCGCCAAAGCTGTTGGTCTGCAGCGCGTCGCAGCCGGCGGCGAGATAGTCGCGATGGATTTCGAGCACCAGATCAGGCCGGCTCTCGCACAGGATGTCGGTGCAGTTTTCATGGCCGGCGAAATCGCGCTCGATGTCGAGATTGCGCGCCTGCACCTGGGTGCCGATCGCGCCGTCGCACAAGATGACGCGCTCGGCGATGTAATCGAGCAGATGGGTCATCGTTCTGTCACGCGATCGCGGCGGCGGGGCGGGCGGCGCGCACGCCGAGCAGATGGCAGATCGCGACGATCAGATCGGCGCGGTTCAGCGTGTAGAAATGAAATTCGTGGACGCCGTTGGCGTGCAGCCGGCGGCACTGCTCGGCGGCCAATGAGGCGGCGACCAGCCGGCGCGTGTCGGGATCGTCGTCGAGCCCGTCGAAATGGCCCGCCATCCAATCCGGGATCGCGGCGCCGCAGCCGGCCGACATGCGTTTCAGCTGCGCGAAATTGGTGACCGGCAGGATGCCCGGCACGATCGGTATGCGAATGCCGGCGGCGGCGGCGCGGTCGCGGAAGCGCAGGTACAGGTCGACATCGAAAAAGAACTGGGTGATCGCGCGGTTGGCGCCGGCGTCGAGCTTGGCCTTCAGATTGTCGAGGTCGTGGCCGGGGCTGCGCGCCGCGGGGTGGGTTTCGGGATAGGCGGCGACGCTGATCTCGAAATCGGCGACCCGCTTCAGCCCGGCCACCAGATCGGCGGCATAGGCATAGCCGCCGGGATACGGCGTGTAGGCGCCGGCAGCAGCAGTGGGGCCGCCGGGAGGATCGCCGCGCAACGCGACGATGTGGCGGATACCGGCTTCCCAATAGTCGCGGGCGACATTGTCGATCTCGTCGCGGGTGGCGGCGACGCAGGTCAGATGCGCGGCCGGTTCGAGCACCGTTTCCTGGCGGATCCGCCGCACCGTCGCATGGGTGCGCTCACGCGTCGAGCCACCCGCTCCGTAAGTAACGGAGACGAAGCGCGGCATCAGCGGCTCGAGTCGCTTGACGACGGCCCACAGCCGCTCCTCCATCTCTGGCGTCTTCGGCGGGAAGAACTCGAACGAGACGCGCGGCGGACCGCCGTCGAAATCGCCGACCGGATCGGCCGACAACAAACCGGGCTTCTGCGCAAGCGAGGCGAGATATGGATTATCGCTCATCCCAGCAATGCCTCCGCGGTGGGCGCGATGCGGCGGCCGGTGCTCCGCCGGCTGATTTGCACCTGGCTCGCCGGATCGCGGCGATAGGCGGTCCAGATCGCAACGGTCAGCGGGTCGCCGGGCAGATGGCGCGGCTGTGCCGGGTCGAGACCGGCGGCGCGGCACCAATCGGCGACCTCGCCATCGGCAAAGCCGAGCCGGCGATGCGCCTGCTCCTCGCGCAGGAATTCGAGGGTATGCGGCGCGAAATCGACGACGATCAGGACGCCCTCTGGCCGCAAGACCCGCGCCGCCTCGGCGATCGCGTCGGCCGGCCGCTCGGCATAGTGCAGCACCTGGTGAACGACAATCGCGTCGAAGCATGCATCGGGCAATGGCAGCTGGTACATGTCGCCGAGCCGCACCGTGCCGTTGGCGAGCCCGGCGCGTTCGAGATTGACCCGCGCAACGGCCAGCATCTCGCGCGACTGGTCGATGCCGAGCGCGTGTCCGACATAGGGTCCGAGGATCTCCAGCATGCGGCCGGTGCCGGTGCCGATATCGAGCAAATCATGAAACGAGGCCGCCGCAAGGATCTCAGTCAGCGCCGCCTCGACCTCCCGCTCGTCGACATAGAGCGAACGGATATGGTGCCATCGCGCGGCATTCTCGCGAAAATACGCCGCCGCGAGCTCGGCGCGCTGGCGCTTGATCATGGCCAGCCGTTGCAGGTCGAGGGCGATCGTCCGGTCGACCTCGCCGCACGCTGCGACCAAGTGCTGCACCAAGGCGCTGGCCGCGGTGCCGGTGCTCAGCCGATAGAACACCCAGCTGCCTTCGCGAAAGCGGTCGAGCAATCCGGCATCGCACAGCAATTTCAGATGCCGCGACACGCGCGGCTGGCTCTGTCCGAGGATCTGCGCCAATTCGCTGACCGTCAGCTCGCCGCGGGCGCACAGCACCAAGAGCCGCAGCCGGGTCGATTCGGCGGCGGCGCGCAAGGCAAGCAGCAACTCGTCCATCGATGCGCCGGCCTCGACCGCCGGCTCCGGGGCGCTGACCATGCCTAAAACATATAAAGATATGTTTATATCGTCAAGCGCACTTTTTAGGGACAGCACCAGCAGTAGATAATTGCCCGCACAGCACGCGCATTTGTTGAGATATGAAATCTGCCGGACGGTGCCGGGGATAGCGGCGCGCGCGCCATGCGCCCAATCAGATCCTGCCCCTCCAACGGATCGCTTGCCGCCTTTGCGCGTTTTTCGTCATTATCCCGCGCCGCTGTCGCCCAAGTCGGGATTTTCTTCCAACGAGGCCCATGATGTCGTTGCGTCGGTCACCGCTCTTCGTCTCGGGCCTCATGGCTCTCGGGCTCGCCCTTTCCGGTTGTGCCGCGCCGGGACCGACCGCCGCTGGCGCAGAGGCCTTCAACGATCCGCTGGAGGACACCAACCGCGCGATCTTCGACGTCAACCAGGCGATCGACCGAAACGTCCTTCTGCCCGTGGCGAAAACCTACCGCACCGTAATCATCCCGCCGATGCGCCAAGCCTTTCACGATTTCATGCAGAACCTGAACGCGCCGGTCGTCTTCGCCAACGACGTGCTGCAGGGCCAATTCGGATTGGCCGCCAACACGCTCGGCCGCATTCTGATCAACACCTCGATGGGGATGGGCGGCATGTTCGACTTCGCCACCCAGTTCGGCGTTCCCTATCATGCCAACGATCTGGGGATCACGCTCGCGACCTGGGGCATCGACGAAGGTCCCTATTTGGTGCTGCCGGTGCTCGGTCCGTCCAATCCGCGCGATCTGGTCGGGCAGATCGGCGACGGCTTCGCCGATCCCGGCGATCAAGTCGCCGCAGCCTATCACCGCCTATGGGCAAGCATGGCGCGCGCGCTCGTCTCCGGCATCGACGAGCGCTCGCGCAACATCGAGAACCTCGCCGACATCGAGCGCACCTCGCTCGACTATTATGCGACAATTCGCTCGCTTTACCGGCAGCGCCGCGCGGCGCAGATCCGGCACGAAGAAGACAACCTGCCCAACCCCGCCCCGGTGCAAGGCAATCTCGGACCTTCGCCGGCGATATCCTACTCGGTTGCCACCGCCCCCCCGCTGCACCAGGTCTCGGCAAAATGACACGACGCCTACAGTTAATCGGCACTTTGATTCTGCTGGCCGGGTTGCTCCGGGCAGCACCGGCCGGCGCACAGGATGCGCAGGCTTTTGTCGCCGCGCTCGGCAACCAAGCGATCCAGGTCCTGGGCCCGAGCGTGTCGCCGGCGCAACGGGTGGCGCGGTTCCGCCAGTTGTTCCGCGATGATTTCGACGTACCGGGCATCGGCCAGTTCGTGCTCGGCCGTTATTGGCGCACCGCGAGCCCCGAGGAGCAGCAGGAATTCCTCCGGCTGTTCCAGGAGTATATCGTGCAGGCCTACGCCGGCCGGCTCGGCGAATATGGCGGCGAGCCGTTCCGGGTCATCGGCAGCCGGCCGAGCGGCGATGAAACCGTCGTCTCTAGCGTTATCGAGCGTCCGAATGCGGGCCGGGTGCAGGTCGATTGGTATCTGATCACCCGCGGCGGCGCGCCCAAGATCACCGACGTCTATGTCGGCGGCGTCAGCATGAAAGTGACGCAGCGCGACGAATTTTCCTCGGTGATCCAACGCAATGGCGGCCGCGTCGACGCATTGCTGGCGCAGCTCCGGCAAAGGCTCGCCGCCGCGCGTTAATTTCCGCCGCTTTTCGGCACATCGATCGGGCGAGAGCCACACCGGCTCTTCGCGGAACGCGCGCGCCCGGCTACCGCGATGCCGGTAGAGTGTTCAAGACTCGCGAGAGAGAAATCAGCGCACACTCTTTGCGAGGTAGCCAACCCATGCGAGACAAGCTCCGCGACAAATTTCGCTTCCCGGGGACGATCGCCGTCGCCCTTCTGCTATTTGCCGGGCTGGCGGCGGCGCCGCGAGGCGCCGCGGCGCAGGATGCCGCCGGCTTCGTCCAGAACCTCGGCACGCAGGGCATCCAGGCGCTCGGCCCGTCAGTGCCGGCGGCGCAGCGGACCGCCCGTTTCCGGCAGTTGTTCGATGCCGATTTCGACGTGGCGGGGATCAGCCGGTTTGTGCTCGGACCGAACGGGCGCAACATGACGCCGGAGCAACAGCGGGAATTCGCCGGCCTGTTCCGCGACTATGTCGCCCAGACCTATAGCGACAAGCTGGCCACCTATGGCGGCTCGCCGTTCAAGGTGACCGGGACGCGGGAGAACGGCGACGAGACGATCGTCACCAGCCAGGTGATGCGCCAGGGCAACCCGGCCGAGCTGCAATGGCATGTCGCCAACCGCGGCGGGCGCTTTGTCGTCACCGACGTCCAGGTCAACGGCTCCAGCATGAGGATCAGCGAGCGCGACCAGGTCGCCGGGATCGTCCAGCGCAACGGCGGGCGCCCCGACGCGCTCTTGTCGGTCATGCGGCAACAAGTGGTGCACAGCTCGCGCGAGATGGGTCGCTCGGCCATGCCGACGGGCGGCGCGGCCGGTAGCAGCATGCCGCCGCGGCAATAAGGCTACGCCATCAGGCCCGAGTGAGCGGCTTGTAGCGGATGCGATGCGGCTGATCGGCCTCGGCGCCCAGGCGCCGGTGCCGGTCAGCCTCGTAATCGGCGTAATTCCCCTCGAACCACACGACCTCGCTGTCGCCCTCGAAGGCCAGCATGTGGGTCGCGATGCGGTCGAGAAACCAGCGATCGTGCGTGATGATGACGGCGCAGCCCGGGTATTCGAGGAGCGCCTCCTCGAGCGCACGCAGCGTATCGACATCGAGATCGTTGGTCGGCTCGTCGAGCAGCAGCAGGTTGGCGCCCTCCTTCAGCATT
>Ga0210400_10000806_pt1 | contig 33018 bp, 25 predicted proteins | sample IncBWH26MmetaG_FD_155456 | JGI IMG/M metagenome (GOLD analysis project Ga0210400, IMG submission 155456) | Forest soil microbial communities from Barre Woods Harvard Forest LTER site, Petersham, Massachusetts, United States - Inc-BW-H-26-M | ecosystem: Environmental > Terrestrial > Soil >... | reverse complement strand
CGCACAGCACGACGCGCCGCAGCGGAGATGCGCTCGCGCACCTCGGCAATACTTTCAGAGATCGCCATAGCTAGGGTTAAAGGGGAAGGCAGAAGTAAGAAGGCAGAATGCAAAAGTAACACCCGATCTACTTCTGCATTCTCACTTCTTCCTTCTGCATTCTGATTTCTGCCATTACATCATCGCGGTCGGTGGCGCCGGCTCGTTCGGATCGCCAGCCGCTGAAACGGGCACGAAGATCATCAGCGCCGCCAGGCCCGCGAGCACGATCATTCCTCCCACCAAGTAAGATGGATCACTGAAGATTTGCGGTGGATGGTTGGGCGCGCCCCAGGAGGGGACGAACTGCAATCCTGCCCAAACCAGGCCCAGCAAGGCTTCTCCGGCGATCAGTCCGGAAGCCACCAGCACCCCGGCATTTTCCACCCGTGCCTTTTGCGCGCTGTTGAATCCGCGACGGTTGGCCACCCAGTCTCCCAGTGTGCGAAAGACTCCGCCCACAAAGATCGCGAATGTTGTTCCAAACGGCAAATACATTCCCACGGCGACCAGCATGGGACTTTTCACTTGCATCATGATCATGGCGATCCCAAACAATATTCCCACCACCACCAGCGGCCACGGCATGTCGTGACCCACGATGCCTGCGGCCAATGTAGCCATGAGACCCGCCTGCGGCGCTGGCAGTTCAGCGCCCCCAAATCCGACACCACCGGCTTTGATGCTGCCCTCGTGCAGCAGCATCAGCGGAAAATACATGACCAGGCTCGCCACCACTACCGCGATCAGCTCCGCGGCCTGAATCTTCTGCGGGGTGCCGCCTAAAATATAGCCAACCTTAAAGTCCTGTAAGAGTTCGCCAGCCACGGCTGACGAAACGCAGACCACCGCCGCCACTCCCAAGACCGCAGCCACTCCCGAGGTGCCGGAGACTCCCAACGCCACCATCAGGAGCGCTGCGATCAGCAGCGTCGAAAGCGTCAAACCGGAAATCGGGTTATTGGACGAGCCAATGAATCCGACGAGATTGCCCGACACCGTGGCGAAGAAAAATCCCACCAGAATCATCACCACGGCGGCGAGGATGGCCGGCAAGAATAGGCCTGAGATCCGGATGTACAGGACACACATCAGCACAAACATCAGTGCAATGAGTCCGAAAACGGTTTTCGAACTCATGTACCGTTCGGTTCGTTTGAGTTTGGCTTGCTCATCGGCGGTCTGCCGCAGGTCCGCGAACGCCTTGCCAATTCCCGCCGTCAGGCTGGTGCGCATTTTGAATAATGTGTAAGCGGCGCCCACCAGCATTCCACCGACGGCTATGGGGCGCACGATATATCTCCACACTGCATCCGCCATCGTTGCCCAATTGTCGGGAGTGTCGGCGGGAATATACGCCTTGAGCTGAGGGCCGAGAAAAAATAGGAGTAACGGCACCATCAATCCCCAGGCCAGCACGCTGCCGGCAAACTGAATCGACGCCAGCTTCACTCCGATGATGTAGCCAACGCCAAGATAGGCCGGACTCACGCTGGGTGCCGCAAATACCGTAGTAGCTCCAGTGGGAAGGACGTGCGTGCTTCCTGCTGGGCCCAGGCGAACCTGAGTGTGTCCCAAGCTTCCGACACCCACGTGGAGGTCGGTGTCGGCGGCGAAGAGCCCAAATTTCCCCAGAATGTAGACCACGCCGCCAATGCCAATATTCCAGAAAAGATATTTCGCGGCCTGCGCGCCGCGCTGTCCCGCTTTGTGAATCTCCGATGCCGCCAGCGACTCAGGAAAAGGCAACTCTGGATCTTCCACCATGCCGCGTCGCACCAGAGAAATAAACAGAACTCCCAGGATGCTGCCCACCATAATCAATGCTGTAGATTTCCAGTAAGCGTCGGCGAACTGGAACGAGGGCCACGCCTTGGCCAGAAGGAATGCCGGTAGCGTGAAAATTGCGCCGGCCGCGACAGATTCCCCGATAGATCCCGAGGTACGCGCGATGTTTTCTTCCAGCAGCGATCCTTTCCATGCGCGCATGGCCGCCATCGCAATCACCGCGGCCGGATATGTTGCCGCGATGGTGATTCCGGCGCGAAGCCCAAGGTACGCGTTGGCCGCCCCTAGCACGATCGTCATCAGGAGCCCAAGAAGTACGGCCCGCAGGGTAAACTCCTTCATTTCCATGTGCTCGGGAACGAAGGGAACGTGTTTTTTTACACTGCTTCCGGGTTCGTTGGAGGCGGGACTGCTCATAGGCGGTATCCTCTTGAGGCGTGGTATGAAAGCATAGTTGTTCCGTAACTCACTCGGAACACGGGAACGGCGCACGTTAGCACGCGGGCAGCCTACTTTACAAGTGCGACGCCGGTTCGGTACTGTCCAAACAGTGTTCCAGCCTGGGTACTGGTCAGGGAACTCACCTCTTGCGCGCTCCTCGCTTTGGAGTAAAATAGCGTTAATCGTCTGGGAGCCGCTTCGTAGTTCGTCAATCTGAGGTGCAGTGTGACAAACCATTCCCCCGACCAGCTGTGGTTCCAGCGGTATTTTGAATTTCACTGTGACGACTGTGGCAGTAACTCGGGCTTTCGGTCCCGGCGCCGCTCGTTTTCTGAACGTTACCTCCTTCCGATTTTCCTTCTGCAGCCGGTGCGCTGCGCGGAATGTTTCCGGAGGGACTATCGTCTGATTTTCATGCCGGTGCGGGAGCGGCTTTCGGAGGCGGTGAGAAGGCAGCCCGTCCCTGACGTTTCCAACCGCGATACCCGCAACGTTGCCTAGCGGACCCCAACGCCGTTATACTGGCTGACAAGCAGAAACGCGCAAGCGTCCATTCTTGCGGGGATCACGGAGGCCGTCTTCAGCAGTAGTGGAGACCGAATTCGGGCTAGCCAAGCCAAAGCCACAGCGGCAGGGGCTTCTATTGCTTCGGCGGAGGGTCGATCATGGGCTGGCCGCCTTTCTATCCAGTTAGCCGAAAGCCTTTTTACAGTTTTGTTTCCTTCCGATTGCCGCTTATGCGGCGAGCCTCTGGTAAATATCTCTCGTCTCCCGGTCTGCCGGGCATGCCTCCACGCCATTCACCCGATCACCGGCGGAGTCTGCTCGGTTTGCGGCGAGCGCCTTTTTTCCGCTTACGCTGTGCCCGCAAGTGACGACACCGGCAATCCGCGCTGCGGATTGTGCCGCCGTATCGAACCGCCATTTGTCCGCGCCGCGGCTTATGGCAGCTACGATGGCGGCCTGCGCGAACTCATTCATCTGCTGAAGTATGCATCCGTGCGCCCGGCCGCAAACGTTCTGGGACGAATGCTGGCGGAGGCGATCGCAGCGCTCGAAAGTGATTTTGCGAGCACCTCTGTTCCGGGCGTCTCCGTCTTCGTCGTTCCCGTACCGCTGCACCGCACCAAATTGCGCCAACGCCAGTTCAACCACGCGGAGTTGATTGCGCGGGTGGCCATGAAACTCACTGGGCAGCCGGGCCGTTTCCGATTCTCTCCCGGAGTGCTCGAGCGCAAACGCGAGACGCCGTCGCAAACTGGCCTCACCAGCCATCAGCGGCGCGAGAACGTGCGCGGCGCCTTCGGTGTGGCGGAACCTGAGACCGTCAAGGGGCGCGAAGTGCTGGTGGTGGACGACGTATACACCACGGGAGCGACGGTGTCAGAATGTGCCAGGGTTTTACGCCGCGCGGGCGCAACTAAAGTTTGGGTTGCAACCGTTGCCCGCACGCTCAAGGCTCAAGAACAGCGCGTGGAAATTCAACTGCCCGGCGATGCGGTTGACAGTGACGAAGAGCAAGCGCAGCATTTCGCGGCCCGGGCGACGGGCAGCTGATGTAGAACGCAGTTGAAGTAGGAGATGTGCCTGTCGATTGGCGCATCTAAGTATCGATACGTATCGAGGGTGAAGCAAACCCGCGGGCAACCGTGGAGGCGCGGACGTAGGAGACGAGCAGAGTACCATGTCAGGCAGAATCGAAACCGATGCGGGCTTCAGTAGCCGGCACGCCGGCAGTCTGTTCTCGGGTACGGCGGTGCATCGCGAGGGCAACGGGTACGCCTTGCACGCGCCCGTGCTCGTCCTGAACGCCTCCTATGAGCCCATCAACGTTTGCGCCGCACGCCGCGCGCTGGTCCTGGTGCTCAAGGGCGTCGCCATGACCGAAGAGGAGAACGGACACTTCCTGCACGCCGCGCGCATCGCCATGCGAGTCCCGTCGGTGATTCGCCTGCTGGAGTACCGCCGCATCCCCCACCAGAGCCGCGCCTTGTCGCGAAAAAATATTTTGCTGCGCGACCGCAATACCTGCCAGTATTGTGCCACCGTGCTGCCTTCCGGGGAGTTAACTCTGGATCACGTAATCCCGCGCTCTCGCGGAGGATCTTCGACGTGGGAGAATCTTGTTGCCTGCTGCCACACCTGCAATCGCCGCAAAGGCAACCAGTTCCCCCTGGAGGCTGGCATGAAGCTGATGCGCGAGCCCCGCGCCTTCAACCTTCACACCAGCCGCCACATCATGCGCCTGATGGGCCGCTCGGATGATAAGTGGCGGAAGTATCTGTTTTACTGAGCTGTCGTCCGTGCGCTGAATCAGCCAGCGGCCTACCTCGCCGCCCGCGGAATAGACAACTCCACCGGCGGTTTCACTCCATACACTGTGGAAAAACTTTCCTGATTCACCGCCAGCCCGAGATGTCCGCGCGAATCGATGTAGAGAAGAGTCTCTCCCACCGCCACATCGCTGAAGGTTTTCACAAACTTAATCTTCATCGCCTTTTCGCCGACCTTTACCGGAACGATCTGGCCGCGCTGGTAACCCAGCTTGAGGAAATCATCGCCATTCAGATTCGTCACCAGATTTCCAAACGGACCGTCCGTTGCTATTATTTCCGCCGTCACCCCGCGATCGTCCATCCGCGCAGTTTTCAAGTCCAAACGTACCAGCGACCCTACGGGCATCTCCGGACCTACCTTGGTCCAATCGTCCCCGCGCGCCACATGTGCGCCGACGGGAGAAAAAATATCGCGCCCGTGAAACGTCGAAGACAACTTGGTCCCGATCATCCAATCGGCATTTGTAATCTCATGCACGCCGTCGATGCCGTCGCGCTGCTCTACCAGCGTCAGCAGCCCGTTGTCCGGCAGCACAAAATATTGTCCGCGCTTCGACTTCGCCACGATCGCCTTCCGCGTGCTCCCCACAGTCGGATCGACGACCACCACAAACACCGTCCCCGCTGGATAGTACGGCGTAGCGCCATAAAGAAAACGCGCACCATCAAGAATGGAAAACGGCGTCACCTGATGCGTAAGATCCACGATGCGCACCTCAGGCATGATCGAATACATCACGCCCCGGCAAATCGCCACGGAATCATCAACCACTCCGAAGTCGGTCATAAAAACAATCGTCTGCGGATATTTTCCCGCCTGCGCCCCTGCCATTCCAGGAGCAAAAAGGATGAACGCCAACAATAAGAAAAGGACAGCCCAATGTGGAATCGTGCCCCTATGCATTGACGGCAACGAGGCAAGGGCGGGACGTTTCCGGCTCTCAGAGAAAATCGGGACGCCGGCACCACCGCGGACGGCAGCACCGTGGAAGAGCGGAGCTTCAGCGCCGCGTAAGGCGTCCAAAAAAAGCTCGGGCTTGAGCCCCTGGGTGACTGCCGCGCGTCCACAAGATAAAAAATTCATGTCACTCATCCTCCTATAAAAAGCATGGCCTGCAAGAATACTGGGAGCGCTGCCGCGCGGCAAATCGTGCTTTCCATTACTTCGATTTATAATGTCTTTCTTGATTCGATTGTAAAGACCGCAAGGAGATCTTATGCCGGAAGTTATCCCCGAGAAGTACCGCGATCTGTTCCAGAAGCGCGCCTTCGCCAGCCTTTCCACGCTCATGCCCGACGGCCGTCCGCAGGTGACGCCCGTCTGGTGCGACTACGACGGCGAACACGTCATCTTCAACTCCGCCAAAGGACGGCAGAAAGACCGCAACGTCCGCCGCGACCCCCGCGTCGCCCTGGCCCTCATCGATCCCGAAAATCCCTACCGCTACATGGAAATTCGCGGCCGCGTCGTCGAGATCACCGAAGAAGGCGCCAGCGCCAGCATCGACAAGCTAGCCAAGAAATATCTCGGGGTCGACAAATATCCCTACGGCCAGCCCGGCGAAGTCCGCGTGCTCTACAAAATAAAACCTGAGCACACCCAGGTAATGGGCTAGATAGCTGGTTTGGAAGGGCGCGGCTTCGGCCGCGCCACTAAGCGATTCGTATCAGGGCACGCCCTCAGGCGTGCCGCAGCCGGCCGTGATTTCAACGCGCCTTTAGGCACTGCCGTCCGGCCAGGAGATCCGCATTCACACCTACAACCTCTGCTTCCTCGGCTTCGGCAACGTCAACCGCACCCTGGCGCAATTGCTCCGAGACCGCGAACGAGAACTCAGCGACCGCCACGGAATCGCGTTCCGCATCACCGGAATCGCCTCCCGAAGACTGGGATGGATCGCAGACCCGAACGGTCTGGATCCGAACGCTCGTGTGGGTCGGACACTCCCTTCGGCAAGCTCAGGGCAGGCTCTGCCCGACAAAAGCCGGGAATCTGATCAAAAGCCAGCAACTGTCGAGAATTGGCTGAAAGCCGCCCAAGCCGACATCCTCTTCGAAGCGACCTCCTTAAATGTCGAAAACGGCCAGCCCGCGGTCGACCACATCCGCGCCGCGCTCAACCACGGAGCCCACGCCATCACCGCCAACAAAGGCCCAATCGTCCACGCCTACCGCGAACTCCGCGACCTGGCCGCCACCAAAGGCAAGCGCTTCCTCTTCGAATCCACGGTAATGGACGGTGTCCCCATCTTCTCGTTGTTCGACCAGATGCCCACGATCCACCTGCAAGGATTTCACGGCATCCTGAATTCCACGACCAACGTGATCCTAAGCGAAATGGAACACGGCCTAACCTTCGACGAGGCGCTGAAAAAGGCGCAGCAACTCGGCATAGCCGAAACCGACGCCACCCACGACATCGACGGCTGGGACGCCGCCGTAAAAACCGCCGCGCTTATCACGGTCCTGATGGATGTTCCAATTCGTTTAGAAGAAATCAACCGCGAAGGAATTCGGAACCTGAGCGCAGAAGCAGTCCGCGCAGCAAGAAGAGAAGGCCGCCCCTACAAACTAATCTGCCGCGCCAAAACAGAGAAGGGAATCGAAGCCTGCGTTCGCCCCGAACAAGTCCCACTCACTGATCCCATGGCCCAAATCGCCGGCGCGTCGTCCTACATTTATTTCGAAACCGACATCTTCCCCGGCCTATCTCTAACCGAAGAAAATCCCGGCCTTTACGCGACAGCCTACGGAATGCTCGCGGACTTTGTTAGGATCGCCCGCCCGCGCTAGCCTTCCGGATACTCGTCCTCGCCAGCCTGGGTCGCCCTAGGATTGACGAAGATTCCGTACTCCTTTTGGATATCGCGTTTCCTTGCCTCGTCCTCGGGTCGCCACTTCGGAGTGATGAAAACGCAGTAGTCGTAGGATCGGTTTTCCTTCTCGGTCGCGATACCAATTACACGACTGTTGAACGGGGGAAGTCCCCGCGCCACGAAACACATTAATGACAGCATCGCCGTACGCCGCTTGCGAGGCAGCTCATGCCCGTCTTCCATGAAGAGGAAACAGTAGGTTGTATCGTCGACAGGAATCATGCGCCGGAACAAGGGCAGCGGGCAGTTCCAGTATTGTTTGTAGGCGTCCATGAAGTACTTCGAGAGCACGCGACGAGCAAAACGGCCAGGTCGAGCCAGTTCGCGCGCTGCTCGTTCATAGGCAGGTGACGAGCCATCATGAGCGCGATCGATAATACTGTCCCATCCTAGACTGACCTCGTCCTCTCGTTTCTTCGCGCGAAACTGCGGACTGGTAGAGAACGCTGACCAGACCGTGTCATCAATCAGGACGTTGTCGTATTTTTCCATCCATGAGAAGCTGCGCCCATTCTCCAAGTATTTAGCGAGAAGATTTTCCTCGCCCCCCAGGATAAGAATGCTCTTACTCTTGTCGAGTGCCTCCTTCTTGCGGAGGTACTCGCAAAAGTCGGAAACCGTGTCTAGCTCGGAGAGAATGAGATCGGCAAATTGTCTGGTGAAGACATGGATGAGCCGGTCCTTAACTACTTGCGCAAATGAAAAAGGGCCCTCGCCATCGCCCATGAGAACAGAAATCAGGTGGATGGTTTTGATGTCCTCAGGCCTGAAACTCTCCCTCCCGCGTCGGGGATTCTCAAGCTGGATTGGCACCTTGAGATCAAACAAGTGCCTCCTCGCCCCTGACAGTTGTCGAAGATTCTTCTCAACCTCCGCCTCCTTATACCGCCCCGCGCTGTTCACTTTTAAGTCCTTAATCTGCCAGATGATCGCAATGTCATCGAATACGACGAGAAGATCGCATAGTTCTTTTCCGTTCGGCTTTTTCGGATTTGGGTAGCACCAGTCAGTAAGGAACGTCTTTGTGGCTAGGCTGTGAATAATTGCCTCAGCTCGCCGGCCCTTCTCCTGGAAATAGTCCTTCGGCAGCGGCATAACAAAATTCTACATTCGCAATCGAGTGCAGGCGTAATAAAGCATCAGGCTTTTCGAAGATAGTCCGCGAGGCGCCGATTCGATTCTCATAATATGATGAACATTCACCATGCCAACCACTGAAACCGCCGTCCCCTCCGTCCTCGACATCTCGCGGGTCCGCGCCCAATTCCCCTCCCTCTCCCAAACCATCAACGGCCACCCCGCCGCCTTCCTCGACGGTCCCGGCGGAACGCAAGTTCCGCAGCGCGTCATCAATGCCATCTCCGATTACCTGTGCCGCGACAACGCCAACACCGGCGGAGCCTACGCCACCAGCCGCAACACCGACGCCATGCTCACCGAAGCACGCGCCGCCATGGCCGACTTTCTCCACTGCGCTTCAGACGAAATCGTCTTCGGCCCCAATATGACCACGCTCACGTACGGCATCAGCCGCGCCATCGCCCGCGACTTCGGCCCCGGCGATGAAATCCTGGTCACCCGCCTCGATCACGACGCCAATGTCTCTCCCTGGCTAGCGCTCGAAGAAAAAGGTGTCACCATCCGCTGGGCGGAAATTCACGAGGAAAACTGTACCCTCGATCTCGCCGACCTGGCCAGCAAAATCAATGAGCGCACCAAGCTGGTTGCTGTCGGTTACGCATCGAACGCGGTCGGCACCATCAATCCTGTGAAGGCCATTATTCGCCTCGCGCATGCTGCCGGGGCGCTCTCCTACATCGACGCCGTTCACTACGGCCCGCACGGCCTCATCGACGTCGCCGCGCTCGACTGCGATTTCCTTGTCTGCTCCACTTACAAATTTTTCGGCCCGCACATGGGCGTCCTCTTCGGCAAGCGCGAGCATCTCGCCCGCCTGCATCCCTACAAAGTTCGCCCACTCACTGAGGCCGTCCCCAACCGCTGGGAGTGGGGCACGCTAAACCACGAATGCATCGCCGGAATCACCGCCTGCGTCGACTACCTTGCCGATCTCGGCACAAAAGGTGTAGCGACTACAACGGGCCGTGTGGGGACGGACGCTTTCGCCCGTCCGTCGAGCGAAGCGAGACCGGTAACCAGATCCGTTCGCCGCGCTGCCATAGTCGCTGCCTTCGAAGCTATTCAGCACTACGAACACGGATTGATGGAACGCCTGATCACCGGCCTGCAGCAAATCCCAAAACTAAAGATCTACGGCATCACCGATCTCGCTCGCTTCGCCGAACGCTGCCCCACCCTAGCCGTCCGCGTACAAAATCAAACCGCAGACCAGTCCCCGCTAGCACTTTCGAAAAAACTAGGCGACCAGGGCTTCTTCACCTGGGATGGAAACTACTACGCCCTAAACCTAACCGAGCGCCTCGACGTGGAAAAATCCGGCGGCTTCCTTCGTATCGGCCTCGTACACTACAACACCGCCGAAGAAGTAGATCGCCTGCTGGGGGCGCTGACAGAAATCCTATCGTAGAGACGTTGCTTGCAACGTCTCTCTCGCCATCGTCCAGGGTGCTGTTGGCAGGACGTAGCAAGCTACATCTCTACAGCATCCTTGAAACCGTGGGAAGTAAAAACTGTGTGGAGGTCCAGAAACACAACAGCCCGGGACAAAGTCCCAGGCTGATAAAACAGATGCACTCTGCCCGCGCTGTGACCCACGCGTCGAGAGAGCCAATAAATTCCCCGCGCTTCCTACGGCCAGCGCTTCGCTGTATCGTCCCAACCCGCGGCCCGCACAGGTTGCGCTGCCGCCACCACAGGAGGCGACGGAATGCGCAGCGGCGCCTGCGGTCCATTTACCGCCTGAGCCAGCGGAGGCTTTACCATGTCGGAGTTCATTTCTTTTTCTTCGGAGAGCAAAGGAGCTACCAGCCGCAGCGCTTCCACTTCTTTCTCCAGCCGGGTCAGCTCCATTTCCTTCTGCCTCAGAACCTCATAAACGTTCTTCATAAACTTGGCACCTGCGAGTCGTTTTAGGTTGTGCAGCTTTTCTCGCACTCTATCAGACTTGCCTGCATTGTCAAGCCATTAAGCCGTGCCGACTCAGATTCAGATGCACTCGCCGGAATTCTCATCCTGCCGATGCGCTTCCATTCCGCCGGATTTTCCAGATCCCTTGTCCGGTGCGGCTTTCACCAGATATTCACAACCTGCGAACCTCGGCTCTCACTCCACCCCATGCTTCCTCTCGTCTCAGGATAGTCGCGAAAGCCGCGTCCCGCGCGCCCTTTCAAACAAGATTGCCAGCCCCACTGCACAAAATCCTGTCACCCGCCTGTGGACGCCCCGCACCCCGTTGAAAATAAATCACATAGACCGATCATCTTTTTGTTGACTCAAAATTTAAAAGGAGTACAACAAGATCGTTCTTTGACAGTTTCTTAAGTTTTTCCGGTTGGTGCAGCGTCCGGGGCTCAAGCTTAGTCACCCTCCCACTGCAAAGTGAGTGAGGGAAGGCAAGCAAGGGTCTATAGCAAAGCGCTGGTCGAGGAGAACGGGAAACCCAGTCGAAGGCAGGATAGAGTTCCGAGGCGTTGAGTAGGTTTTTCCGGTTGGCGGTGAGCCCGGAGCCCGAGCGAAGATCGCATGCAGCGCGCCCGCAAGGGAAAGCAGCACAGCAGGTCAAGCAAGGGTCTAACGCGAGCTACTGGCCGAGACGAACGGACACAACACCACCTCGGAACTCTTAATTTTTGCTCTTTACCTCCGGTCTGTAGTCGTTTCCCTCACCTCCGCGTTATATCTCTCCGCGGATTTGCAACCCACTTCCAGACTTGCTTCGTCGAGAACCGACGATCAAATGGCTGAAGCATGCGGCCCAACGATCAATGGCTAACGACCAACGACTAACGGCTAACGACGAGCCGCTAATCCACATGCTCACCCTCCGCCATAAAGCTCTGCTCCGCCGGAGGCAGTCTATCCCCAGGCCGCGCCCAGAACACATACAAAGTCGGCCACAAAATCACGCTGACGAATAATTCCACAATCAGTCCGCCGACAATCACGATCGCAAACGGACGCTGCGAGTCCGATCCAATATCATGCGACATCGCCGCCGGCAGCAGTCCCAGCGTGGCTACGATCATCGTCATCATAATCGGTCGCAGCCGCAGCGCCGCGCCCTCCTTCGCAGCCTCACGAACCGGCAACCCGCGCGTGCGCAACTGGTTGATGTATTCCACCATGATCACGCCGATCTCCACTGACACTCCGATCAGCGCCAGGAATCCGAGTCCGGACGATACGCTGAAATGCGTTCCCGTCAGCAACAGGCTCAGAAATCCCCCCAGCGGCGAAAGCGCCACCACTGCCAGGATCAGCCCCACCCACTTCCACGACCCAAACGCCGAATAAAGAATGAACGCCATCAGCAGCAAAGTGATCGGCACAATGAACGCCAGCCGCCGGTTGGCGCGCTGCTGGCTCTCGTACTCGCCCGTCCAATCGAGGTGATAGCCCTCGGGAAACTGCACCTTCTGCCGCACTTCTTCAATCGCCTGCCGCACCGTGCTGCCCAGGTCGCGCCCGCGCACGCTGTACTTGATCGCGATATAGCGCGAGTTCCCCTCGCGGTAAATTGTCGACGCTCCATCATCCAGGCTGATCTGGCTCACCTGGCTCAAAGCCACGCGCTCGCTCGTTGGCGCAAGAATCCGGATGTTGCTAATATCCTCGACACTCCTTCTGAATTGCTGCTGGTATCGCACAGTCAAGTCATAGCGCTGCTCGCCGATCAAGATCTGGCTCACCGCCTTCCCGCCCACAGCGCCTTCCACCGCATCCTGAATATCGCTAACGTTGACGCCGAAACGATCCGCCGCCGCGCGATCCACCACCAGATTCACATTCGGCTGTCCCCGCACCTGAAACGTCCCCAGATCGGCGACGCCAGGAATCTGGCTCATGACCCTCTGCATCTCCTCGGCTTTTTGTTCCAGAGTCTTCAGGTCAGGCCCGAAAAGCTTCACCGCCAATTCGCCCTTCACGCCGCTGACGGCTTCTTCCACGTTGTCGGAAATCGGCTGCGAGAAATTCCAATCCACTCCGGGAAATTTGTTGAGCGATTCATCCATCGCCGCAATCAGTTCATCCTTCGTGTGATATTCTTTCCGCCATTTTTCCCGCGGCAGCAGATCGACGAAAAATTCCGTGTTGTAAAATCCGCTGGCATCGCTGCCGTCATCCGGACGCCCCACCTGGCTCACCACCTGCGTCACTTCCGGAAATCCCGCCAGTACCAGTCGCGCCTGGTTCGCCATCGCAATTCCCGCCGACGGGCCGGTGCTCGGCGCCAGCGTTCCGCGCACCCAGATCGCGCCCTCGTCCAGATGAGGCAAAAATTCCGACCCGATGATTCCGCTGAAGACCAGCCCCAGCATTGCCGCCAAGGCCAGCAACCCCAAACCAAGTGTCAGCTTGATGTGTTCAAAGCACCAGTCCAGAGTTCGGCCATAGCTCCGGTTCAACCACTCCAATACCGGATTTCGCCACTCTTTGATCTCGCTGCTGAAAAGAAAACTGCACAACACTGGCGCAATGAACAAGGCAAATACCAGCGCTCCCAGCAGCGCGAACGCCACCGTCCACGCCATCGGACTGAACAGCCGTCCCTCCACGCGCTGCAACGTAAAAATCGGCAAATACGAAACGATAATGATGATCCGCGCAAAAAATACCGGCTTCTGCACTTCATGCGCGGCCACGCCAATAATTTCCATGAAGGATTTTTTCTGGTTGCCGAACGAAGTGTGCCGCAGAATGTTCTCTACCATTACCACCGAGCCGTCCACCACCATGCCGAAATCAAGCGCGCCCAGCGACAGCAGGTTCGCCGGAATCTGCCGCAGATCAAGCAGGATCGCCGCAAACAGAAGCGAGAACGGAATCGTCACGGCCACAATCAGCGCGCTGCGCACATTTCCCAGAAACAAGAACAACACCAGCGTGACCAGCAACACTCCATCCGTTAGATTCCGCAGCACCGTGTGCGTGGTGTGCTTCATCAATTCGCTGCGGTCCAAATGCGGAACAAACTTCACCCCCACCGGCAGCAATCCATGCTGCCCATTGGTCCCATTCAATTCGTCAATCTTCTTATGCAGCGCCGCCAGGGTGGTTTCCGCCACCGCCCCTTTGCGCAGCAGTACGATCCCTTCCACCACATCGCTGCTGTCGATGATCGTTCCATCTTCCTTGTGAATCGCTTTTCCCAACTGTCCCAGCCGCACCTTCGGTGCCTGCATCACTCTGCCCAGGTCGCGGACCCGCACCGGAGTTCCCCCCTGCACCTTCACAACGGTCGCCGCAATATCGTCGGTAGACTGCATCAACCCAACGGCTCGCACGTTCAGCGCCTGTTCCCCGCGCTCAATGAATCCGCCGCCCGCATTGATGTTGTTGGCAATCAGCGCCTGCTCTACCTGAGCCAGCGACAACCCGTACGACACCAACTTCCCCGGATCCACCTGCACCTGATACTCGCGCGTCGGCCCGCCGAATGGGTTCACATCCACAATGTTCGGCACCGACTTCAACTGGTTCACCACGAACCAGTCATTCAGCGTCTTCAGTTCCATCACGTCATACTTCGGATTCGTGCTGGTCAGCGTGTAGAACATGATCTGCCCAGTCGGGCTGTAATCCGGCCCAATCCCCGGATTGACGCCCGTGGGCAGCGTCACCAACTGCAACCGGTCCAGCACCTCCTGCCGCGCGTTGAATGTCGTGATGTCATCGTCATAAATAATGGTGATCATCGACAACCCAGACAACGACACTGACCGCAAATGCGTCAGATGGGCCACGCCGTTCAACTCAACTTCCAGCGGTACTGTGATCTGCTGTTCCACCTCCTCCGCCGCGTGTCCCGGCCATTGCGTGATGACCTGCGCATACGTGTCAGCCACGTCGGGATAAGCTTCGATCGGCAAATTATGAAACGAAATAATTCCCCAAACGAACAGCACCAGCGCTCCGCCGAGCACCAGCAGTCGGTTGTTGAGCGCGATGTCGATCGACTTGCGGATCATCTTTATTTCTTCTCCGCCACTTCGGTCGAGAACTCGAGCGCATTCGCCACCACTTCATCGCCTGCCTTCACACCTTCGCGAATCTCCTGCATGCCGTCCGGCGCCAGCCCATCGGCCTGCACGGTCACGCGCCGGAAACTCTTCTCGCCCTCCTTGCGAAACACCCAATCCTTATCGTGCAAGCGCATAATCGCGGTCGCCGGAACCACCGTCCGCTCCGTCTTCTTGCGTGATTCAAACTTCGCCACCGCAAACATTCCCGGGCGCAGCGCCTCATCCTTATTAGGAAGCACGATTCTCACCTTCGCCGAACGCGTTGCCGGATCCAGCACCCGGGAAACATCCGCCACGGTTCCACGAAAACCCCGGTCCCCAAACGCATTGAGCCGGATGTCCGCCGAGTCCCCCAGATGCACTTCGCCCAGATCATTCTCGAATACGTCGCATACCACCCACACCTGGCTCAGATCGGCGATGGTAAAGAGATTCGGCGTATTGTCCAGACTCTTTACCCCTTCAAATCCCGCGACGTTCTGCTCCACAATCGTTCCCCCCACCGGTGCACGTAAATCAATTACATTGCTCGGATGCTCGGGATCCGCTCCCAAAATCCGCACACGCTGCGCCGTAGTCGTCACATCAACCTTCGCTTTGTCCTCCGCATCCTGCGCCGTCTCCAGATCTTTCGACGCGATCGCGCCGCGATCAAAAAGCAGCTTCGCGCGGTCCAGCGCCTTGCGCGAAAGCATTTCATCGGCCACCGCCTTCTGATAGTCCGACATCGCCGCCGCCAGGTCCGGACTCGAAATCACCAGCAGCGTCTGCCCTTTCTGAACCGTATCCCCCAGTCGCACCTTCAGATCGATCACCCGCCCGCCGCCCAGCGACGTCACATGAATCGTCCGGTTCACATCCGGACTCACCGTCCCATTCGCCGTCAGCTCCGTTGGGAGCGACCGCGTCTCCGCCTTCGCCGTCTTAAACAATTCCGGATGATCCGTCGAAAACACGTCTGGATCCACACTCACCGGAGCCTTGCTCGCCGCCGGCGGATCTTCTTTCGAACATTCCACCCCCGCCAGCAATGCGGCGAACAGCATCGCAAGCCAGATCCCGCGGCTCCCGATTTTCCCCGAAGTCCATCTCATCTTCATTGCACCACCTCGCGCCCTACGGCCTCATTCAACTGCGCCGCCGCGGTCAAGTAAGAGCCGACCAGGTTCACGTAATTCAATTCCACACTCCGGTATTCCGCCTGCGCATTCAGGAAATCAACCAGCGACGCGCCGCCATGCTGATAGGAAAAAGTAATCGTGTCGCGCACCCGCACGGCCTGCTGCAGATACTCGGCTTTGTAAGGCCGCAGCAAAGTCAACTCGCTGTCGAGTGTGGCGTAACTGGAGTCCACATCACTGAGCACTCCGGCTTCAGCAGCTTCCCGCAATCTCTGATTGCGTGTAATGTCCAGTTGCGTCCGCAACTTTTCCCCCTGATTGCGATCGAAAATACGAAACGGAATACCCACGCTAACCCCAACCGTATTCAAGCCAAACGGATTATTGTTGGACGAATTATGCGTGAACCACGCGCTCCATGTCGGATCCGTCGAGCCCTTTGCAATCGCCAGCTTGTGATCGGTTTGTGCCTTATCCACGGCTTCAACCGCGGCCTTCAAGTCAGGCCGCGTGTCCAAAGCAATTTTCCGGAAGTCGTCCCGTGACATGAGCTGATCGTTGAAGTCGTAGGCCCCGATCACATCAAACTGATCGATCGGAATTCGCGAATTCAGCAGCGTGACCAATTGGATCTTTGCCGTCTCCAGGCTCTCTTCCGCGGTTTGCAAGTCCGATTCGTACTGCACTCGCTGAAGCTCCAATCGGTCTAGGTCGATCTGCGCAATGTCGCCAGCCTGAAAACGATCTCGGCTGATACCAAGCACCTTGTCGTAGTAAGCGACGTTGTCTTTCGCCAGCTGCAGCACCGCTTTGGCTTGCAGCGCCGAAACAAACGCGCTCCGCAAGTTGAACAGCATGGTTCTCTCCATGTCGGCATGGCTCGACTCCGCAATCAGAGTCCCCTTCTTCGCGCTCTCCAGCCGCAACTGCCGCTTATGCCGCCGTTCCTGCAGAAAACTAATGCCCGGAGTTTCGTAAGTCCCTGCAAACGGCCGCCAGACGCCTTTCTCCGGACTCACCTGGGTTCCGTCCACCGACAGCGTGAACGTCGGGTTCGGACGCAAAAACGCTGTGATCTCCTGCGCCCTCGATTCGTCGATATTCAGCTTGTCCGCCAGCAAGGTTGGATTATTCAGCTCCAGCCGCTCTTTCACCTGCTCCCACGTCCAGACCTGGGGCGCGGTCCGTGGAGCCGGCGGGCCAGCCTGAGGCGCAGCCTGTGCCGCGCTCAAGTCCACAACAACGCCCAGCAGCAGCGCCAAACAGAATCCTCGCCAAAATATTCTTCCCATCAAATAACTCCATCCAAACCTGAACATCCGAAAGTAGAGACGTAGCTTGCTACGTCTGACCCCACAGTCGCCCTAAGTTTTCAGTTCCCGACTGCTGACAAAGGCGTTGATCCGTATCGGGCATCGCTTTAGCGATGCAACTAGCGCCATAAACAAGCGTGCCATTAGGCCCTGGGGGAGGTGAATTGACTCTCTGGAAATACTTCTGTCAGGAGTGTCCATTTTCCGCCGTAAGGATTTCTTAAGATGAGCACCGCCGCCGCGGAATTATTGTTGCTTCCCATCAGCGATACGCCAAACGATGATCCAATCGGGATGATTCGACGAACTATCCGAGGAGGGAACCAGGAGGTGCGCGCCCTGTGTGCAAATTGCAAGGCCTCGCCAATAAAGCCAAACGCGTTACCGAAACTTCAAGCAGCCCGGCTTCCGGACCCGGCAACCGTACCGCACTCGCCGCCAATGCCAACGGTCCCTGCAGACGGTTGACCCATGTCGAATGCTTATCGGTCGCAGCCTGCCGCACCGCGCGCTTGCTGGTAGCCGACTCCTCCATCTCGGCCCGCATGGCGTGCAGATCGTCTGTCGCGGAGATCACCGGAAACAGCAGCACCACCACGCAGCCCAGCGACAGCAAGCAATGCAGGGCACTCACCCTGCGCATCGCCCGCACTGCCGCGCCCCGCCGCCACAGCCAATAAGCCGGCAGAACCAGTAACAGCCACGCCAGATTAAGCAGCAGTTCCATGCAGAGTCAGACCACAGCAACCGCTAGTTTTTCAGAAACCGAAAATCGAAGTCAACATAACTATCGTACCAGCATTCAAGTAGTGGCCAGCGGCCAGTGATCAGCGGCCAGTAAAGTAAGCTTTTTCACTGACCGCCAGCCACTACCCACTGCCTTTAAGGCCCCACCACCACCTGCAGCGGCGCCGGAGTCTGCATCTCCTCCCGGTAAATCGCATTCCGCTTAGCCACCTCGCCCACCACATTTACATTCACCAGATAAGCCCCATGCGGCAGAGTCTCGCCAAACGGCAATGCCATCCCCATCGTCCCTCGCTTCAGCGGGAAATGCTGGTACCCAATCTCCGTGGCCCGGCCATCTTCCGCCACCGCCTTCACGTCAAAGGTCAAATCCACATCGTCCGCAGTAGAATTCGATACCTCAACGCTGCCCTCGATCCGGCTTCCCGTCACATGCGCCGGATTCTTCCACGCCACCAAGATCCCCTCCACCACGTTGATCACGAATTCCTTCTGCACCGCCTGCTGCGGTTTCCCGCCATCCTTCACCGACACCACAAACTGAAATTCCCCCGCCCGCTCCGCCTCTCCATGCAGCAAACCGTTTTCCTCGAGCTTGATTCCCGGCGGCAACGCCCCACTCTCCAACCTCCACTGCAGCACCGGAACATAGTTTCCCCCGCCCTGAAGATTAACTTGATACGTTCCATGTGGATAGGTCCCCGGCAACTTCAACGGCCAAATCACCAGCGCATTTTCCTTATCCTGATTCTTATCCTGAGCAGTCGCCGGCATAGTCCCTGTCGCAGGAGCATTCTTCTGCCCGGCTCCCGCCTGCCCCAGCGCACTGGTCACCATCAACATCACCAGAGCGCCTGTAGGCACGCAGCCCCGCAAACTTGTCATTCTGAATCCCCTCTTGTCACCCTGAAATCCCTTCTTGTCATCCTGAAATCCCCTCTTGTCATCCTGAACGAAGTGAAGGACCTATGCAACTCCCGCCACCACAAATCTTGCATTCACCCCGATTCCTAACAGAACATAAAAATATGTCAATCCCGCATTCCCGCAGATTTTTCTCCCCGCCCCCGCTACTTATTCACATGGTTCGGGTTCAAGGCAAGTGAATTCACCTATGCTAACCTCGCACTAAAGGTGATTAGTCCATCAATTAGAGTAGCTTTTCAGGGGGAAGTCATGTCAGTACGCAAGGGAATCGTTCTGCTCCTCGCGCTCTCCGCACTCTCATTTCTAGTAGCTTGTGGCGGTGGTAGTTCAGTCAAAATCGTGCCGCCTCCGAGCGGTGGCTTCACCAATTCCAATATGAACGGCACCTATGTGTTTTCAACCGCAGGGGTAGACTCCAACGGATCTTTCCTGACCGTCGTCGGAAGTTTCGTCGCCAACGGCAGCGGCGGCATTACCTCAGGCAACATGGACGTGGTCGGTCCGGGTGCAGGCGTCTCAGCGAACGTGCCCCTCACCACTTCGTCGTACAGCATCACTCCCGACGGGCGCGGCCAGGCCATTCTCAACGCCTCGGGTGGTTCCATCACTCTCGACTTCGCCCTCCAATCAAACTCTCATGGGGTCGTCACTGAGTTTGACGGTTTCGCCACCGGCAGCGGCACCATTGACATCGTGCCCAACATCGTCGCCCAAAGTGCGCTCAGCAACCTCACCTTTGGCCTCTCCGGCGTTGGGCCCAGCACATCCTTCGCCATGGTCGGCTCGGTCAGCATCGATCCCAATGGCCTGGTCACTGTCGGAGTTCAAGATTCCAACAACGGCGGCAGTCCCTCGACAAGTTCGATCACCCCGACTACTTCCTTAGTCACCGTCGGAACCGGCACTGCTCCCGGAACGGCCACACTGATCACCAGCCTTGGCACCTTTACTTACGACGTCTACGCGGTCGACACCACTCATCTGAAATTTGTCGAGACCGACGGCACGTTCTTCACATCAGGCGACGCCTTCATCCCGGCGACCGCCATACCCACCCAAACCCTGGCCTATACCATGGCGGGATTTGATACCTCCTTTTTCCCGATGGCAATGGGCGGCTTCCTTCCGGTTAGCTCCAGCGCCACCATCGCCGCTGGAGTTGAAGACTTCAACGATGGAGGCGTCATCGGCACTGGCACCAGCGTTGGCGGCAGCTTCACTCCCCTCACCGGTGGACGCTCTGTCCTTCTTCTGACTGGCTTCGTAAACGGCGCCCCGAATGACGTTGCTGGCAGCTACAACTTCGCCGCCTATCCTTTCGTCTCCAACGGTATAACCGGCATTCAGTTGCTGGACATTGACACCGGCCTCCTCACTTCCGGCGTGGCCTATGCACAGTCCGACACCTCGGTTGCTGCGTCCCAGGGTTACGCCCTGAACCTCTCGGCTCTAAATTTCGGAAGCTCTTCCTTATTCGAAGAGGACGATATCGCCGAGTTCATCACCACGAGCACCAGCTTTAGCGGGGCTGCGGACTTGAACGACGAACCGGTTCTAGTCAACCCACTCAATTTCAAAAAGGCCTTTAACGGCACCTACTCCGTCGATGGCACCGGTCGCGGCATCGCCACCAGCAACTTTTTCAATTTCAATCTCTACGTTGTCAACAGCTCAACCGCCCTTCTCTTTGAGACGGACGGTACTCAGTCCGGAACCGGAGTCATGGAGCTTCAAGGCAATGGAGCTTCCCCCGGCGCGATTAAGGCCCCGGGTTCTCTCCTTCGAGCTCCAGTCTCACCGCACCTGGCGCGGCATACAGCAAAGTGATCGCTCTCAGATAACGGAAGACGAATGGGGCGCGGCTTCCGCCGCGCCCATTTTTCTTGTTCCACACCGTACATCCTCACCGTCGTGACTTTAGTGACCTTTAACCGATGACCTACCTTCCCGCACAATAACTCCGTAAAGGTAGCGCCGCCGTTCCGGCGGTTGTCGCGCGGGCGCCCCACCCGAGCTGGCGATAGCCACTAAGATGCCGAGCCTACCTGAACCAGCTTTCGCGGGAGAACGAACGTGCTCTGCCAACGCTCTTATCGGGTTCTTCTTTTCGTGCTACTCAGCGTCTCGCTGGCGGCCGCGCGCGACATCGCTCTCATTTCCAACAAAACCAATTCAGTCGCCACCATCGCCGTCCCCGATCTGGTGAAACTCTGCAAAGCGCAGACCACGCGCTGGCCGGACGGCAAGCCCATCACCTTCGTGATGCGCGCGCCTTCCGTTCCTGAAATGAAGCCCGTCCTCGAAAAGCTTTATGGAATGTCCGAGAGCGACCTTAGCACTCTTATCGTAACTTCCAATCACGGACGCCCCACTCATCCCGCCATCCTGATCGCCACGTCCGACGAAGATCTCGTCAACAAAGTGGCTTCCACCCCGGGTGCCGTCGGTGTCGTGGACGTCTACTCCATCAACAGCAGCGTGGCAGTCGTAAAAATAGCGGGCAAACTTCCCCTCGAACCCGGCTACCTGTTGCACGGCAATTAAGCCGCCATAGAGTTGGCGGAAACTAGCCGCAGAGAGGCTTGGATTCGTCGCCGATGAGGTTTGGATTCGTATCAGGGCACGGCTTCAGCCGTGCCGCAAAGGGTTTCAAGAATTTGGGGCTTTAGCCCCTGAGGCATGCAGGCACACAGAACTTAGAAGTAAATCCGTGATCAGCCGCCAGTAGGAAAGGGTTTAACTGACGACCGGCCACTGACCACTAGCTACTGACTTTATGCCCGCTCCCGGCAAAAAACTCGCAACCAAGCCGCCCGCCCCGGCCTACGTTCGCCGTTATCCGCGCTTTGTCCTCGACGTACGCCTGCAAGTCCGCATGTTTCAAGACGGCGAATTCCGCTCCTGCTGGGGACGCTCCACCGAACTCGGCCAGGATGGCATCGGCGCCACCCTCACCGGCGAACTCGAAAGCGGAGAAATTGTTTCCCTGGAAATTCCCCTGCCTCTCAGTCCCTACCCCGTGAAAGTGCGCGCCATCGTCCGCTACCGCCAGGGCCTCCGCTACGGATTCGAATTCCTAACTCTAAGCCCCCCGCAGCGCGAAACGATCGCCCGCGTCTGCGACATGCTCGCCACCAAGGCCTGAATCCAAAGGAAAATAGATTTGAGCCGCGAAGCGGCGTAAGAATGCAGCCCACGGCGCAAGCCGTGGGTGGAAAAAACAAAATTGGAAAAAAGCCCCAGCGGGGGCGACAGAATCAGGCTACCGACGACGCTCCGAGGGTTTCAAACTGCTCTAAGTTCGCGGCGACGTTCACACCAAAACCGTCGAATCCGCATTCTCGTGGCTCAGGCGTGGCATCGGGGGATGTGGCACGTATCTCTGCAAAACATCTGGCGGCCTACCTTGACGAAATGACGTGGCGGTTTAACAACCGCAAGAACCCTTTCCTCTTCCGCGATACGATGCTGAAACTCATTCACTCTGACAACCTCGAATACAAGGAACTTACGAAAGCGGCCTAGTATTTTTTCTTCGCCTTCGATATCTCTGCGACTTTCTTCGGCGAGGGGATTATTGGCTCCGGGGTGCGCAAGTTCTCTGGCAGTTGCGCACGAATTTGAGCACGAGTTTTGCCTGTCTCCCTTCTTAACAAATCCCAAAGCGCATCTACGAGAATGCTGTTCAGGCTCGTCCGGGGATTGTTGCCTTTCCTTGCCTTTGCAATCTCATGCACTGCCTCATGGTGCTCCGGTGTGAGGCCAACGGTCGTGTATTCAGCATTCGGTTCGAGTTGTTTCTTGGGAGGCACAGAATCAAGTTTTCTATTGACGAATGGTTATGTGTTTATATAAAAACGTGATAACGTAAATACGTGAGAACGTAATTATGTCACTGTTCGGCGGTTACTGGCGTGTTTTCAAGGTGCTTGAGGAAGGGCTATACTTTTGATAGCGGGATAGGCTTGAATAGTTACCGCATTCAGGTTTAAGATTCCCGTCTTGCCCGAACTTCCTTAATCGCCCCAGGCCAGAGGAAAGTGGCTGTTCGTCTCTAGAGGCGAAGTCAAGATTTTTGAAAAGTTTTCTATATGCGTCTTGAGGTGGGTATACGCCCGGCAGGACTCGAACCTGCGACCTCCACGTTGGGAGCGTGGTGCTCTTCAAACCCTTGGGTCTGGCCATCGCGAGATGGCTCCACTGAGCTACGGGCGCACATAGAAAAACACATTGGCCGTCAGTCGAAAGACTAGCGGTCAATTGGAAAGGACGGCCAGACTCGAACTGGCATCTCCGGGGTACGAACCCCGTGCTCTGTCCGTTTGAGCTACGTCCCCGTGGGTCGGGGTGAAGATCGCGTAGGCAACGTTGCTCTTCACTCCGGCCTTACTTCCGTCATCATCTCTCCTAAACATTTTCCCGTCAATATGTTTCAGATATTCACTAATCCAAATGTTAGTGGTTTTGTGGTTTCTTCTGTGGATTACAAGTAACGAGGAAGGTTCCAGAAGCGCGGTAACTCGCGAAGACCGCTTAACGTTTAATTGTCTTGCACACATCTCACCCCTATACCGTGTGCCTGCGTAGTTGGATAGTCTCGATTACGATCAGAAAGCCTATTAAGACTTGGTCCAGTAGACCAAGAACCTCCGCGCAATATACGCTCGTTTCCATTTTCAGGGCCTTTGGGGTCAGATGCCGGACTGTGCTTGTAGTAATCTTCGTCGAACCAATCATCGACCCACTCCCAAGCATTCCCCAACATGTCAAATAGTCCGATGTAATTGGGGACTTTTGTCGCCACGTCCTGCGCCGTGCCGTTGCTATTTCCCGAATGCCACATGATCTCGTCAACGTTCCCGTACTGTGGAAGTGTACTTCTCCCTCTCGCTGCGTATTCCCACTCAGCTTCGGTGGGCAGGTGGCCACCATCCCAGTTGCAGAAGATTTTAGCTGCGTCCCATGTCACGTTGACTATCGGTTGATTCGCGTGCTCCCAGTTGCGATTAAATTCTGGAGCGACGGGCATCTGCTTCCCCGAAGCACTGAGTGAAGTTTTGTATGCTGCTACCGTGACTTCAGTTTGCCCAATCCAGAACCCTTTACTCAGCGTCACGGAGTGTGCCGGATTTTCCTCGAAGTGGCAATGCCACAATGGCAAGCAATTGCATTCCGGGTCGGTCGGTGAACAACCCATAGTGAAAGTGCCAGATGGAATCCACACGTACTTAAGCCCAGATTTATTGCTAGCTCTTATCATGCCAGCGACTCGCTCGACAATTCGTGGGTGTTTGTAGTTCCAATACAAGGACGCGGCTGATGCAACCAAGCCCGCCACTATCAGACCGATTAACAGTTTGTCGCTCTTACCGGAAGGCAGCGACCCTCCAGTATTTCTGCGCTTGGCTCTGAGTCCAAGCCAGCGAAGTCCAGCTAGTATCCAGAGCGCGGTCTGAATCCAACTCACAATCGTTCCGATGTCCCACGTCACGCACACACCTCCACTGAGTCAAGGACCGAACGCCCTTGACGTGGGAAGCGTACTCGCTAATCGCTACTCGCGGCAAATGCACAATTCATTCCAATTACCTCAGTAACTTTCGAGTACACCCCCTGCGTTCTACCATCCTTTTGCTGGGCTTCAGAGGGGGAGCTTCCAATGGGTGGTCGTGTCACCCGGTCAGCGCAGTCTAGAGAGCTTCTGCGCGCCAAGACGTTGCGCCACGCGCTCGAGTGCGGAGCGTCGCCCTCCTTTATTCCACCCGGGATTGCTGCCGCAACACACCCATCTTCTCTGTCGTGGAATCCGGTCGAAGCCAATCCCGGCGTAACCAACCAGGACGATACCCACGACCTTCGCCGTCAACTGCTTGAACAACTCTTCGAAAATTCTCCTGATGCTCTCGTGATCGTCGATTCTGCATCCAGCGCCCAGTGCGTCAATCGCGAATTCGAGCGCATGTTTGGCTATTCGACAACGCAGATCCTGGGGAAACTTGTCGATCCCCTGATCCTGCCTCCCGATCGCGCCGCCGAGGCCCACTGGATTTCGCAATGCCTGCAACGTGGCGAACAGCTTACGCTCGAGACCCAGCGCCGCCACCGCGACGGCAACCTGCTCGATGTTTCCGTCACCACCGCTCCGCTGATCGTCAACGGCCGCAGCGTCGCTTTCTATGTCCTCTACCGCGACATTTCTGATCGCAAGCGTGCCGAGGTTCTCAGCTCCGCTCTTTATCGGATCGCAGAAAAAGCCAGCGCCACGCAGGACCTTCAGCAGTTCTTCGCCGCCATTCACGGCATCGTCGATGAACTCATGTCGGCTCGCAATTTCTCGATCGCTCTTCACGATCCCGAGTCGCAACTGATCAGCTTTCCCTACTGGGTCGACGAGCAGGAATCCGCTCCCGCCCCTGCCAAGGCCGCGCGCGGCCTCATCGAATATGTCATCCGCTCCGGCGAGCCGCTGCTGGTTACCCCGCAACTCCTGCAACAACTGCGCAAACGCGGCGAAATCGAACTCGCCGGCCCGGCTCCCTGTCACTGGCTGGGCGTTCCGCTCAAGGTCAACCATCACGTCTTTGGCGCGCTCGTCCTGAAAAGCCATTCGGAGAATGCAGTCCTCCGCGACCGTGATAAAGAAGTCCTCACCTTAATCTCGCAGCAACTAGCCGCCGCCATCGACCACAAACGCAACGAGCAGGCTCTGCGCCGCTCCGAAGTCCGCTACCGATCGCTGGTGCAGACCGCAGTCTACGGAATTTATCGCTCCAGCCTCGAAGGACAATTTCTCGACGTCAACCCTGCCCTCATCGGAATGCTGGGCTATAACTCCGCCCTCGAAGTTCTCGCGCTCAATCCGCAAAAGGATGTCTTCCTCGACCCGGGCGAATATGCTCGCCTGGTCGACGAATTCCGCCGCACCGGTCGTATGGATGGCTTTGAAGTCCGCTGGAAGCGCAAAGACGGCGCAGCTATCACCGTCCGCATCAGCGGCCGCGCCGTAGCCAGCGAAGACCAGCCTGCCGACGTCCTCGAAGCCATCGCCGAAGACATCACCGAGCGCCGCGTCCTCGAAGACCAGTTCCGCCAGTCCCAGAAAATGGAGGCTGTCGGCCGCCTCGCCGGCGGTATCGCCCACGACTTCAACAATCTCCTCATGGTCGTCAGCGGGTACACCGAGGTTCTTCTCGACCAGCTCACCATTGGTCATCCTTTGCACTCGAAGGTCGAAGCCATTCAGCAAGCTTCCGACCGCGCCACCACCCTCACTCGCCAGCTTCTTGCCTTCAGCCGCAAACAGCTTCTCGAACTCAAGGTCATCGACGTCAACGCCATCGTCGAAGACATGGAGCGTCTCCTCCGCCCGCTCATCGGCGAAAATATCGAACTCTCCACCAATCTCTCCCCCGCCGTCGGCTGCACTCGCGCCGACGCCGGCCAGCTCGAACAAGTCATCATGAATCTCGTCGTCAACGCCAAAGACGCCATGCCCAACGGCGGCAAAATCTGCATTCGCACCGCCAGCGTCACCCTCGACGATTCCTATCGTCCCGAAAACACTTTCATCAAGCAAGGCCCCTACGTGATGATCTCTGTCTCCGACAGCGGCCAGGGCATGGATCGCGAAACTCAAGCCCGCATCTTCGAGCCGTTCTTCACCACCAAAGAGAAGGGCAAAGGCACGGGCCTCGGACTCTCCACCGTCTACGGCATCATCAAACAAAGCGGCGGATACGTCTTCGTCCAAAGCGAACTCGGCCGCGGCACCGTCTTCACCATTTATTTTCCTCGCGTCGACGAGCCCACCGAAGCTCGCGGCGTCACTCCGTCAAGCCTCGCCGCCGCCGGCGGATCCGAAACCATTCTCCTGGTCGAAGACGAAGAATCCGTGCGCCAGCTCGTCCGCGAGACCCTCGAAGCTCGCGGCTATCGCGTTCTCGAGGCCGCCTACGGCAGCGCCGCTCTCGCCATCTCCGCCAGCCATCCCGATCCCATTCATCTCGTCATCACTGACGTTGTCATGCCCGGCCTGAACGGCCACGATCTAATTCAGCAACTTCTCCCTGCACGCCCCACCGCCAAAGTCCTCTATCTCTCCGGCTACGCCGAAGACGCAGTCGGCACTCCGTCCGATCCCGCCACTCCCAAAGCTTTCCTGCAAAAACCTTTCACCCTGCAAAACCTCTCCCGCAAAGTCCGCGAAGTCCTCGGCCCCGCCGCCAACTAGTCTTGGTTGTCATCCTGAGCGTAGCGAAGGACCCATGCAACCTGCCGCCACCGAGGCCCGCTTCAGAATACACATGCCGCGTGAACAACCGTGGAAGAGCGGCCCTTAAGGGCCGCGTCAAGACTTCCAAACTTACCGGGCTTCAGCCCTGCTCCGAAATTTTCCTCACAACCAACCTGCCCCTTCCCTGCACCAAACTGAAAGTCGCTTCGCCTGAATCTGTATCCCCGCTCTAATCATCAGTACAATAAGAAACTGGAGGATTAAATCATGGCTCACGAACTACCCCCTCTGCCTTACGATTACGCCGCTCTGGAACCGGTGATCGACAAGCAGACGATGACCCTGCATCACGACATGCACCACGGTGCCTATGTCAAGAATCTCAACGCAGCAATCGAGAAGCATCCTGAGCTGTCCAAGAAAAGTCCCGAGGATTTACTGCGCGACCTCAACTCCATTCCTGAAGACATCCGCGCCACGGTCCGCAACAATGGCGGAGGACACGTCAACCACACCATGTTCTGGAAGATCATGAAGCCCAAAGGCGGCGGCGATCCCAGCGGCCCCATCGCTCAGGTCATTGCCAAAACCTTCGGCAACTTCAAAGATTTCCAGGCCAAGTTCAATGACGCCGGCGTAAAACAATTCGGCTCCGGATGGGTCTGGCTAGCCGGCAAACCCGGCGGCGACGTGCACATCATGACCACGCCGAACCAGGACAATCCCATCTCGCAAGGCCACTTCCCGATCTTCGGCAACGACGTCTGGGAGCACGCCTATTATCTGAAATACAACAACCGACGCCCGGAATATTTGGCCGCCTGGTGGAACGTAATCAACTGGGAAGAAGTCAACGCCCGCTACGAAGCCTTCAAGACTGGCAAGGCGATTCAAGAGCCAGCAATGGCGAGATAAACGCTCGTGTGGGTCGGACACTCTTGTCCGACTGCTTTTGACGTTGGTCTTGGTTTTGCTGTTGACTTAGTTGTGGCCAGCGCCACAACTCATGTGGAGACAGCCTGCCCTGAGCGGAGTCGAAGGGGCTGTCCCGCGAGCGAAGCGAGAGGAACCGTAGGGAAGCCGGAGCCCAGCCGGTAACCAAAAAGAGGATGCAATCACCAACAAAAAGGCCCCGCATCAGCGGGGCCTTTCCCTTCCTAACGATGAAACCGCCAGCACTAAGCCGCTGCAGTCTCCACATAAGCATCCGGCTCAGCTTCAAACTCCTTCCTGCACTCATCCGAACAGAAAAAATATTTCTTGCCTGCAAACTGCGTGTGAAATTCACTCCGATTTTCGTCGACCTTCATTCCGCAAACCGGATCTTTAGTCATTGTTCCCCTCCATCTCGAGATTTAACTATTTTCTATCCACCTAATCTCTTTGCAAAAATCTCTCCCTCTCCCAGCCTTCATCGAACTGATTCACATCATTAGACTTCCGCGCCGCCAAGTCCTGCCCCACAAAATTGCCCTGGAAAATTCTTCTCCATCCGTGCACCTTATACCCAACGACCCGATACCAATAACACCTCATGTGGAGACGGCCCTCGGCTGTCCCGCGAGCGAAGCGAGCGGAGCCCTCACAAGCAGCCAGCGGCGGAACAACCAGCCCGATTTCCCCGTACCATCCTCCAAGTCCAATGCGCCTCACCAGAAGATCCCGTCGTCTCCTGCTCTTCCTCACTCTTTACTTGGCGGCCTGCCTGATCGGGGGTGCCTACATCGCTGAGGGCACTCTGCGTCCCGCGCGCCGCGTTCTTACAGCAGAAGACGAGACCACAGGGCGCGAGATCGCCAGCCATCTCGATTCCGATCTAGATAACGTTTTCATCACCACATCAGACGCCATCACTCTTCGTGCCTGGGCCATCCATCCTCATCGTCCCAACGGTGATTCCGTAATTCTCCTTCACGGACTGGGCGACAATCGCATCGGCATGACGGGATACGCTCAACTACTTCTCGCACACGGCTTCAAGGTTCTTCTCCCCGACTCGCGCGCTCACGGCGCAAGCGGAGGCGACCTCGCCACCTACGGCCTTCGCGAACGCAATGATATCCACCAGTGGTTCAACTTCCTCTCCGCCGAAGACCACCCACACTGCATCTTCGGATTCGCCGAGTCTATGGGCGCCGCCGAACTCTTGCAGTCTCTCGCTGTCCAGCCACGCTTCTGCGCTGTAGCTGTCGAGTCTCCCTTTTCCACCTTCCACGAAATCGCCTACGACCGCATGGGACAGCCCTTTCATCTCGGTCCCTGGTTTGGACGAACCCTCTTCCGCCCAGTCATCGAATTCGCTTTCCTCTACGTCCTCTGGAAGTATCGCCTCGATATGCAACAGATCTCGCCCGAAGATTCAGTTGCCGCGACGAAAGTTCCAGTTTTTCTCATTCACGGTCAAATGGATGGCAACATTCCGATCCGTCATTCGCGTCAGCTACATGCCAGGAATCCCAACACAACTCTGTGGGAAGTTCCCAACGCGGATCACTGCGGCGCAATCAGCGCCGCTCCACAAGAATTCGAGCAACGCCTCCTAAAATGGTTCTCCAGATAAACCTATGTGGGGACAGCCGCCTAGCCTGCCCTGACCGAAGTCGAAGGGGCTGTCCCGCGAAGCCAGCGAAATGAGCCAATTCACGCCGCACCCATTTCTGCATTTCCTGTGCAACCATTGTGGACAATCGGCCACCTCTCTCGCTCTACCTTTCGTCGTGGCACCTTCTTCGCAACAGAACCCCGCCCCACAAGCGCCTAAGGGACGCATTTCCCATAAGACGCTGTCCCTGTGAGATCCTGCAAAATCCCTGGCCAATATTTTCCTCAACTGCACCAAAAATACTGAATTGACCCCGCGCCCTTTCGCTCGTACATTCTGATTCGCCCTCAGTCAAAAAACTAAACCGGACTCAGCCGAAGATACGAACTGGCATGAGATGCATCGCGCTCCGTCTTCAACATCCATAATCGTCACGGTTCGCTATTTGAAAAGAAGATCTGGTCAGCACATGAAAGCAACGCCATGGATTACCTACCGCACCCGCTTTCTGGTCAAAGCCAAACAACTCACCACCAGCCTCAACTTCACCGACGTCCTCGGACGTCAACACTCCGGTCGCAAGGGCGACTACCTGGTCGAATCGTCCGACGGTGTTCTTCGGATCGCGCCCCGGCAGATCTTCGAGGATATTTACGTCCCCTTGCTTGCCGAACCCGGAGAGCTTTTCCCGGCATCCTCGCCTTTGCTTCAGAGAGAAGCGCGGCCCCCGAGCGAAGTCTCCCGGCCGCGCCCGACTCCCGATACTCTGTCAATACCCCCCTATCTCACCCGCAAATCTCCTCAACCGGACCGCAGCCGCCGCGGTCCAATCCCCGGCCTGCACTCGGTCTGAGATCGGAGCACAGGGAATTGGCATCCATTCCTGACCGCTGCCTTTTGTGAACACACCATGAATTCCACTTGTGGAAAACCAATCCGCTACCCCCGCATCAAGCCCGTCATTGCTGGAGATACAACATGTAGTGTTTCCCTCTTGACAGGCACAATAAGCGGGAGTAACTTTGCAATCCCATAGGTTTGAAATTCGCCTCGCGGGAACGAAGCGAGTTTCGGCAGGAAGTAGAAGAGAGCAACAGGACGGGGAGGGTGCCAGGCCAGAGGTGACCCGGCACCACCCCTGTAAAACGAACAAAACAATAAGCTAACGACTTGGCCCACGCCAGTCCGGATGCCGGAAGCTCAAGGTCAGGTCGTTTAAATAAGTGCGGTGGCCGTTCCCCCGCCCTCCCCCGGGGCGAACGACTGATCAAGGAAGACTGATCAAGGAAGATTGATCAAAGAACGAAGTCCGTTCTGAGCGCTACGATCCCGCTTGGGGAGGGCACGATTTCAGTCGTGCCGTCCAAGGGTGAAAAACGATGTGAGCTTACGCCCCCGAAGAAGGTTGCTAAGGGTTGTTGGACTCGTATCAGGGCACGTCTTTAGACGTGCCGTCTGAATGCGTATAAATGTGGGCTTTAGCCCCTGCAGCTAGGTAGATTTGAGGAGCCTTGGATGGAAGCTTTAACCCGTCTCGTTACCGATTCACTGGCCCGGTACGGTTTTGATCGACCGGTCGACCCGCGCCGCCTGCAATGGTCACGCTGGTTCCGCTGCGATTCTCCTCGGAGCCTCCTGATTGTCCCCAGCAAACCCGGCATCTTCGCCATCGCCGAAGAGGTTTTGGGTGGCGCAGCGCTTCAGCGCGATTCACCGTCGCTCTCGGATGCGGCTTCAGCCGCCGACGCGTCGCCTGTGAAACGCATGCTCGCCGTTCTCCAGTTTTCCGAAGACGACGACATGGCCTTCACCCTCGACCGCATGTTCACCCGCATCAATCCCATGCGCGCCCGACTTTCCTCGGGACGCTGCTTCCTGCGCTTCGTTGTCATCGAAGACCAAGGCCAGCGCCGCAACATCTGTGGCGCACTCAACCAATGGATGATCAATTCCACCGAGAAAGCGACTGGAATCCCGCCAGATTTCTCTTCATCCCTGGAACTGACCACAGACCGCGTGGGGACGGACGCAGCTTGCCCTGAGCCAAGTCGAAGGGTCCGTCCAGCCAACACCACAGACCGTGTGGGTCGGACACTCCCTTCGGCAGGCTCAGGGCAGGCTCTGTCCGACGCTGCCGACAGCACTTCAAAGCCAGCCCAAGCGATGCCGCAGAAACCTGAAATATCCACAGCTCTCGACACCGGATCTGCCAAGAATCTGCACTGTCCTTATCCCCTCCCCTCCGGCTTCTAGGCGGAGAGTGGATGCAAGGCCCGGAGGCCGGAAGGCTCGGGAAGGGCCACGACTTTAGTCGAGCCATAAAAGATTCGTATCAGGGTACGGCTTTAGCCGTACCGCTCGCGACCAGAATAGATGTGGGCTTTAGCCCCTGAGGCTTAAGAATTAGTAAGCACCACCGACGCAAGCAGCACCGTGGAACAGCGGCGCTTCAGCGCCGCGTAAACCGTAGAAATTTTCTGGGCTTTAGCCCCTGACGATCTTTGAAAGACACGCCGTACCCTCAAACGAATTCCCGTTTGGGGAACTCCCGAAACCCCGCCTCCGCCGCTCCGGGACGACGAATCGGGCGATGTTGATTAGAATCTAATTAATGGAGAAAGCAATGCCCGAACTCAAAACCACAACCGTTGACGCCACTCCGGCCATCCCCGCCACTACTCCTGATAAAAAGAGGGCCCCCGGCCTCTCCTTCCGGCGCTTGTTCACCAAGCCCGGCGTTTCCCCCTACGACGAGCTCGAATGGGATCTCCGTCTCGCTCAGATCACCGACGCCCAAGGCAACGTTATCTTCGAGCAAAAAGACGTCGAAATCCCCAAAGACTGGTCCATGACCGCCACCAACATCGTGGCCAGCAAATACCTGCACGGCAAAGTCGGCACGCCCGAACGCGAAACCGGAGTCCGTCAACTCGTGACGCGAGTCGCCGAAACCATCCGCAATTGGGGACTCGCCCAGGGCTACTTCAAGACACCGGAAGACGGCGCCACCTTCCACGACGAACTCGTCCACATCCTCGTCCGCCAGTACGCGGCTTTTAACAGCCCAGTATGGTTCAACGTAGGCTGCGACCGCATCGAGCCCAACTCCGACGGCCGCAACTGGCACTGGAACCAGCAGACCCAGCAAGTCGAATTCGGCGTCACCGGATACAGCAAGCCCCAGTGCTCCGCCTGCTTCATCAACTCAGTGAAAGACTCGCTAGACTCGATCCTCACGCTAGCCAAAACGGAAGGCATGCTCTTCAAGTGGGGATCAGGCACGGGAACGAATCTCTCACCCCTGCGCGGATCCACCGAAACACTCTCCGGCGGCGGCACCGCCAGCGGCCCGCTCAGCTTCATGAAAGGTTTCGACGCCTTCGCCGGCGTCATCAAGTCCGGCGGCAAAACTCGCCGCGCCGCCAAGATGGTCATCCTCAACGTCGACCATCCCGATATCGTCGACTTCATCGAGTGCAAACAGAAAGAGGA